>SPJK01022158.1_pt1 | contig 25531 bp, 21 predicted proteins | sample 3741771 | NCBI WGS metagenome assembly SPJK01 (sample SAMN10925997, study PRJNA522277) | cold seep metagenome | isolation source: Elba SIP-enriched marine methane seep metagenome, extraction at timepoint T2 | place: Italy: coast of Elba, Mediterranean Sea
AATGGCTTGGACAGTGATTTATGGCTTGACATTTGCGACCTTCCTAACCTTGGTGGTTGTGCCTGTCATGTTTTGGTTAGCCTATCGATTGAAATCATTTGTGAAATCTTCGTTTAGTAGAACTAGTTCTTTACAAGCGGCTACAAAGTAACCGGAACTGATTCAACTTTTCTGAGTACTTTTGAAAGAAAGCGGTGGTTCTTAGAAAGAAAGCGGATATTTAACTATAATAAGCGGTCTAGAATATTTTTTCTAGACCGCTTTGTACATAATAAGTATAAAATACTTATATTTGTCCCAAGATTATAAATTATTGATAATCTTATATGTTGATATATATAGCGTTAAACGCATCTATATAAACTCGTAATTTTTTTCATGTGATATGATTTTTGCTGGAGGTTCCGCCTCCAGCTTTTTTTTTGCCCTCCTTTAATTCATACCATGTCACATTTTTTCCCATAGTTGTAATTTTTTTATATCTCTTGTCACCTTTCTTTGTAGTAACGAAGAGATAATGATCTATTCATCAAGATACAATTGGGTGAGTGTTTGTTCATAGTTTTTGTTCCCCCGGTTTGCCGGGGGTTTTTTTCACCTCTCTCACCTAATACAAAAAAATTGTGTTGTTCATAGTGTTTGTTTATCGAGCCCCATGGAGTGATGGGGTTTTTTTATGCCCATACTCTTCTGAAGGAAGCTGCCGTTTATCATTGCTGTATTTGCGAAATCGCTCTAACTTACCCGCTAGTACTAAAGCGTAATGTATGGCACTTGATTTGAAAGACCTGCGGGAAGATTACTCGCAAGATGCATTAGATATTCCCACAGCAGCGAAGAATCCTTATCATCAATTTGAGCGGTGGTTTACCGAGGCACATGCCACAGGTGGCGGCGAGCCCAATGCAATGACCTTGGCGACGAATTCACCGGAAGGCTTCCCTCGGGCGAGGGTGGTGCTACTTAAGCAATTCGACGAGAGAGGTTTTGTCTTTTTCAGTAATTATGACAGCGACAAAGGGCGAGAGTTACAGGCCAACCCAAAAGCAAGTTTGAATTTCTGGTGGGAACAACTGCAGCGACAAGTTCGCGTGGAAGGATTGGTAGGGAAAATACCGCCTGAGGAGTCGACGGCTTATTTTCAATCGCGGCCACGGGCTTCTCAGCTTGGGGCATGGACGTCCCCTCAGAGTAATACCATCCCGAATCGCCAGTACCTGGAGGAGAGGTACGAGGAAATGGCCGATCGGTTTAAAGAAGAAGAAATCTTGCCCCGCCCGGAGCACTGGGGAGGATTTGTCCTGGAACCAAAGCTAGTCGAGTTTTGGCAGGGCCGGCCGAGTAGACTACACGACCGGCTCCGCTATACAAAACAAGCTGATGGCAGCTGGGCAATTGAACGCTTAGCTCCTTAGCAATAGCGATCAAAGGCCATTTTCAGGTTTTCGGCGATGATCTCCGCAGAACGCCCTTCAATATGATGCCGTTCCAGGAAGTGAACCAGTTGGCCATCTTTGAACAAAGCGATCGCAGGAGAAGAGGGAGGGTAGGGGAGCATGTATTGCCGAGCCCGCGCCGTCGCTTCTTGATCCACACCGGCAAAAACCGTGGTCAAGCGATCAGGCCGCTTGTCTTGTTGCAATGCCATTTTAGCACCGGGGCGCGCATTAGCCGCTGCACAGCCACAAACTGAGTTGACAACAACTAAAGTAGTGCCTTCGTGTTGTTGCAATTCCGTATCAACATCTGCTGCACTTTTTAAGCTAGCGAAGCCAACATGGGTTAATTCTTGCGCCATTGGCGTAGTGAGTTCCACTGGGTACATATTCAACCGTTTTAACTTTTACAATTTTCTTCGATCAAAGGATCGAATGCAAATTTAATTGCTCCTGATTTTTTCCTGTAATTTACGCAGCCTTTTGCGCACCAAAGTACGTATAAGTATTGTTGCCAAGGAGGTAGATCCTAATTTGCGTCAGGCTACGTTACTGGCTACTATACAAATAAGGTGGCGGTTTGGTTGCCTGTTTTCTCTACTAATCATTCATAGAAGCACACTGCAATTATGTTTTCAAGAACTGTATTCTCCCCTTTATTTCCAGCTTTGTCGGTGTTGGCGCTCTTGACCATTATTACTTTCGGGGCGTCATGTACGAGCGATCAATTGCCGAAGCCAGAAGGCCCCGACTGCCAAGGCGACACGCCTACTTATACCAATGAGATCCGCGCCATTATCGACCAAAGTTGTGCCTACAGTGGTTGTCACTTAGATACAGCTCCCGGTAGCTTTGACACCTACGAGGGAATATTACCCTATGTAGATGGTGATAACACCTTGCTGCAGCGCGTCGTGCTGGAGCGGGCTGATCCTTCTTTTGGGATGCCACCCAATAATGCCCCCAATGGGCGACCGCAGGATTTGACCGAGGCACAAGTTTTGCTCATTGAATGTTGGATAGCAGGCGGTTTTCCAAACTAAATTGTCGGACTGCCGTATAAGACCCTTATTCAACAATCTAAACTCCCAAAACACAAAAAGATCTTACCCATGAAAGGTATTTGCTGGGCGTTGCTGGCCACTTTATTTGCCACCAGCCTATCTGCACAAGACTTCGTCTATCGCACATTTAAGGATACTCGGGCGGTTAACGTCCATTCAGTAGAAACGCTCCCAAAGGGGCGCCTCGATGTGCGCATCAGCCACCGTTTCGGTGACATTGCGGGGGATAATGGCGGCTGGCCAACATTCTTTGGCTTAGAACAAGCTTCAGATATTGCTATCGGCGCGGAATATGGATTCTCCGACCGATTAATGGCAGGACTATACCGGACGAAAGGAGCTGGTAGTACGCCTGAAGGATATGCCGGTCTTCGCCAAATGTTGAACGTGATCGGTAAATTTCGACTCACCCGTCAACGTGAGGATAACCTCATTCCCATTTCAGTGACGCTGATGGGGTTGTCAAGTATGTCTACTTCAGAAAAGTTGGAAGGCCCGGGAACGGAAGGGCTCATTGCGAGCTTCCCGCAATTTAGCCATCGCTTTGCCTTTCACGGCGAACTGATTATTGCCCGGAAGTTCAGTGATGGTTTCTCCCTGCAAGTTATTCCAGGGTTTACACACCGAAATCTCGTTCCTTTTGAAGATAATAATGGCTTGTTTAGTGTTGGAGCAGCGGCTCGCGTACAAATAACCCGTTCACTGGGCATTGTTGCCGATGCTGTATTCCCGTTCTCAAGTGATCGCACCTCAGATGACGGCTACTACCCGGCCATCGGTATCGGCTTCGAGTTCGAAACAAGTGGACATGTCTTTCAGGTTAATTTGACCAACGCCACGGGCTTAATGGAAACGGACTTTGTACCCTACACCACTAGCAATTGGGGAGATGGTGAGTTTCGTCTTGGATTTACGATCTCGCGCTGGTTTAATCTATAGCGAAATGCTGCCTAGTGTTTGTTGAGAATATGGGGAATGCCATAGTAGGAGTGAACCCGTTCTTGACTAGCGAAGCCGCACAACCCATAGCAAATATTCAATATCCAATAACCAAATAGTAAGGAAACGGAAATGCGAACCGGAATCATCTTCATCATATTGGCCCTTTTTCTGGTTAGTTTAGCGGCCTTTCAGCCAGAAAACAAAGCGTTAACCCTTGACGAAAACACACCTGTGGCAGAAGTGCTGGAGCAGTTGGGCGCGGAGCTACCCGATCATAATGTGCGAACGGACGTAGCGGGGGCTTCTGTAGAAGCCGGCCGCTTACTGGTGACAGAAGGAATTGCACCGAAACCAACAGGAGGAAGGACTAGTCGTCAAAGTGTGCACTTTGTATGTACCTCTTGCCACAATGTGGTCAAAGAAGATCCTGACCTGCGTTATGCCGATCCCGAAGCACGGCTGACCTATGCGGCCGAAAACAACTTACCATTTTTGCAAGGCACTACGCTATATGGTGCAGTAAATAGAGTGAGCTTCTACAATGGCGATTACGAAAAAAAATACGGTGACCTGGTACGCGATGCACGCGATAATATCCGCGGTGCGATTGCGCTTTGTGCCACCGAGTGTGCCCAGGGGCGCGAGTTGCAGGACTGGGAAATGGAATCGATCATGGCCTATCTCTGGACGATTGATCTAAAGTTGAGTGATCTGAATATGCCAGAAAATGCTTTAGCCGAAATCGATGCTGCCCTCAACGGACGGGGAGATGAAACAGCGGCAGCAAATACCCTACAGTCTTACTACCTCGATCATTCGCCAGCCACCTTTACCACGCCGCCACCCAATCGGGATGAAGGCTACGGACTGGTAGGTGATGCTAGCAATGGTAAACTAATCTATGACCTCAGTTGCATGTACTGCCATGGTGAGCGCCGTTATTCGTTTTTCAATCTGGATGATTCTCGCTTCACTTTTGATTTCATGCAAAGGCATTTTAATCGCTATACGCGCTATTCAACCTACCAGGTAGTGCGTTATGGCACCAGCCCCATGAACGGAAAGAAGGCTTATATGCCGCATTATCCATTAGAGAAGATGAGCAACCAACAGGTGGAAGACCTGAAAGCCTATATCTCACAGGAGGCGCAATAGTTTCGCTACACGCTACACGCTACACGCTACACGCTACACGCTACACGCGGTGTTAATTGGCTTGCAGCGTGCAGCATTATGCGTGCAGCGCTTAGCCTCAATTTCGACCAGCCGCCACGCCCCCTCGACCAGACATTTCCGCTAGTCTGACCAATTCGTTTATCTTTGCCAGGAAACTAAAATTTGCGCTTGTATGACTTGGTTCGCCTGGTTAATGATCATTGGATATATCCTGCTTAGTATCAGCCTGTATAAGGTGTTTGAAAAAGCCGGTGAAGAGGGATGGAAGGGCTTGGTACCCGGTTATAACTTTGTAGTATGGTGTAAGCTGATTGGCCGTCCTGGCTGGTGGGCTGCTTTGCTGCTGATCCCTATTGTCAACGTCTTTATTTATTCGGGCATGGCCGTCGATATGGTACGGTCATTTGGTAAGTACCGTTTTCGCGACAGCTTTCTGGCAGTTATTGCGGCACCCTTTTACTTCTTTTACCTCGGGTTTAAAGAAGAAGAAAAGTACATCAGCCCTATCCTGCCGCGGGAACGCGCATACATGGCTAAGGTAGAAGAAGCACGGCAGCGAGATAATAAGCGCATACTAGCTAAACTGGAAAAAGAAAACCCGTACAAGAAATCAAACTCTCGGGACTGGGCAGAAGCCTTGATTTTTGCCATTTTTGCCGCGGCCCTGATCCGTTTGTTCCTCATTGAGGCCTACGTGATCCCAACACCTTCGATGGAAGGTTCCTTGATGGTGGGCGACTTTCTTTTTGTCAGCAAAGCACACTACGGCATTCGTATGCCGCAAACGGTAGCCATGATTCCTCTGCTGCACAATCGTGTTCCCGTTGTAGGTGGAGAGTCGTATTGGGAAAAGCCCAGCCTGCCTTACCGCCGCTTGAAAGGGCTCGAAACCATAGATCACAATGACCCGGTGGTGTTTAACCTCCCGTCTGGTGATAGCGTATACATCTTTCCGGAGCGAACATGGTCGATAGCTGATTTCCGCTATGGTATGATTCGAGAAGCCAACCCTCGCTACCAGCAGATGATTGAGACGGGCAAGAAAGAATTGGTTACCCGTCCGTTGGATAAACGGGACCATTACATCAAGCGTTGCGTCGGTATGCCGGGGGACACACTGGAAATTCGGGACCGCCAGGTATTCCTAAACGGTGCGGCCGCAGAAAATCCCACCAATATTCAGTTCTATTACGTAGTCACTTATCCTGGAGGGAATCTGAATACGCGGTCATTTGCCGATTGGGGAATTTCGGAGGACGATGTTAATCGTACTCAGAATCCCAATATTTACCTGATGTTCCTGACCAATGAACAGAAGGAGAAGGTACAGGCGATGGATGCTTCCATTACCATTGAGAATGTTCGCTTCCCGGATGATCCGTCTGATCCGAACTACAACTCCTTCCGTTTGTTTCCGAATGACCCAGCCCACTTTGGCCCCTGGACCGTCGATAACTATGGCCCCATCTGGATCCCGAAAGCGGGCGCTACTATAGCAATTAACCAAGAAAATATTGCCTTATTCGCTAGGGCGATCGGTGTATATGAAGGCAATGATCTTGAGATCAACGGCGACCAAATCTCAATCAATGGTGAGGTGGCTACCGAATATACCTTTAAGATGGACTATTACTGGATGATGGGTGACAATCGTCATAATTCAGAAGATAGCCGGGTATGGGGCTACGTGCCTGCCGATCATATAGTCGGTAAACCACTCTTTATTTGGTTTAGCCTGCGCGAAGGTTCTATCAAGAAAGGCATCAATTGGAGCCGAATCTTTACCAGTGCCGATCGGAGGTAAGGACTAAGTAAATACATTTCATCCTGGCTAACGGCCTGAAAATCATTCAGTTTTGATTTTCAGGCCGTTTTCATTTTGGTAAATATCACCACCCGATGGTGATTATATTCAGAGCCAAGACCTATCAAGTCGAGATAGCTTTGTAGTGAAAATTATCAATATCTCGACTTATGAACAAGCCAACGATATTATTCTTCACACTTGCTCTTCTCGGATTTTTTGCCACTGCACAAACTTACACTTTGGAGTCTTCTGAGGTGACCATCAGCGGCACATCGAGCCTTCACGATTGGGAGTCGGAGGTCACACAAGTTGACTTTCAAGGCTCTTTCACTTTTATCAATGAGCAACTCAGTAGCGCACAAAGGATTCAGGTTCGGATTCCAGTCCGTGGGATTAGAAGCACCAAAGGGCGCGTCATGGACAGAAAGACCTACAATGCCTTTGATGCCGATAGCCACCCCGATATTGTTTTTTCGGTGAACAGCCTTTCCCTGCTGGGGGCTCCAGCTGCTACACATACGGTGGTAGCTGAAGGTAGCCTCAGTATGGCGGGTACAACCCAGCCGGTGGAAGTGGCGGTAACGATTGAAACGTTAGCTGATGGTTTCTTACGTGTGAGTGGGGAGAAAGCCCTGCTCATGACCTCCTTCGGCATGGACCCACCAACGGCCCTATTGGGCACCCTGAAAACGGGCGATGAAGTTGTCATTCATTTTGACTTAACACTGAGCCCAACGCCAAACTAAGGCGGTGAGCTCCACCACATATTTTTTCACTAGCCAATGATAAAACCACAAAATCATGAGAGTACCGAATAACTTCCGTTTCTTCCTCATAGGGTTGTTGACTATAGGCTTAATTGGAGCGCTATCTGCGCAATTAGCCAATTTCCGCCCATACTCTCAGGAAGGAGTTAATGTCTTCGAGACACCGAAGCAGAATGATGCTGAATTCGAGAAGCTCACTGTTCGCATCGGAGGTAATTTTACGCAGCAATTTCAAGCGTTAGATCACTCCAATACAGGTGTAGACCTTGATGGTGATGGTGTTTTTGATAACCCTCTGCAGGGATTGGCGCCGGGCTTTAACCTGGCCACCGCTAACCTCAACCTTGATGTACAATTGGCAGAAGGTATTCGCTTGAACCTGATCACCTACCTGTCTTCTCGTCACCACCCGGAATCTTGGGTGAAAGGCGGATACATTCAGATCGACGAAGCGCCGTTCCTGAATAGCAGCTTTGTAGATGGCCTGATGGAAAACGTGACCTTACGCCTTGGCCATATGGAAGTCAATTATGGTGACGCACACTTCCGGCGAACCGATAATGGTAATGCCTTGTACAATCCATTCGTGGGTAACTATATCATGGACGCCTTCAATACCGAAATTGGTACCGAAGTGTATTTCCAGAAAGATGGCTTCTTGGCCATGTTGGGTATTACCGGGGGTGAAATTAAAGGCGATGTTACCGAAGTAACTTCAACGGATATTGATGATAAGGCTGCCCGCTCAGCCACGATAATCGGTAAGTTGGGTTACGACAAGCAGCTTACCGAGGACCTGCGCTTGCGAATTACTGGTTCTGTATACAATACCGGTAGTTCGGCTCGAAACTTCCTTTACAACGGTGACCGTGGTGGCTCTCGCTACTACCTGGTTACGGAAGCCCCAGGCGCTTCAACAAGCTCCAACTTTACCTCTGGCCGCTACAACCCATTGTTTATGGATAAAGTGATGGCGGTAATGGGTAATGTATTCGTGAAGTACAATGGCCTGGAGTTCTTCGGTACCTATGAGACCACTGACGGCCGCATGAACTTCGAAACAGACACGCGCAATGCCACTCAATTGGCCGGTGATTTGATCTACCGTATCGGTGCGGAAGAGAATGTTTATCTCGGCGCCCGCTACAATACGCTTACTGCGACTGAAATTGGTGGCTCAGAGATCACGATCAATCGCTATCAGTTAGGCGGCGGCTGGTTCTTGACGGATAATATCTTGCTGAAAGCAGAATACGTCAATCAAGACTATGTAGATTTTTCTGATCGAGTGTTTTCGAGCGGCGACTTCACGGCTAATCGGTTCTTTGAAGCCAACTTCAACGGCATCATGATCGAAGCGGTGGTAGGCTTCTAGTACTTACTCAGACAAAAAGAATAGCGTTCATAGGATATGCATGAATAGCGAGAGCCCTGCCAGTTGTTTTTTGAACCTGTCGGCAGGGCTCTCCTTTTTAGTCGAACTCACCGAACCATGATGCGTTTCTCAATCATATTATGGCTTTTCATTGCACTGAGTTTTTCCCAGCTCTCTTTTCGATCGGCAGCCTTGGTTGGACAATATGAACTAGCAGCAGGTAGCCGCCTCTATCTTGAGGGTACCAGTAATGTGAAAGATTTTAGCTGCCATTGTACCGACCCCTTACCGGCTGGGGAATACCTGGTACGAGTAGAACAGGAAATGCTGACTTTCTCGAATACCAGTATTCAAATCTATAGCCGCTCGTTTGATTGTGGGCATCGTGGGATCAACAAGGATATGTATGAGACCCTCCAAAGTGCTGATCACCCTTATATCGAAATTGAGTTGCTGGCAGTGGAGCAGTTAGAAGCTTTGGACAACAATTCGGCAGACTTATGGACAAGTGCGCAGGCCCAATTGAGAATGACCATAGCTGGGTCCAGTCAACTACTCTCAATGCCCATCCAAATTCAGGCTCGCCCTGATGGCCTCCTACAATGCAAGGGAGTGCAGTCGATCTACCTGTCTGATTTCGAACTAGAAGCTCCTCGGCCAATGTTGGGATTGATCAAGGTGGATGATTGTATCCGCATCTATCTCGATCTATTGCTCCGCCTGGCTTAGCCCGCCGAACAGCCTCCACCATGCATTCCGGCGATTGCCTCCAATTCCTTGACGGTATCTATGATCATCCAACCTGGATCACCTTCAGCATTTACGCGCAGTCGGACCAATCCAGCAGTATAATCGACAGCTAATAGCTCAAAAGACAAGGACGCTCCCATCACAAAGAAATCAGAGCGATCATGGACCAGTTCACTGTCGTGAAAAACGGTGATATCGCGACTTAGGGGCGTGGATCGTTCATTTTCCTCATCGGAAGTGAAGTCCGCTGGATTTGGGAAAATGGCCCCTTCTGCAAATGTGCCGCTTTCGCGTTGAATTCCTGCCGCATCGAATGTGAATCGGGTAGTTAGCGGAATTTGACAGTAAAAGGCTTCTTTTACCAATAGCTCTCCGTCACTCAGGCTAAGCAATTGACTGCCCACGCGATTTCCATCATCAAGCCGAATAAAATGACGTGCTTCCTTGTCGGGGTGATACAGTATCAGTGCACCGGAGCTACTAATTTCATCTCCCGTTTGATTGCTCAGATAAAGAAGGAAAGGAAATTCTTCGATTCCGGTATAAGCCAGCGCCACGCGTAGTGGTTCGTTCGTTAACGATGGGTAGATTTCTTCGTACCAGAGGGCTGTTAGCTCTTGGTTAGTGGACGAGTTGTGTGTTACCGTCACAGTTTGGGTGTCTGTCGGACCGACCCCTCCATGCTTCTCAAGTTGAATGCCTAACCAGGAACTTTGGATGGTGCCAATTGCTTGCTCATTGATCAGAAAACCTGGGGTAGCCAGGTGTTTCAACAGAATCCAGGCTTCATACCACTGCTCATGCTGGTAGCGAATTCGTGCCCAATTGTGCTTTACTTCCTCCAGATAAACGATTGTTTCATCGGCCAGTTCTCCTACTTGCCGGCCTTCCATTTGAAGGTGCAGTGATGCAGGCCCGCTGAGTGCAAATGGCGTTTTCGAAGATGGAGGGTCTACTACTTTAGTATGAACAACTGGCACGGAGGTTTTTGCTGGTTGCGGATGTAATACCTCTTCGAGAACCAGCTTTTGCTCGGCCAGCTTACGCTCTACAAGATCATAAATACCTGCTTCAATGATCCGGAATTGATCGAGTTGGTTCTCATGGATGAAATCGCTCCCTGAGTTGTTTTTCCTGATCAGTTCATGCGCTAATCGTACAGTGATGGCTGTTCCCCCTCGATCATAAACAGGGCCGTCGGCGGTGTTTATTTGGATGTCGGCGAATTGGTTGGCATGAAGGAATTGGTAGAGCTCGAATAGTTCGGCATCTGACAGGCTGAAATTGTAACGATCCTCTCGACCTTGGATGTGCGTGCTGAGGTAAGCTTCTTGCTTAGAAAGGGAGATAGTCCAAAAGTTGTTTTGCATACCACCATCGTGTTCGAGCTCGATCGAAAATGTTTCAATCAGCAGCTCTGGTGGCTGCGCGCAGCTAAGTAGTTGTAGCAATAGTAAGAGAAGGGGCCAAATGGGTTTCATGGGGTTGGTGTCTTGAGTTACTATTGCAAAATAGGGTTTGATCGCCTGTTTGGAACATCTCTTGTAGTGGATTGAAAGAAGTTGGTAGTGAGTTAAAACAGGAAGCCTCGAAGTTCAATTGACTTCGAGGCTTCCTGTTTTATTGAAATACAAAATGGATGTCGCTAACTAGACGGAATCGTATTACAATCGCCTAATGCCGAGTTCACACTGCTGGTTATATTCCTGGACGATCCGGTATAGATCGCGATATCGATAGCCCTGGCTACCAATCTTATCAGCTAGGGTAGGGGATACATCATTGACCAGCCGTCTCATCTTTCGTTTGAATCCCATTCGTTTTACGGGAAAAATCCGCTTGCCCGGAATCTCCAGCCAGTATTCATTTACGGATTGGGTTTGACTAGTCAGCCGTCCGTTGATAATTTCATAAGAAGTGACTTCTTCTGGTGCCTGCAATAAACGAAGGTTATCACCGGGCAAGATCACACGAAGGAACATCCAGCGGTTGTGCCAGAACTTACTCTCAAACATCTGCATGATTGGACCGTCCTGATAGACAAATCCCTTGATGAGTGCCGGGTGCAGGAAGTAGGGAGTGCCAAAGTCATTTACAAATTCTACCATGGTACCATACTCGGTGTGGTTGATGTTGCCAACCTGGCCGGTCAATTGATGGTCAGACTTTGTAATGATGTATCCTTGGTACAAGCGTGCTTCAGCTTCTTGTAGCTGTAGACAACAGAGGAGGAGAAGTAGTAAGTATAATCGTCGCATAGGCTATGAGTGTCTGGAAATTGGCATCCTTGAGATAAAAGCCAATGAAAAATACGACATTATCTCAAGTTGCGCAACAATGAATTGTCCTCTTCGTTCAATCAAAGACGAAAGAAAAAAGTCTGTAGCATTTGTAACCTTCTTGATAGATGACCGTATTAATGACTGAGTCACCTTTTCCAACTACAGCATTGAGGAAAATTTAAAACCTGTCTAGTTCGGCTATCTGTCGTACTACTCCCAGCTTCTTAAGGACCCGGAAGAGTAATATTGCTCTTTTCCATTATCTTTGCCCATTCACCCTATGGTAAATGGCGGCATACTTTTGAGAAACGCTGTCAGCTCGTTGTTTGGACCGAGGATTCCCCCCCTTTCCGACCCCTTGCAACAGGTTGATCGCCTTACTGCCAAACTTATGAAGAGGAAACACTTGCTGCTGGGGATCATCATTGTTTCCATGATCGGCCTGCATGTGCAAGAGGCATATTCGCAGGTTGCTACCCCAAAAAACGGCCCCTTTAATGTCGCCTTGTATCAAGGCGCCCAGTGGCGTAATATCGGTCCCTATCGCGGAGGACGAAGCGTCACAGCTACCGGTGTACCCGGTAAACCCTTGCTCTATTATATGGGCACAACAGGCGGTGTCTGGAAAACAGAAGACGCCGGACTTAGTTGGGATAATATTTCCGATGGGTTTTTCCAGGTCAGCTCCATTGGTGCTATATCCGTAGCACCCTCAGATCCTAACGTAATTTATGTAGGTACCGGAGAACATCCAGTGCGTGGCGTTATGACGTCTCCTGGCGATGGTATGTACAAATCGCTCGATGGGGGAAAGACCTGGGAGTATATCGGCTTGGAGAATAGCCGGCATATCGCCGAGATTCGCATCCACCCACAGCATCCTGAGATTGCCTACGTGGCTGTTCAGGGCGCCGTGCATGGCCCCTCAGAAGATCGTGGTATCTATCGAACTATCGACGGAGGGCAAAGCTGGGAACATCTCTTTTTTGTCAACGAAACGACTGGCGCTGCTGACCTCAGCATGGACCCTGAAAATCCACGGATTCTTTACGCGGGTATGTGGGATCACCATCGCAGCCCCTGGCAGGTTCGTAGCGGAGGTGCTGGCTCAGGCATCTATCGATCAACGGATGGTGGTGCCAACTGGCTGAAATTGACGCAAGGTTTGCCCGAACGGATGGGTAAAACCGCCGTTGCCGTATCGCCAGTTGACCCAGAGTTGATCTATGCATTGATAGAGGCCGATAATGGCGGCGTATTCCGCTCCCAAGATGGCGGCACAACCTGGAACCAGGTGACGAGTGATCGAGTAACGATCGCGCGGGCCTGGTACTATACCGAGATTATACCCGATCCTCAACAGGAAGATATCGTATACGTGCTTAACGCTCCACTCTTGCGCTCTACAGACGGTGGTCGGAGCTTCAATCGGATCGCCAATCCACACTCGGATCAACACGATTTGTGGATCAATCCGGATAATCCCAAGAATATGATTCTGGCCAATGATGGCGGCGCCTGCATTACCTTTAACGGGGGGCAAGCGTGGTCGAGCCAGAGTAATCAACCGACCGCTCAGTTCTATCGGGTTATCGCTGATAACCGCTTCCCGTACTATGTGTATGGTGGGCAGCAAGATAACTCTACCATGGCTATTCCGAGTCGAACTACGGCACAGGGGATCACTGCTCGTGATTGGTACCCTGTCGCTGGTGGTGAGAGCGCTTTCATCGCTTTTGACCCGGATGATCCCCAGCTCGTTTACGGAGGGAGTTACCAAGGTAATATCTCGGTATACGACCACGAAACCGGAGCCACCAAGGACATCATGGCCTATCCATCAGTAGGCTTGGCGACCTTGCCTCGGGAAATGAAATTCCGATTCAATTGGAATGCGCCGATTGTGGCCAGCCCCCAAGATCCCCGGATTATCTACCATGCCGCACAATCCGTGCTGAGAACGCGAGATGGTGGGATAAGCTGGCAAGTGATCAGCCCAGACCTGACCCGCAATGAAGTAGAAAAGCAAGGGCTTGGCGGCGCTCCCTTTACCAATGAAGGGGCCGGTGGAGAAAACTACAATACCATTAGCTATCTGGCTTGTTCGCCGCATGATCCGTGGGTGATTTGGGTAGGGAGCGATGATGGTTTGATCCATCTTACTCGGGATGAAGGACAGTCATGGATCAATGTTACACCTCCCGACCTGGAGGAATGCTTGATCAATAGTATTGAGGTGTCGCCACATGACCCAGCGACGGCTTATGTGGTAGCGACGCGCTACAAATTCAATGACCTGCGCCCGTTTATTTATAAGACGACCGATTTTGGCGAAAACTGGACGAAAGTTACCCGCGGTATCCCACCAGAGGACTTCGTTCGGGTCGTTCGGGAAGACCCACTTCGTCCGGGCTTGCTATATGCGGGAACGGAGACGGGCTTGTATCTGTCGTACAACGAAGGGTCATTTTGGCATCGGTTTCAACTTAATCTGCCGGTATGTCCAATCACTGATTTGACCATCCAGGACAATGACCTGATTGCCGCTACTTCAGGAAGAGGATTTTGGATTTTGGATGATGTAGGTTGTATACAACAAACAGCAGGCTATCTGCTTGCCCGCACGCCACAGGTTTTTCAACCTAAGCCATGTATTCGTATCGAGAGCGGAACAACACCGGCTACGGCAGCCATTGGAAGCAATCCAATACCTGGGATGATAATCGATTATTACCTGCCGCCACAATTGGATTCGGCGGAAGTTCGCCTACAGGTATTGAACGCGGAAGGAGAAGTGATTCGCCAGTTTTCGAGCGAAGCGGACCCAGACTTCGTGGCCTTCGAAGGAGGCCCGTCGGCCCAACCCTTGTTACCAGTTGGCTATGGATTACTGCGATTTAATTGGGACCTGCACCGCGACCCCATCAATCACGTAAAGGATATTTTTGTGCTTGGTGATTACTCCGGAGGCATGGTGGCACCAGGAAATTACACCATCCGCCTAATCGTAGATGGGAAGTCGTATGATCAGAATGCTTTGATCTTACCTGATCCACGAGTAGCTGCGAATGTCAATGATTATGTGGAGCAAGAAGAAGTGATGCTAACCATTGAAAATACGGTAGCAGAGATTCACGGCTCAGTGGAAATGATGATTGAATTGAAGGAGCAGATGACCAATATCAATAGTCGCCTCACTTCGATGGGCAGTCAGCCCGACCTGGTTGAAAAAGGGGAGTTGATCATTGGGCAAATCGATGAATGGACAGAAAAGTTGGTTCAGCCCGATCAAGAGACCTTCCAGGACGTGATCAATTTTCAGAATCGCTTGAATGCTGAACTGCTCAACCTACATGATCGCATAGGAGCGCATGACCCTCGTATTACAACGGGCGCGCGCGAACGACTAAGCGACTTGCTGGAAGCTTGGGAGGAACTGGCCAATGCCCGGGATGATATCATCTACGTGGAAATGGAGGATTTCAACCGCCTGTACAGCGAAAAACAGCTGCCAGCTTTATTTCTTCCCACTCCGGAGGCAGTAGATAGTTGGTAAGCCAGTGTGCAGTAAGCAGTGTGCAGATTGATACTGCCTACTGCCTACTGCAATACTGCATCGCAGCAACTGCCAACTGTTACGTTCTCTTCGTCTTGATCGTACAGCCGATCGCCTTTACATCAGCAGGGTCAGGGTCTTGACCGTTTTCGATGGCTTCTACGGCACCTTCCACATAATTGACGGTTACATTTTCTGGCTCTTGCGCATTATCGTCAATAGCACCATGGTAACGTACAACTCCTTCGCCGTCTACCAGGTAGACTTCTGGAGTACGTGAAGCGCCATATTGTGGGTAAACAACCTGTCCTTCATCAAATAGGTAGAGGAAAGGGAAACCCTTTTCATCAGAACGAGTCTGCATGGCTTCAAAGCTATCACCAGGCTTTACTTCAGGGTCGTTAGGCTGGATAGCCACAACCGGATAGCCTAATGGTGCCATCTTGTTATGAAGCTCGATGAGGCGGTCTTCATACATTACGGCATAGGGGCAGGTGTTGCAGGTGAAGGTCACGATATAGCCTTTTGCTGGCTCGCCATTGGCGTCAGTGATGTTCTCAAAAGAATACATCTCGCCATCAATGTTCTGTAGGTTGAACTTAGGCGCAAGGTCACCAACCTGAACACCATCCACTTCCACTTCTTCTTTCACGGAAGTTTGCACGACTTGTGCTTCGTTATCATCAGCAACTTCTTGCTGTTCTGCTTCTGCAGTGTCAGCGCTATTGGAGCAGCTGATCATGGTACCGGAAAGCATCAATGCAAATAGTACCAATAAGAATGAACCCTTTTTCATTGCAATTAAATTTTATGAATGAACTGATTTAAACTTTTGTAATGTAGTCGAGGTCAAGCCCTTAGGAGTTCTGGCGAAGAGGCTTTTTGATTGCGTCCTCCAGAGGTGGACGGAAGAGAAAAACGCTGAAGCCAGGTTTCATAGGGGCTTAGGCCGTAGGCCAGTAGAAAAGTTTAAATCAGTTCAATAGGCAAATTTATGAGGTCGTGTTAAGACTGGGAAATTCGAGTGACCATATCGGCAAGCTGCTGATAGTCGTCGAATTGCTCTGGATAGAATGCCCGCTCGTTGTTCTTATAGACGATCGTAATGGGAATAGCGCCGCCCCATTCTGGGTCAACGCGATCGATCCATTCGGCTGTTTTCATGTCGGTAAGTGCAATCACTGGTAACGCTAAGGGACGCTCCTGAACAAAGCGCAGCAACTTGGTGCGCACGTCCCGTTTGAAATCCAGACTAACCAGGATGATTTGCACGGGCTGATCGGCCACTTCCTCCGCTAAACGCTCGAAATAAGGTAACTCCTCTACGCAAGGCGCACACCAGGTTGCCCAAAAATTGATCACGTAAGTTGTGTCATTTTGGTAGGCAAAGATGGGTGCGAGCTCGTCGAATTCAGCGACAATGGGATAGGGAAGTGTATCAGCATTGCTGATGGTAGCAGCACTAGTTACTTGTTCATTAGTGTCAGCTTCCGTAGCGGTTTCTTCCGATGCTGGACTTTGACAGGCCCAGGTAAAGGCCAGGACACAGCATAGTAAGGCGTTTGAAATGTACTTCATAAAGATTTACAAATAGCTCAATTGGTGAATAGACTTGGTTTTCGAGCTGGGGCAAGATAGAGGTCGGCAAGCAACCTTCAAGAAAAACGAAACTCTTTAGGGAAAGTTTTAGTATTCGCTGCAAATACCGGGTATTTGATAGAATCCTATGGACTGACCCAACACTTTTGTAGGTTCCGCACGTCTAATCTAGTGTAGATTAGATAACCCCAGGTTCTTAAAAACCCCTAGAGCCTGTTGTGAAAATGGGCCGTTTGTAGGCCAGTTACTAGATTCCCAAAAGGCTCCTAAATCGAAAACCATGAAATTTACGATTTTTTTCAGTTTGAGTTTTTTAGTGTTCTTCTCTCTATCCTGTGAGCAGAACGATACCAATCTTGAAGTGAGCTATGAGGAAGGTGTGGCCTTTACGCTGGCCTTCGGCGAAACTGCCAGCTGTACTTGTGGCGCTCCCGACATCACTTTCACGGAAATGGTCACTGATTCTCGATGTCCCCTTAACGTCACTTGTGTATGGGAGGGCGAAGTCATCGTCAAGACGCAATTTGGAGGAGAGGAGCTTCAATTGGGTTTGAGCCCAATCGATACGGCACCTTCCGCGGATACGGTTGGCCAATGGTCGGTGACTCTCCTGGAGGTGACCCCTCATCCAGTGGAGGGCGAAGTTATTCCAGATGAAGATTATGAACTAAAACTCCTGGTGGAAGCCATCTAGCTCATACGAGTGGATGTATGCCAAAGATGAAATAAGGGCGGAAGATCATCGATCGATGATCTTTCGCCCTCGTTTGTTTACGATCACGATAATGGCGTGCCCTAGGCCTGTTCTTTTTGTATCTCTTCCAATTGCTGTTGGATCGCCTCTGCTTTCTCAATGAGCACAGCATAAGCTTTCAAATCACCGCTTCGCTGTACGTGCATCGCTTTTTCCATCAATTGCTCGTACTCGCGCTCTAGCTTTTTCGTAGGGTCTTTCTTAAATAATCCGAACATCGCTTTGTTTTTTGAGGTCTGATAAAGATTGAATTGCAAGCGATAAACAGTAGGATAGGCAGAATGTTGAGGGGCACTTACCGTCAGCTTTCTTCCGGTTAGGGGAGCTTCGACAATAACTAGCTTGAAAAAGACCTAGTCGGCCTGCTTTCGGATTACGATAATAGGGTAATCTCCCAATAGCCCCATTGTTTTTGGGTAGCGCTCTTCGAGTGCTTTAATCCCGCGAAGCAGGCGTTTGCCGCCAAGGTTTTCGTGGACATAGAGGCGCAAAAAATACTTGTTTAACGAGCGCCAGCAGTAGATCTCCATTTGATCGCTAAAGTTGAATTGGCGCCACCAGCGGGGGCTATGCGGGAAGAAATACAGCCGCGGCACTTTGTTAAACAGCCGAACATAGATCTTGCCGGCGAAATGCCGGGCGATACGGTAGAGTTGGACAGGCAACAAACTGATGTTCATCATCCAGGAATGGTAGAACCAGCTGTACACGATACCTACCTGGCCACCGGGCTTAGCCACCCGATATAATTCTTCGACGGCGGTGCGCTGATCATTTTTAGGCAGGTGGTATACGGTATGCTGAGATAAGACAGCCTCACAAGTGCCCTCCTGAAGCGGGATGTTGGTAATGTCACCACAAATATAGATGCCTTTACCGGTATAATTATGTTGGGCCTGCGCCAGGGCTTTTAGCGAAATATCGATACAGATCCGGTATTCATAGCCCTCGGAAAGAGACAGGTATTCCGGTAGGCCAATCGGGCCGGAAGCGATGTCCAAATAGTACTGCCCACCGCCGTGTAGGTATTTCTTAGCCCCCAGGAAAGCCGCCGACATATATTCCGCAGCTACCGGCCGGTAGTCCACCCACTTATCTGAATCTTCGTAAATCATTTTGCCCTCGTGCAGCAGGTAATCCACTTCATTGTAATAGCGAAAAACACGTTCCTTGTCGAAGGATAGGGTAGGGCGCTGCTCGCCCTCTTGCAAGGGGATACCATATACTGGCAGCAACAGAATGATATCTTCCAGGATCGGATAGAACCAACTTTGTGAGCTATTGGTATAGCCATGACTCAGCTGCTCGCGCTGGAAGGGCTCGGTGGATGGAATAGTGGCTGAGAGTTGTGCCACGTACTGTAGCGTTTCTCCTTTGATAGGGCAACGAAGGATGGCGGCTATATCAGCAAAAAAAGCAGGCGTCATTTACGATTCTACTAAGTGATCGGTGATGTCATTGGTTGGCTCATCATCGGGCTCTTCCAGCTCGAAAGCGGCTTCGTCTAACTGGAAGATTTCCCGTAGACGTTCCCTGTTGTCGCGGATACCGACGATAAGCGCCCCGAAGGTAAGGATTACTGTCAGGATAACGGCTCCGGTCGGTAATGGGAGCGTTTGGGAAAGGAAATTGGCGAGATAGCCAGTTGCAATCATTCCACCTAACCACAGGTATGGATTCACTATCCACCGTTGAAGCAAAAGAAGCCATAGGATCGGTAAAATCCAGCAATGAAGAAGAGCAGACTGAAGGCCCATGCCATGATTTGACAAGCTGGGAAACTGTGCGCCAATGGTCCAATTGGCTAAGAGTATGATTATGGAGAACAATAGTAGATGCTGCAATAGGCGGAATGGTCGAAAATGAACGTTCTCCAGCCGAGCGTATTGATAGGCGGCAAGTACCATCAGTAGGGGGAGTAAGGTAGAATCGATCGCGACCCAAAACAGACTTGGATTCATTCCGTAAAAAGGTGCTTCGTAAACGGGCGAAAACATAGATCCAACCCACAAAACAAGGGCTAACAGGAGCACCAACATACTAGACATCATTGAAATACTATCCTCGTCTTCATAGGCGCTATGACCAATAGAGAAATCATTATCGCTATCGGACTGCGTTCGGATGGCGCCTACTAATCCAGCAACCGGTCCCAAGACCAAAAACAAGACCATTGAGTCCTGAATTATTTCAGGCCAGATCACTAGGAAATATAGGATGCTCAGCACTAAATCACTGGCAAACCAAACCGATGCTATCAGAATAAATGCCGAGAACTTTAGATGATCAGCCCTTGGGAAATAGAGCGTGGCACGGTGCCAAATCTTACCAGTGGCTAGTCCTAGACTACCATAAAAGAGTACGATTGAACCGATCCATGCTCCCGGGAGATAGTTGTTGAGATAGTATATGGGAAAAGCGAGCGTCATACAAGCAAATACAATGGTGACGGGACGAGTAAATCCAGTGAACCACTTTCCGCAGTAGACACCTAAACCTAACAGTATACCAGTCGACAATGGGGAGTAAGGGCTTAGGAGGAACTCATATTGGAGTGACCCCGACTGCTCCGCACCAAAATCTACACCCCACAGGGTCATATTGAAGGTGCTATCCAATACACCCGCTAGGAGAACTAGGAGTAGTAATCGCCAGTATGACTTTGGGAAATAGAGTTTTTTAAGCATAAGGTTAGGTGTGTTTATAGATAGAAGCTATTCCGGTTTACGTAGCACTTGGCGGGCTTGATCCGCCTTCTCTCGACAATAACACCCCTCTAAATGGTCATTCACCAAACCCATGGCTTGCATAAATGCATAGGCAGTGGTAGGCCCCACAAAACGCCAACCCCGCTTCTTGAGGTCTTTACTCAAAGCGGTGGAGGTAGGGGTTTGCCCAAGTTTGGCTAAGGTTTCATGGGTGAAGCGATCGGGGCGTTCAGTGGTCGGTGGCTCAAATTGCCAGAAGTAGGCGGCTAGCGACCCTTTTTCCTCTACCAACTCACAAGCCCGCTGAGCGTTGTTGATCGTGCTTTCTATCTTTTTTCGGTGACGAACAATACCAGCATCTTGCAAAAGGCGCTCCACATCCGATTCGTCAAACGTAGCGACCTTTTCGAAGTCGAAGCCGTCAAAAGCCAAGCGGAAATTTTCTCGCTTCCGCAAAATCGTCAACCAACTCAAGCCCGACTGAAAGCCTTCCAGGCAGATCTTTTCAAACAAGCGCACATCATCAACCACCGGGTATCCCCATTCGGTATCGTGGTAGTGAATGTAATCAGCATGTCCACCGTGCCACCAGCAGCGCATCAGGCCGTCTTCTCCTGTTATTAGCCCATTATTTACTTCTGTCATGTCAGATGTTTAAGACCTCCAATTTAAGCATCCTTCCCGATAAGCGGATCATTTTTTGTCTACCTGTCTGCCCAATCAAAACCTCAAAAACTGCTTACTGCAAGTCGCATAGCGACGACCTGCCCACTGCCTACTGCCTACTGCCCACTGCTCTACTGCCTACTGCCCACTGCCTACTGCTCTACTGCCTACTGCAAGTCACGAAGTGACGCACTGCAAACCATAACACATCCCTAACCAGTATTAAACTCCCGTTAAACTACCCCTTGCTCGCTAGGGGAGGCGCTTCGAACTTCTATCCTTACAACAGCTTAATCACCGAACTCCAAAACTTTGTGACTTATGAAAACCACTTCTTTTGCGCTGGTACTGGCTGTGTGCATAGCTGTTTTTGTACCAATAGACGTAGATGCACAACGCGGACGCCGCGCTGTAACCTTCTTTGCCGATGCCAATTTCTGTGGAGAGAGCTTTAGCCTGAATTGTGACTGGTCGGCTGCGCATTCTCGCGACCGTTGGAATGATGCCATTGCTTCCATCATTGTGCCGCGTGGATGGGAGGTGTGGCTGTACGAGCATGCCAATTTTCGTGGGGCATCGCGGGTGATCTACGATGATTGGAGTATTTACGACGATCCCTGGTGGCGTTGCCGTATTTCTTCTGTGCGTCTGGTCCGCACGAGAGGTGGCCATCGCGGTGGGCGAGGCGATCATGTGCGCTATCCTCGCGATCCCTTACCGCCGGTTGGCGTGACCATCTACGAACATGATAACTTCTCTGGAGCCTCACTCAATATTACGCGTGACTGGTCGGTTCGCTATACCGATGACTTCTGGAACGATCGCATCAGCTCCATCGATGTACATCCAGGTTACGTGGTCGTTATTTATGAACATGCCAATTTCCGCGGGCGCTCAGCTGTCCTGGAAGGCCCATGGACTATCCGCCGCCATCGCGATTTCTGGAACGATCAAATTAGCTCTATTGAGGTCCGTCGACTTTGATTGATGCTCTAATATTATGATTATCTAATGCTGCAATACTACGATGATCAACATTCCGCCACAGCGCGTTTGAGTATTGTCATAGCATTGCAGCATTAATACATTGCAGCATCACCAACATGGTAGCATTAAAACATTAACGTAAATTGCTGGGGACCATACAATCCCTCATCCCATGTCTGTACGTTTGTTATCTCTCGCTGTTTTTCTGGTAGGTGTTAATTTGTCGGTGTCAGCACAAGAGTCTTCCAGCCCGTCGCAACAAGTCGCTGTCTTGCTCAAGAAAGCAGATGCGAGCTTCGAAGCGGCGGAATATGAGCGTGCGATGCAAGAACTTTTGCAGGCAGAGGGGCTTGTTGAGACAGCCAATCTGGATGATTTTCGTAGTGAATGTTATGCTTACCTGGCCAGAATTCACCGCGCAATCGGGCAAGCCGAAGAAATGTATAGATACCAGGAGCTGTCGGAATCCCATTTGCCGGCTGTATCCGGGAAGCGGCCAGGAGTAGAGGCTTTGGTTGTCTATCAGCGAGCAGTCCTTTATTATGAAAATCAGCAATTAGACTCCGCCTTTTGGGCTTATCAGCGGTCTATCGAATTGTATTCAAGGGCTGAAGAGCCTTTGGAGGCAGCAAAGGCCTGGCGCAACCTTGGCCTTGCCCATTACAATTTCAAGAATTACAGCGCGGCAATTAGTGCTTACCGGGAGGCGATGGGGATTATGGAAAATCTACCTGCTCAGTATCCCGACCTTTTTGCTGAACGAGAGGAGCAGTGCGTAAAATGGCTGTCATGGGCTTACTTGAATTTGGCGGATGTATTCTTTCTGCTAGATGACCAGGCACAGGTGCGGAATTACTTCATTAGATCGCAGGATCTGCTAGACCGCTATCGCTCGAAGTATCCACTCATTGCTCGCGAAGCGCGGGAAAACCAAGCCCGGTTTCTGGATCGTATGAGACGCTATGAGGAAAGCATCGAGATGTACCAATCGATCTTCGACGAATTGCCTCCAGGGCGCGACCCCCGCTACGAACAACGGATTTTGCTCAAGATTGCCCAGGTATACAGCTTCGGTTTATTTGACTTCCAGCGCTCCATCGACTATTGGCACTTGGCGATCGACCATGCCCGCCGCTTTAATATTTACAATGAGAGTATGGTGTCCATTTACCGCGAACTAGGGCGCTGCCACCTCAATCTGGGTCAGCTGGACGAGGCTCGTGCCGCATTCGATGAGGGCTGGCGCTTGCTTGGGGAAAACACCATTAGCTTACAAGCTGCTATTCTGTATTTTAACGAGGCCCGTTGGTTACATGCCCAGGGAAGGTACCAAGAGGCTTTAGCCACGATTGACCAGGGTACAAGCGCTTTCAATTTCCCTCCTTCCTCTTCTTTAGCCAATATCGAGGTCATGCACAGCATGGTGTATTATTCACTTTACCAAGAGGAAAGACAAACCCAATATTTGGCGGCAGCAGAAGAATGGGCGAGAAAAAGCCTGACTACCTTGGAAGCTTATGAAGACCGAATTTTTCAGCAACGGTCATACAATACCTACTATCGCAAACCAACCGAGTACTTGTTACATTGCTTGTACGAGCGATACCGATTGGAAGCTGACGAAGCAATAGTTGAGGAAATCTATAAGCTGCTGGAAAAAAGCAGGGGGCATCGCCTACGCCTCGGACGAACCTGGGAAGATCAGCGTTTGGCAGCTCGCTACCCGGCTGAATTGGTGGAAGAACGAACTGTTTTGCAACGAGATCGCTTGCGCCTAATGAATGAACGCTATCAGCTAGAACGCCGCGAACAACAAAATGAGCGCTATTTCGAACTGGGTGATAGTTTGGTCGCGTTGGAAGAGGCGATGGCGGGCATTCGACTGGAAACCCAGGATTTGGCCCCGCTCTCCAGGGAATTGATCAGCCTAAGTGAATTGCAAGAGGAGTTGAGTGGGCAAGCCAAGCTGGTTGTTCTCTTCTTTGCGGGCGATAGTACCTTATTCTCTCTCGCTCTTGATGGATCTTCTTATGCATTGGCAGATAGCCGTTTAAGCGCAGATAAGTTGCAACTACTGGAAGACCTGGGGGGAGCTATTCGTCAAGCGAATTCAAGCGCGGATGAATTGGCTGCTCAATTGCATCAAGCCTACCAGTTGCTGCTGGAACCATTACTTGTGGAACTGCCACAAAAGCAGGATCAGCTGATCATTGTGCCGGATGGTGTACTGACGCAATTGCCCTGGCCAGCACTTTGCACAACTTCCCCCAAAGATGATGATTACCGGTACTGGCCATATCTCATTCGTGACTATGCGGTTAGCATATTACCCTATGCGGGAATGGCAGCGGAACAGATGCGGTTTCGGGAATTGGTAAACGTAGCCAGTTTTGCACCAAGCTACCCGGAACGACCCGGCGATTCCGATCAGGGAACCTTAGCGGACTTTTACCGAAGGGGCTTTTGGTCACTTCCCGGGGCCCGGCGTGAAGCCGAAAAGGTAGCGGGACTCTATGGCCGTAGGAGTAGTTTGTATGCTGGCGTGCTTAGTCGCGAACAGTTTGTGGAGCAGGCGGCAGATTATTCGATCCTTCATTTAGCTATGCATGCTGTGGCTGACCTCGATGATCCATCCCAGTCTTTTCTCTTGTTCCCTGCTGAAGAACGCCTCACTGCTTTGGAGCTATTGGAACTGGATTTGGAAACAGAGCTGCTGGTTCTCAGCGCTTGCTATAGCGGTGATGGCCCGTGGCGGGATGGCGACGGCGTCATCAGTCTCGCCTACACCTTGCAGGAGACTGGTGTGCAAAGTGTATTGAGCAATGCCTGGGCGGTAGCTGATCAATTGTCAGGCGATGTGATGATACGCTTTCATGAATTGCTGAGAGAAGGAAGGCCATTGGATGAAGCCTTGCGACAAGCACAGCTTACCTACCTCCAAAAAGCACCTTCGATCCCCGCTGCACATCCTTTTTATTGGGCGGGCTTTTATTTGCAAGGAGATACGGCGGCCTTCACTCCGAATCATTTGGGGCGACCCTTCTGGTGGTTGGCAGGCGGCGCACTCGTATTAGTAGGGATATGGTTGGTTTATCGCCGCAATTCTCGCAGCAGCTCGGCGGCTTGATCGCGGTAGGGGTGACGGGCGTCTTCTGCGATCTGCTCTAACAATGGTACCGCTTGTTCTTTATCAGATAGTTGCAGTGCCGCTAGCGCAGCATACCAATTTGCACTTGTTTCGTAGGGCCCGTCATTGGCTAGCTGAAAATCGTCCAGGGCGGCCGCTGCATGAGCGAGTGCAAGATGACTAATACCGCGATACAGGTAGAACCCGCTTGGTCGATCGCTTGCTGTCACCTCATTAAACAGACCAATGGCCTCCTCGTAGCGCTTATTGTCGTATGCCTGCAAGGCTTTGCTCAACACGTCTTCACTTGTTGATCCACGAACCTCAGGACTCAATGTATTGGGTAAAGCTTCGAAATACTGGGTAAATAACTGCTCATCACTCGGTGATGAAGCTGGTAACCACCACCACAGCCCCGCAGCTAAAAGCAGTGCTGCGGCCGCCGCCCATGCCCAGGAGCTGCTTTTGCGGCTATTTCCCTGGCTGCGGAGGTTTTCCTCCTTGGCTTGTAGTTCTTTTTTCCAGCGATCCCTCA
>SPJK01001394.1_pt1 | contig 25504 bp, 19 predicted proteins | sample 3741771 | NCBI WGS metagenome assembly SPJK01 (sample SAMN10925997, study PRJNA522277) | cold seep metagenome | isolation source: Elba SIP-enriched marine methane seep metagenome, extraction at timepoint T2 | place: Italy: coast of Elba, Mediterranean Sea
TAATGGCCTCCCCTACCCGATGCATCAAATCGGTATCAAAGGTAGCTGCCATACCAATCGCTTGTGGAAAAATGGTGGCCCGTCCATTCCTGCCTACTCCGTGTAGGCACTCGTTCCACCAATTGTATTCCGGAATACTCAGGCGTTCAATGGCCGGGGCATCGTAGCGCAGTTGCCCTGCCTTCTCTTCCAAAGTCATTCGATCAATTAGATCCGCCACGCGCTCTTCGAGACTGAGGTTGGGGTCTTGGAATGGATAATTGGTCTCTTGTCCTGTGGCTGAGAAGGTGAATAAGAGGAGTACAAAAAGGAGCATTGACGGCTTCATAACATTGTTGTATTTCTCGCAGCGACGCAGAGGACGCTACGAGTCGCAAAGATTAAGTTCAAATTACCGCAGCGGAACGTCGCGTTCGCCGCGTCGCTGCGAGAGGTTTTCCCACCTACTTCTTTCCCCACAATCGATCGAACAAGTCCGGCGAGGCCTGTAAGTAATTGTCTTTTGCCATTTCCTCGCGCCAGCGTTCGCTGATCATCTCGCTAGTCTGTAGTCGAGCATCGACATATTGAAAAGTCGGGTTGTCAAACCACATGCGATGGCTGCGCCAGTTGCAATTGATGTAGCTGATGGCTTTCACTACGTCCGGGTTGTCATGGATCGTGGCAAAAAACGGCACGAACCATTTATCCCAAGCCTCCTGTGCCTGCTCTGGGTTGCCCAATATGATCTCTTTCGTTTGCCCGTCCGTTTGGACGGTTTCCGTACCCAGCGTTGGCGTAGCTTCAGCAATGAATACGGGCTTTCCTTTTTGACGGGCGAATTCAATCATATTCGCTTCATCGCCACGCGCAAAAAAGGAATAGCCGCACCAGTCGACATACTCGTTTCCCGGGTACCAGGCTTCCAAAAGGTCCAACGGTTCCTCCCAGCCATGTGACTGCCACACGTAAGCTACATTCGTCACGCCCAGTGAATCGTAAGTGTCCTTGATATGCCGATAAGCTGCGATAAAGTCTTCGCGATCATAGTGATTCCAGGAGCCTGCAAACTCGTAGCCGATACGTAGAAAGACTGGGCGAGGATGTAAGCTTTTCATCCACTCCCCCAACTCAATCACCAAGCTATCGCGCTCCCCGCGAGCAACGGCGCCTTCATGGTTGACGAGCTCCAAACCAATAGCCAGCGCCATGTGCTGGAAGTTAGGATTAGCCACTTGCGAGGACATATTACTAGGGCTATCGCCCCAATCGTCGGTGGTAAAAACACCCGCCAAACCAGTGTAAGTGAAACCAAACTCCTCATCACCTGGCCGGATTTTAGTGTACATGGTAAAGCCGCCGGGTGTAGTGAAGTGATCCAGGTAACCATCATTGTAATCTTCCAGGCCACCGATTGATTCGAGTTCCTGGCCAACAAACACAATGCACTGTCCATCGGACGGTTCAAATTTGGCGCGCTGCCGTTCGCTGTCTTCCGTTTGCTCTGTGGTAGGTTCTTCTGCAGGAGCTGTTTGGCAGCTGCTCAAACTTAGGAATAGCGCAAGCGCTAAAAATGGAAGGAGGTTTGCTTGTTTCATGCTGGTTTATTTTCTCGCAACGACGCAAAGGACGCTACGAATCGCAAAGATTTTGTTCAAAATATCGTAGCGAAACATCGCGTTCGCTGCGTCGCTGCGAGAAGAACTAGGCCCCTAATTCCTCGTATTCCCACCAGGCAAAATCAGCCGGTAGCCGCTGGCCGGTCAAGTCCTGGCAACAGAACCCAACGAAGGCACCGGTAAAAGCCGGGCGGTAGCGATTGGTTTCATCTCGTACATAGTCGTCAGAAAGGATACTGCCATCTAATTGTGGACCGACAGCTATCCAGTTTTGCTCTTCGATGGCGTAGTGGAATTGTAAGACATCTTTGTCCCAGCTTACTTTCAAGTACAACAGCCCTTGATCGGGCAAAGGCAATGGTTCAGCGAGAGCCTCCGAAGTATCGTACTTATCGCAGCTTATTATTTGGAGGAAGCGTTTATCATTAGCTCCGCCCATGATGTGCAGGTAGTGCCAATGATAGGTATTGTAGTAGCATACCAGCCCGGCGAGCTGTTGGAAGTTAGCAGGCTGGAAATCAATAGCCGTGGCCGCTTCGATCTGAAACGCCTGGACTCGACGCGCCAACAAACTTTGCCGATGCAAGGAGCTAAGACTCTCCTGGCCATACAGGCGGAGATAAGATGGCCGATCGTCCAGGCTGCACCAATCATCGGTAATGGGTACCCGCAAAGATTGAAAATGAGGATGAAGTGCTCCTGCTTTGAAATGCACCCGGCCAGTATGTGGCAGTAGGTCTGTTTCCACCTTAGGGCTCATCTCAAACTCCGCCCTCACCAGGCGATTGGAGTCTGGCACATAGGGCCAATCCTCCCGCCAGCTAATTTCTTCTAGTACCGTTTCACGGCCTAAGGTGCAGCGGCCGTGCTGACTCAATGGCCGCCCCGCCAAACAAACGATGTACCATTGCCCATCTGAGCCTTCCACCATATCGGCATGGCCGGTCTTTTGCAAAGGCGCATCAGGGTGATGGCGTGCCGTGAGAACCGGATTGGCAGGATGCACCTCGTAGGGTCCGGTAATTTCTTTTGACCGCGCAATCGACACAGCATGTCCATATTCGGTACCCCCCTCTGCCGTAATCAAATAATAAAAGCCGTTTCGTCGATAGAGATGTGGTCCTTCAGTAAGCCCTAGTGCCGTACCGGGGAAAATAGCATATTGTTGGCCAATGAGCTTCTTCGCTTCAGGGTCGAATTCTTGTAGTAAGATATCGCCGAAAAACCGTCCCTTTCGATGATCGATGGTCATACTGAGGTACCATTTCCGGCCATCCTCATCGTGGAATAACGATCCGTCAAAACCGCTGGCGCTAAGAAAAATCGGGTCCGACCATTCGCCTAGTATATCGGTGGTGGTCACCAGATAGTTGGGGGTATCTTTCCACACACATTGAAAGGAATGCACATTGGAATACACCAGATAGAAGGTGCCTTGATCATAGCTAAGACAAGGTGCCCAAACGCCTCCGGAATCGGGCACACCACGCATATCCAGCTGAGATAAACGATTGAGTGGTCGAGCTACTAAGTTCCAATGAACCAAGTCGCGCGAATGATGTATCTGTACCCCAGGAAACCACTCAAAGGTAGAAGTAGCTATATAGAAATCCTCGCCAACCCGAATAATGGACGGGTCGGGGTTGAACCCACGAAGAATAGGGTTTTTCAGCATCATTGCAACAGCTCCTTTTCCAATTCTTCCAGCGAACGGCCCTTCGTTTCAGGTAAAAAGCGAAGCATGAGGCCAAAGCCTACTAACGCCAGTCCACCATAAATGAGATAGGTGAAGAAATTACCCAGATTGGCCAGCTCCCACGGAAAGACAAATTGCACCAACCAGCTCGTCAAGGAGTTGACAAAGCCGATGGCCGATATAGCCAGGCCACGTATTCGATTGGGAAACAACTCGGATAGCATCACCCACATCACAGGGCCTAAAGAGACGGCAAAGGAAGCAACAAAGCCCAGTATACCGATCAAAATGATGATCGGATTCATGCTGATGGCAGCCTCCACAAAAGCGCTTTCATTAGCGGTAAAGGCTGCTTCTCCTACTTGCGTTCTCACGGCATTTTTGAAGGCTACGTCACTCTCAAAGGTTTGGCCAAAGAGTGGGCTAATCTTTTCACGATCCAACTCGATGGACACCACCGATTCTTCGGTCAAGGTGTAGGTCGCTTGCCGGAAACCATAGGCCGTCAGGCTCATACTAATAGCGATACCGGCCAAGCCAATAAGGATAAGCGGTTTACGCCCCATCCGGTCGATCAAGGCCATAGCCACTAAGGTGAAGACCACATTAATAATACCTACCCATACGGCTTGTGCAAAGGCCGCATTTGTGCCTACGCCCGATTGCTCAAAGATGGATGTAGCGTAAAAATATATGGCGTTCACCCCAGTAATCTGCTGCAAGACGCCCAAGGCCAATGCGACCAATAGAATGAATTGCAAGCGCGGGTCAAACAAGCCACTGAGCCCCACCTTTGGTTGCTGATCGGCATTTGCCATACTAGTGGCAATGGCTTGCGCTTCTTGCTCAGCTGCTGCTGTACCGTGAATACGTGCTAAGACAGCTCGAGCCTTTTCTTCTAATCCTTGGTTAAACAGCCAGCGCGGGCTGCGCGGAATCAGGAATAATGCACCGAAGTAGATGATGGCCGGAAAGCACTCCATGCCAAACATCCAGCGCCAGATCGTCGTTTCTGATAACCACTCGGCTGTTTCTAATGAGCTCTGCAACCAGTAATTGCTAAAATAGGCGGCTGAAAATCCCAGTACGATATTGAGCTGTTGGATGGATACCAGACGTCCGCGTTGTTTGGCCGGTGCAATTTCAGCGATATATACCGGGGCCAAAATAAGTGCAGCTCCGAATGCAATACCGCCCAGCATGCGCGCAATCACCAGATCGGTGTACCCTCCGGCATAGGCTGACCAGACTGCCGAGATGACATATAAGAGGGCGACAACGATCAATACATTCCGACGCCCAAATCGATCACTGATGGGGCCGGCCGTCAGCATGGCGAACATAGCCGAAAAGGTCGGTGCGCTCACTACCCAGCCTAGCTGTAGGTCACTGAGTCCGAATTCGGGTTTGATGTATTTCGTTACACCGGATATCACCGAGGCATCGAAGCCAAAGAGAAATCCACCCAACGATACGACCAGGGCAATCAGGATAATACTTAAGGATGATTGCTTGTTGTTTTCCATAGTTTTATCCAGTAAAGTAAGTGAGTATGCCAATGATGGCCGCTACGATTAGGAGAGAAGCGAGAATGTCAACCCAATTGTAGCTATTGCGATTGTCCGCTTTGTCCTGCTCGCTGAGCGTAGCGAAGGTGAGCCCGGCCAGTTGGGCCTCTGATGGTTTTTCGGTCAGCAAGCTGACCACCAGGACAACTCCCACACAGATCACAAAAATGACGATTGCAAAGTGCGAGAATGGTATGGCAGCCACGTCCCCGAGGAAGCCCGTGAACTGCTTGCCCTGAAAGGTGATGATAGTATCTAAGGTGAGTCGAAAAAGGCCAATCGCCAAACCGACATACAGGGTGGCTAGCGCACCTGTAGCATTGATCCGTTTATAGAAAATACCTAGCAGGAAAATTACCGTGATCGGCGGTGCGATATAAGACTGCACCGACTGCAAATAATCGTATAAAGTGCCGGGAGCATTCTTCATCACTGGAATCCAGGCAAAGCCTAGAACAACAATAATGGCAGTCGCTATCCGGCCGGTTGACACCAGTTTGGTTTCCGACGCCTCCGGGCGAAGCTTCTTGTAAATATCAATGGTAAACAAGGTAGAGCAAGAGTTGAAAACAGACGCCAACGAACTCATCAGTGCTGCCAACAGGCCAGCGGCAACCAGCCCACGAATACCATCGGGCAGGAGCGTACGCACCATTACCGGCAATACTTCATTCGGACTATCGTACTGCAAAACGCCTTGCTTGCTTAGAGCAAAGGCAACCATACCTGGCACCAGAAACAAAAAGACCGGCAGGATTTTTAGAAAACCACCCCAGATGGCACCGCGGCGCCCTTCTTTCAAATTTTTGGCCGTGAGTACCCGTTGCACAATGTACTGATCCGTACACCAGTACCAGATGCCAACGATGGCTCCGCCAAAGACCATACCCGTCCAGGGATAACGGGGATCATCAATGGGTTTCCACATATTGAAGTGCTCGCTACCTACAATGCCCTTTAGGCCACTCCAACCACCAACCGCCTCGTGGTTCAAGCCGATCAAGGTAACCGCCAATGCACCCGCAATCAGGACGACGGTCTGCAAGGCCTCCGTGTACACCACCGCGCGCATGCCACCCGCTACGGTATAGATACCGGTAATGAGCAGCGTTAGGATGGCCCCTGTCCAGAAATCGATATCCAGTAGTGCCTGGAAGACAATGCCTCCCGCATAAATCGATACGGATACTTTGGTGAGCACGTAGCCAACCAAGGAAATGACGGAAAGGAACCAGCGTGCTCGTTCGTTATAGCGCTTCTCTAAGAATTCAGGCATTGTGAAGACCCCGCTGCGTGCATAAAATGGCAGAAAGACCCAGCCGAGCAGCAGCACAATCCACGCATGTAGTTCGTAGTGGGCCAAAGGCATACCACTTTCCGCACCAGCACCAGCCAAACCAACCAAGTGTTCCGAACCAATATTGGAAGCGAAGATGGACGCTCCGACAATAAACCAACCAACGTTTCGACCCGCTAAGAAGTAATCTTCGGTGTCCTTTTGTTTTTTTGAGATCACCCAAGCGGCAATCCCGGCCAGAACAACAAAGTATCCGGCAATTACAATCCAGTCTAGTCCTGCCATAGTCGTTTAATTATGGTGAGGTTTGTATTCAAGCTGTCGATAATCCATCGACAACTATCCCAAACCTCACCGTACTTAGCACTGAGTATTGGGTACTGAGAGGTTTGTCGCCCAAAGGCATACTTCGTCGTAAACCAAGCAACAAACCTCGTTCTAAATGTATTGATTGATAATATTCTCAAATAGCTCTTGCTTGCCACTGCGTTGTTGTGGTTCGCCATTATTCGCTGCGAGTTGTGCTAAATCAGTGAGGCTCAAACTACCACTTTCGAATGCCTTGCCGTCTCCAGTATCAAAGGATGCATAGCGCTCTTGGCGCAGCTTTGGGTAGTCCGAATCGGCCAGCAATTCATTCGCGATGAGCAAGGCTCGGGCGAAGGTATCCATACCGCCAATGTGCGCATAGAAGATGTCTTCCAAATCAGTGGAGTTGCGGCGTGTTTTGGCGTCGAAGTTTACACCTCCACCCTGCAAGCCACCCGCTTGTAGAAAGACCAGCATTGCCTCCACCGATTCGTAGAGGTTAACCGGATACTGATCGGTATCCCAACCATTCTGATAATCGCCACGGTTGGCATCAACGCTTCCCAACATGCCGGCATCGGCGGCTACTTGTAGCTCGTGTTCAAAGGTATGCTGCGCGAGCGTAGCGTGGTTGACCTCAATGTTGAGTTTAAAGTCCTGATCCAAGCCATACTCGCGTAGGAAATTGATAGAAGTCGCCGCGTCAAAATCATACTGATGCTTACTCGGTTCCATCGGCTTCGGCTCAATGAAGAAAGTGCCCGTAAAGCCCTGCGAACGCGCATAATCCCTGGCCATATGCAGGAAGCGCGCCATATGGTCCAGCTCACGCTTCATATCGGTATTCAGCAAGGACATATAGCCTTCGCGGCCGCCCCAGAAAACGTAGTTTTCACCACCTAGTTTGATGGTCGCATCCAAAGCATTCTTGACTTGCCCGCCGGCGTAAGCCACTACGGCAAAGTCAGGATTAGTCATGGCACCGTTCATGTACCGCGGGTTGCTAAACAGGTTGGCCGTCCCCCACAGCAAGCGCACGCCTGAGGCCTGCTGCTTTTCCTGTGCGTAGTCGGTGATCTGGTCTAAGCGTTTCGCACTTTCACTAAGGCTGCTTCCTTCAGCCACCAAATCGTAATCGTGGAAGCAGTAATACGGGATGCCCATCTTCGTGATAAACTCGAAGCCGGCATCCATTTTATGTTTGGCCTCTTCTACCGGGTCAGCAGCACCGAGCCAGGGAAACTGTTTCGTTCCCAGACCGAAGGGATCACCACCCGTTCCGCATAGAGTATGCCACCAGGCGACTGCAAAACGGAAGTGTTCCTTCATCGTTTTGCCAGCGACAATCCGACTCTCATCATACCAGCGAAAAGCCATCGGGTTTTTCGAATCCCGGCCTTCGTATCCGATCCGGCCAATACCAGGGAAGTACTCCTTCTCTCCGACCGTTACATGAATTGTATTTGACATGAATACTTGTTTTTTGTTAAAGAAACTTGTTCCTGAGCGCTCCGGAGAATTAGCTCATCTGCGGTTCTTTTTCCCGCATGAGCAGGTCATTCAGATCATCTTCCCAGGCCTGATAAGCCGCAGCTTCAGCACCGGCTTGACTAATGGGTTCATAAACCGAAACGAGTTCGTTACCGGCCATAGCTTCCCGCACAGATCCGTAGATTTCTTGCGCCACCCCGGCGGCCTTAGCGGCCCCGATGGCTCCCGTGGTTTCTAGTACTTCGATGCGGCTCCCCATCAAGTTCGAAATAGTACTCGAGAAGATTTTTGATTGGAATAGGTTATCGTTCCCTACCCGAATCACCTCCACATTGAGCCCCATGTCCTGTAGGATGTGCATGCCGTAGACAAAGGAAAAGGCAATGCCTTCCAATGCTGCGCGGAAGATATGTTCACGACGGTGGCGATTGAACTGTAAGTTGATCATCCTTGCGCCAGGTGCCTGATTTTCCAGCATGCGTTCGGCACCGTTTCCAAACGGTAGAATACGCAAGCCATCCGAGCCCGGCCCGACGGAAGCAGCGAGGCGTTCCATATCGGGGTACGACAGTCCATCTTGTACCATTTGCTGCTTGACCCAGCTGTACTGTATGCCCGAACCATTGATACAAAGTAAGATGCCAATGCGAGCTGCTTCTGCCGTATGATTAACATGCGCAAAACCATTGACACGGGAAGCCGGATCGTAGAGCGCTTGGTCCACTACGCCATATACCACGCCAGACGTACCGCCGGTAGCTGCTACTTCGCCTGCTTCCAGTACGTTTAGCGCCATCGCATTATTGGGTTGATCTCCCGCTCGGTAATTAACTGGGATACCAGCGACCAAGCCCGTAGCTTCGGCGGCAGCTGCCGTAAGTGTTCCTTGCTCAGAAAAAGTGGGCACTAGCTCTGGCAACAGTTGGCGGTCGATGCCATAATAATCCATCACCAAATCAGCAGGGGCCTCTTCCTTGAAATCCCAGAGAATACCCTCTGACAAACCACTGATCGTTGTTTGTATTTCTCCGGTCAGGCGCATCGCAATATAGTCGCCAGGCAGCATGATCTTGTGTATCCGTTCGTATAAACTCGGTTCATTATCCTGCACCCACTTCAGCTTGGAGGCCGTGAAATTGCCCGGCGAATTGAGTAGATGTGACAAGCATTTCTTCCGTCCAATGTGGTCCCAGGCTTGCTGCCCAATGTCCACTGCCCGGCTGTCGCACCAAATAATGGAAGGGCGCAGCACCTGCTGATGTTCATCGACCAAGACCAAGCCATGCATTTGATAGGCAATACCAATCGCTTCAATCTGTGTAGGTGAAATCTCTGTTTTTTGAAGGAGTTGCTGAGTAGCCAGACACACATTACTCCACCAGGTTTCGGGATGTTGTTCGGCCCAAGCTGCTTGCTGGGCGAGCATATCCATTTCGGTGGATGGTGATTGGGCGACCGCTAGTTGTCGGCCGCTACGCGCATCTACTAGCGCCGCTTTGATGGACGAGGAGCCTATGTCGTAGCCAAGTAAGTACATGTAATTCTTGTTTTGCCAAGTCTTGCCGTGAACCTCCATTAGGCTATCGCTCTTCCAACACTTCATTGGTTGAAAAACGGTATCTCATATTTCGGTACACGGCGATATCCGTGATGTCTTCTGGGGTGCCTGAAGGAATAGCTCTGGTATTGGCCGAAACCCGATACTGCCCTTTGATTGGCAGCACTCGATGCCAGGCGTGGCCGTGCAAGATAACAAGTGTTCCTTTTTTGGGCGAAAGAACGATCTGATTCTCCAAATCCTCATGTGGTTCACCACTAGGAAGTTCTCCTTGTCGATGCGATCTGGGCATGACGATTGTTTGTCCTCCCGTTTCTTCAGTGATGTCGTGGGTGTAGAACAGGCGGTTGAGGTTAAAACGGCTGGAATCCTCCGGCGGACTATCCTGGTGCCAGGCCTGCCCTTTAGTTCCCTGTTTGGAAAACATGACCATCAAATAAAGACTTTCCCAGCCTTCTCCGAGAATCTGCTTGCTAAGCTCCAATAGTCGTTCATCTTCCTCTATCACACTGAAATGGGGATCACCATCTCGAATTGGAAACCAGGGAATCACTTCGGTGGCCGACTTATTGATAAATTCATCGGTATGCTCCCAAGTGGGATTCATGCCGTAGTGCTGGAGGATCAGATCATTGAGATCATCCATCAGCTCTACGGAGAAAAAATTATCGATGACCACATATCCCTGATCCCAAAATTGTTCGGCATATTTTTGAAGAGTCATTACATCGCTGATTTAGGTGTTTGTCAATCAATTAAAGGGCTGGTCGGCTATATTTAGGTAACGTGACTCGTCCATTTTACTACGCCAGCGCTCACTAATCATAGGGCTAGTTTCAATTCTAGCATCGACCTTTTGGAAGGTGGGGTTTTCAAACCACATTGGTCTTTCTTTCCAATTGCAATCGATGTAATGGATGGCCTTGATCACATCTTCATTTTCCTCGATAGTTGTAAAAAACGGATCAAACCACATTCGCCACGCTTCTTCGGCTTGCTCCGGGTTTGATAGAATGATTTCTTTCGTTCGGCCGTCGAACTTTGCAGTAAAATCCGAAACGGTCGCTGAGGCTTCGGCAATGAACACTGGCTTTTGATGTATGCGCGCAAACTCAACCATCCGTTGTTCGCGCCAGCGATCAAAAAAGGAGAACCCACACCAGTCAACGTACTCATCACCAGGATACCAAGCCTCTAATTGGTCCAAATTAGATACCCAACCCACCGATTGCCAGACGTAAGCGGTATTCGTCACTCCTTGCCGATCCAGGAAATCTTTAATGTATTTGTAGGCCGCAATCCAATCTTCCCGCTGATAATGATTCCAGGAATAACCATCAAACTCGTAGCCTATCCGTAGAAATACCGGTCGATCGCCCAAGCTTAGTAAGAATTCCCCCAAGCTCTGGATGCTGTCATCCAGCAAGCCTTGAGCTGCTTTATCTTCATAATTGACCAGTGATAGACCGATCGCCAAAGCCACCCCGGTAAAGGCCGAATCTTGCATCACCAAATTCATATTGGAAGGCCCGTTGCCATGATCAATAGTCTCATATACTCCACTTAAACCCGTCTTATTCCCTCCCCCGAACGAACCGTCATTTATGTCAAGACCGGTGTAAAGGGTTATACCTGCCGGCATTGGAAAATGATCGACATAGCCGTCTTGATACTCAGGCAAGCCTCCGATAGATGCAAGGTCTTGGCCTGCAAAAACCAGTACCTGCCCAGAAGGCGGTTCAAATTTCGCCAACGGCCGATCAACGGTTGCTGGTGCCTCTGCTTCATTAGCAGGAGACGAACAAAAGAACAAGGCGAAAACACTAAGTAGAGTAAAAACTGTGTATGCTTTCATGATCGTTTATTTTTCAAATGGATATTGCAAGTCGATCTGACGCCTGATCTCATCCGTGATTCGAATAATGGCTAGGCTATCAGTCCAACTCCAGTAGTCACTTTGCTTAAAGCCAGCTTCGATGCAGCTTATGCATTCTTCAATCTCATAGGTAAAACCTCGGCCCTTGGTCGCTCGGGCAAAGTGCTGCCGTTCTCCAGAACGGTTATCGAATACCGTATAGGATTCTGTTTCGTGCCAAATGGGTTCGATAAAAATGCTACCCCGGGTCCCACAAATTCGTGCACGCATATCCGACTGAGATTGAAAGCCCGACATAATTTGAGCAATCGCATTCTGGTAAGTAAAAACAGCGGCGGTTTGTAGGTCTGCGCCTGTATCATGTTTACGTGCAACAGCCAAAATCTTATCCGGGATTCCAAAAATCATATACGCCAGAAATACCGGATAAACGCCCATGTCCAGCAAGGAACCGCCGGCTAGCTCCATGCTAAGCATTCGGCTATCATCAGGGTCGTTTCGGTAAAATGTAAAATCAGCGTTTAGGTAATTGACTTCGCCAATCTGCCCTTGTTCGATGCGCCCCAAAGCCTCGCGGATACTAGGATTAAAGCGCGACCAAAAAGCTTCCATGAGGAAAACATCGTGTGTTTGTGCAGCATCAATCATCGACTGCACTTCTTCTTCATTAACGGCCAATGGCTTTTCGCATAAAATGTGTTTGCCCGCAGCGGCGGCAGCAATACTCAGTTCAGCATGTGAATTGTGCGGGGTAGCGACATAGACGACATCAATCTCCTCGTCAAGTAATAGCTCGTCATAAGAGCCATACGCTTTCGCTGCATCAAATTCTTCTGCAAATGCTTTCGCTTTATCAATTGATCGAGAGGCCACAGCACCTAGCACAGTACCTTCTACCAAAAGAAGATCTTCGACGAAAAGGCGAGCTATATTGCCCAAGCCAATAATTCCCCACCGCAATGTACTCGACATAGAAAGGCTTGTTCAAAACGGCTACCAATGCACCAGCATTGGTAGCCTTGAAGTAGTGTGAAAAAACAATTTATTCTGCTTGATTAGTAGCCAGGGTTCTGAGTCAGAACCGCAGCACCAACCAAATCGATCTCGCTTTGCGGAATAGGCAGTACCTAATCACGTCCAGGAGTAAATCCTTTGAACACTAAAGTCGAAGCAGCATTACCCCAACGAACGAGTTCGATGAAGCGATCCCATCCCTACGTTGCCCATTCCTTACGACGTTCCAGTTTTACATGCTCCATGGTTAGTGGAATTGAAGCCAAATCAGCACGCTCGGTTTTCGGCTGATATAGAATAGCTATCATCTACATCTGTAATGGTGCCATCACTGGTTCCTTTGATCGGATGTTGGCACCGGGAAGCCCGTCGCCAGTTTCCTCCGCTACTACGCCCGAAATCGTGGTGGTTTGTTCCGGTAGGGCTGCCGCCAGGCAAAGCACCCAAAGCAGCCTGAATAGGATACGAAGGGGTCGCCATGACGATCGAACAGAATGAGTGTACCTAAGCTTCATTTTGACCCTGTTTGATCCGATTAAAATTTTTAAATCGAATCCATTCGCGATCTAAAATTTCAAAAACCGCAAATAATCAAAACAAAGGTCTGTTCAACTGTGGGATTGCTGAAATAAACACTTACTACAAAACCTCGTCAATCAGTGAAAAGATTACGTCAATGATACGTCAGCAGATGTTTAGGGCTGTTGTAAATAGTCCGCTAGACGGACTTGGTCGGTTGTGTCCATTTTTTTACCCAATCGATAGCGCCGTGTTTCAACCCCACGAACGGAGAGATTCAAGCGTTGGGCAATTTCTTTATTGGATAGTCCCATTTTTAGGAAAGCACACATCTTTAGGTCAGCAATTGAAAGCTGAGGAAAGGCTTCTCTGAGCTTCGAAAAGAAATCACTGTGCAAGATGTTGAAATGTTCTTCGAAGGCCTCCCAATTGGTGTCATCGCCTTGGTACTGCTCCAATTCTTGTTGGATTTTCCGCAAAGCAGGATTTGTGGGATTTGCCTTATTCTGGCTCGTTATTATCGCCATTTCATTGTGAACCCGAGTCAACTGATCCTTGAGTGCCGTTAACTGTAGAGAAGCCGCGGCTAACTCACGGTGTTGTTTTTTCAACTCTCGCTCCAAGCGTGCATTCTGTTTGGCAACAGCTACACTCGCCTTCTCGCTACTCTGCGGAGGGCGAAGCGAGCGATCAAGGCAGGATTGCCAATAGGAATAGGCCTGTTCACAGAGGCCACGATTGTAGGCAGGTTCATAGATAGTTGCTGGGCGTTCGCTAGAAAAAGCCTCTTCTATTGTCCCGTAAACCCGAATGGCAATACCTGCTGCCTTTGCTGCTCCGATCGCTCCAGTTGTCTCCACTACCTCAATTTGGCTGTCCAATAAAGTAGCCAGTGTTGTTGAAAAGGTCCGCGACTGGAACATGTTATCGTTACCCACCCGAATAACATCTACGTTCAGGTTCATTTCTTTCAGGATATTAATCCCGTATACAAAAGAAAAGGCGACGCCTTCCAATGCCGCCCGATAGAGATGTCCGCGAGTGTGCCGGTTAAACTGTAGATTAAAGATATGCGCATTGGGTTCCTGATTATCCAACATGCGCTCCGCTCCATTGCCGAATGGCAACACGCAGAGGCCATCAGCTCCCACCGGCACCGTAGATGCCATGCGTTCCATATCTTCATATGTATGGGAACTGCGGGCTACCTGGTGCTTGATCCAACTGTATTCAATACCTGCGCCATTGAGGCACAGTAATATACCAATCCGGTTGTGCGCCTGTTCATAATTGACGTGGGCAAAGGCATTAACCCTAGATTTGGCGTCGTATACGGGCTTGTCTACTATTCCGTACACCACGCCGCTGGTACCGCTAGTAGCCGCAATTTCGCCCGGGTGCAGCACATTAAGTGCCAAGGCATTGTTGGGTTGGTCGCCCGCGCGATAGGTAATCGGCGTACCAACCGCCAGGCCGCTCTGCTCCGCAGCTCTTGCACTTACTTTACCCTGAACGGAAAAAGTAGGGACAATATCTGGTATCAAGTCTTCCCTTAGCCCATAATGCTCCAGCAGCTGACTATCGATCTGTCGCTCCTTGAAATTCCAGAAAATTCCTTCGGTGAGGCCGGAGATGGTAGTAACCGCTTCGCCAGTCAACTTCATAGCGATGAAGTCGCCCGGCAACAATAGTTTATGCGCCTTTTCGTAGATCTCCGGTTCGTTGTCCTTGACCCACTTCAGTTTCGAGGCGGTGAAGTTGCCGGGTGAGTTGAGCAGGTTAGTCATACAATAATCCTCGCCCATCTTGCGGAATGCCTGATGTCCGATCGGGACCGCACGGCTGTCGCACCAAATGATCGACGGACGAAGCACCTGCTGGTCTTTATCGATTAGCACCAGGCCATGCATCTGATAACTGATCCCGACTCCCTTGATCAGGGACGCTCTTATGCCAGCCTTATCGATAAGGCGACGGGTAGCAATGCAAACATTGCGCCACCATACCTCCGGTTCTTGCTCGGCCCAGCCTCGTTGCCGCGAGATCATGTCCATCTCTTGCTCCGGGTACTGCACCAATTCCACTAGACGTCTTGTACCCGCCTCCACCAAAGCGACCTTAATCGTGGAACTGCCAATATCGTAGCCGATCAAATACATAAGGGGCGGGGTTTAAGAACGAGTACGTCAAAAGTACGTCAATTTAAGCAATGCGGCAATTGATCCATTCTTTTTACATTAGTTTGGCACCGATAACTTCCCAGCAGTATGACAAAACCGCTCCCCGATCACTTTCCCGAACCACAGATCGAGCGCATCAGCATGCGTCGCATCAGTGCGTTTATCCTATCGAGTTTGAATTTAGAACGAGGGCTGTTGTTTACGCTATGGGCTTTATTGCGTAATCCAGGAGAGGCGATGCGTGAGTATTTATTCGTCGATCGGTCGCGCTATTTCGAGCCTTTGAAATTGCTCATTCTTTCCTTGGCGATCTATCTGTTTCTACTGGTTAACATCATGCCAGAAGATGGCTTTATGAGTGGTTTTGAAGAAGGATTTCTGAAAGACAATCCTTCCGCCAAAAAAGAAGCATTTTTTCAACAGATTACCGATTTCATCCAACAGCACGCCAACCTGATTCTGTTGATCTCGATTCCGGTTTCGGCAATCGTCTCTTGCTTGTGTTTTTGGCGGCACCGACTTTGGTATACTGAACACCTGGTTCTCAATGCTTACCTATATGGTTTTATGAGTGTACTCGGTTCTATCCTAATGCTCTTCTTAGTCCGCAGCACCATTTCAATTACCATCATTATACAGATACTGAGTCTGGTCTATTTAGTTTATTTCTTTAAATCGTTTTTCCGCATTTCTTGGTTACGCAGCATTGCAACGAGCTTCTTGATCTTCTTGGGTTCTCAATTCCTTTTCATATTGACTTTACTGATTATTATGGTGGGTTATGCGTTTGTTACGGGCTAACTACCGCCCCATCCCCAAGCACTCCACCACCACCCGCTCAGCCAGCACTTCGGTGGAGGAGAATAGCGGCATCTGCACATCCTTCGCCTGCAAAAAGAGTGGCAATTCAGTACACGCCAGCACGACCGCTTCACAACCTTCGGCATACAGTTGTTCCGCTCCTTTGATCAGCAACTGGCGCATTTGACCAAGTTGCCGGCCGTGTAGCATTTCCTGAAAAATGCAATCGTCCATCTCCTGCACTTGCTGGGGCGGCAAACTGGCATAGGCGATGCCAAACCCCTCCAACTCCCGTTGATAGAGGCCCGTATCGATGGTCGTTCGCGTACCTAGAATCCCCGCTCGCCGAACCCCCGACAGCGCAATCTCACGGCATACTTCTTCGTGAATAGCCATGATTGGCACCTCGAGCGCCTCCCGCAAACGATCGACCACCACATGCACTGAATTGCATACCATGACGATAAAATCGACCTGCCCTTGAAGTACCAGTAGCTCACTCAACAGATAGTGATACAAAGCCTCCATATCCTGCCGCGCAAGCATATCCACCACCTTCCAACAGTTGACACTATTGATCAAAAGCGACGGACTATTTGGCAATTCATGCCGCAAGCAAAAATTGGTAATCGTATCGTAGAATAAACTCGTCGACTGTGGTCCTAAGCCACCAATAATTCCCGCTCGGCATACATTAGCAGCCGTTCGCTGGCTAGTGTAATCCACCGGTTTCAAGTCATATGTAGGAAAGCTAAAAAAGGCCATGAGTATTTTTTTATAGTCAAATCAGTCCAACAGTCCAACGGTCAACTCAAAACCTCATAAACTGCTAACTGCCCACTGCTAACTGTAAGCCGCAAAGCGGCAACTGCCTACTGCAAGTCGCGTAGCGACGCACTGCCTACTGCCTAACTGCCACTACATAATCACAATATCCTCTAAAGCAGGTCTTCGAATCTTCGATGGTAAAGCCGGCAGCTTCCACCGCTTCGCGAAACTCAGCGTGGGTATGCGTCCAGTAGGTGCCTTCGCGTTGCATGGCACGGATGTGAGCGTTTTGTTCGCTTACACTCTTTGCGTCACGCAAGACCGACAAGGTTCGCCGCAGGCCATAGCGCCACAGCAAGTGCCGAGTGATAGCTATCGTCCAGGGAAGGACTTTCATGACCCGGCCCGGATCAACCAAAACAGCTCTGGCACCGGGCGCCAGCCAACGGTACATGTTTTCCAAAATAGCGCGCGGTTCCGGAAAGGTGTAAAGGGCATTGATGCATAGCAGGCCATGGAGTGAACCAGCGTCAAAATCAACATTCCCGATGTTTCGATCCAGGATCTGGAAATTCATGAGATGGGCCGCTTTCCCGGCAGCCAGAGCGTTCATACTGCGGTTATTTTCTAGATGAATGACCTGTGCTTGTGCTACCCGGCGCGCTACTTCTACCGAGTAATTGCCGGTACCGGCTCCCAAGTCAGCCAGAATGCTGCCCTTTGGTAGGTCCCAGGACTGCACTAAGGTCATGATCTCTTGATGAACTTCTTGATAGAATGGATTGTAGGTCAGTAGCAAATCGTATTTACGCGCATAGGCATACCAATCCACTGATTTGTGTTTGAGCTTGTTCATTTGGCCTGCAATTGTGCCAGGCATTGGCGGTAGCGTTCTAAATCAGCCTCTTCAAAGGCAGCGATTGCACTACTCTCTGCTAATTTTTCGCGGGAAGCGGCCGGAGTAGCCAATAGCTGAATAGGAAACTGAACTTCTGGCACCTCGATCGGCTCCGAGATCACCGTAAAGTTCATGAAGCGCTCATAGAAGCGAGCATGGCGTGGCCTGACGGCTGTAATTACATAAGCACAACCGTCAGCGATGGTACCCAATGTCTGTATACGAAAGAGCAACATCTGCGCCGTCAGGGACAAACGGCCAGTAAAATCGGGCGCTACTACATAGCGGTTGGATTCCAGTAGAGGAACTCGGCTGCCCAAATGTTGATCGATGTCTGCTTCGAAATAACGTACGGAAGGTGTTGGCGCCCAATCGTATTCGGCCGACCAGGTCAAGCTGCGCACACTGGCCACCGGACGGCCGTCGTACCAAATCAGATACGTTCGGGCGTTGGGCTGCTCGTCGTAGCGATCCGTACAACGCTCTGCTGCATTAGCTGCGATGGCCTCAGCTTGGTAATAAGCCTGATAGCGGAGGTGATAGGCCAAATCAAGGCTTTCTTCTTCGAGGCACATCTCAGCTACAAATCCATTTGCCGTGAACAGTAGCTGATGCGCCAAAGGGGTTAAGGTCTTAGGCATAGCGTTGCTATTGATTGAACTGGTTTAAGGTCTTCCATCTGTTTCTGGCCGAAACCATCAACTGTAGATGAATACCTCAAATCCGTTCATTGTTACTGAGAGGAGGTGTACCTTTTTTGTGCACCGTTCGTCTAATAATGTTGAGAGTGCAAGGCTATTACCGAAAGAATTGGAAAAATATTTATCTTTATCAACGAGCCGATTTAATCTCTTTCCGCGGTCGGTGACTTAGGCCGCATTTGAAAAGTTCAAATCAGTTCCATCCCTGGAAGAATAAGTCACTCATCGATGCCTATCAACCCTCCTGTATTCCTGTTTGCTTTTGCAAACGACAAAGAAAACTCACTCAAACTCGAAGAAGAAGATCATCAGTTGCGTGATGAGCTAAGTCATTTGCACGATAGCCGACGCATCGAGTTCCTCTCGGTTGGTGCCACCACAATGGATGTACTAATTGGGCAGCTCAATCGTTTTCATGAACGAATAACGCTGTTCCACTTCGGTGGCCACTCGGAGAGCTCCTTCCTCGAATTGCGTGATCAAAAAGCCACCTCCGAACAGGTAGCTACGCTACTGGGGATGGCTGATAAACTACAGTTGGTCTTCCTGAATGGATGTGCCAATAAGGAGCAGGTGAAGGTGTTGCATGAGAAAGGCGTGCGCTCGGTGATTGCCACCAGTGTGCCCATTAATGACGATAAAGCCGTCTTGTTTTCCAAGGCTTTCTACAATGCCCTGCGTTATGGCAAAAACATTGAGCAGGCCTTCAAAACAGCCGAAGTTGCCCTACAGGGTAAGGTGGGCATTGAAGAAGCGCCCAAGGTGGAAATAAAACTCTACCGTAGCTCAAGTTGGGATGGCGAAGACGATAGTGGCTACGAGGAAGTTCTCCCTTGGGGCCTGTATGCCGAAGAGGAAGATTACCTCGGCTGGCTATTACCCAAGCGGCCGCCAATGCTGGGGCGCAGCGAAGAAGGGCACGTACAGATCAGTGGAGAGGATGTGGTGATTGGTGACAAAAAAGTCTGTTCGCTAGAAAGCTCCGAGCAGTATCAACAGTTAAAAACCCAGCTGGCACCCATTGAGGAAAAATGGGCAAAGGCTAAAAAACGAGTAGATAAATACCCAGACGACGAAGATTTTCAGGAAGAATACCAAACAATAAACAACGAACGCGAGGCCATTTTGGAACAGATGGAAACGATCCGGCGTAAAATGCTGGAAGTTGCCACCGAATTTACCAAGGTCCCGGTGCTTTCCGAGCGGCTCGCCAGAGCCCAGGAATATTTCGCCACCGGAGATTTTATGGCTGCCAGAGCCGTTCTTAATCCCGAACAAATGATCCGCGATTTTGACCAACTCGCACACATGAAAAAGAAAGGGGAAGGCGATCCAGAGAAATTGGCAGAACAGTTGGGTAATAATGCCAACGAGTTCTCGATACTGGCTTCCCTGACCGCATCTGATCTCAGCGTTCCCGACCATTTCAAGAAAGCGTCTTACTACTTCGAAAAAGCAATCACCGCTTCCCGAGACAGTGAAGAACCTGAGTTTACGGCGGAGAAGATCATGACCTACGCTTACTTCCTCGAAGACAACAATCAGGAAGATGATGCGCTCCCACTATTCCAGGAAGCCGCCGAAATGGTGAAGCCGATGGCTAAAGCCGAACCAGAACGCTTCGAACCCGGCCTCGCACAAATTCTCAACGACCTCGGGGCCCTCTATTATAAGCTCCACAACTTTGAAGAAGCCGGTAAGTCCTATTACGACTCATTAGAAATATCCACTCGCCTTGCCAAGGAAGAGCAAGCCACTTATCAGCCCGTCATTGCGACCACTCGCCTGAATTTGGCCATGGTTTATGAAGATACCGGGCAGATCGATAAAGCGCGTGCGACCTATGAAGAGGGGATGAGTGTTTTCGAACAGCTGGCAGAAGAAAACCCCGCAGAGTACGAACAGTACTTTGCCCATGCTTTGAATAACATTGGCACCCTCCACCTCAATCAAGGAGCTATTTCCGAAGCGATCGATGAGCTCAGCAGGGCCTATGAAATACGCTTCCGCTTAGCTGAAGAGCAAGATGAAGACCTCTTGGTAGATGCTGCCGACACCCTTGGCAACTTGGGTTTGGCCCATTTTCATAATGAAGACGCTCAAAAAGCAGACGAGGCTTTCCGGGCAGCACTTGACATGCTTCGACCACTTGCCGAAAAAGACCCCGATCGCTTCGAACCGGATTATGCGGCACAACTGAGCAATCTGGGCTTGATCTATAAGAATGCCGGGCAGTTTGAACCGGCATCAGAAAGATTAAGTGAAGCACTAGAGATCTACAAGCGGCTAACACCCACCAATGTGGCGCGGTTTACACCAGATTTGGTCAATAGTTTAGCCAATGTGTCGGAGTTACTGCTTCAAACGAGCCAATACCGCGAAGCCGGGACTCACTTGAAAGAAGCCTTGAAAGCATCGCGGCAGTTGGTGGAGGCGAACGCCGCTGCGAACGGCTACAACCACATCCGCTTGCTGATATTGTCGCTGTACCAATTAGGCAGTTTGCAAGAAACGGAAGAGGGTGCTGATTATCGAAAAGAGGCCCATCCGTTAATTGCCGAGACCAAGCAAACACTCGCGCTGTTTGATGCTAGCGAAGAGGCTATTCAGCAGCAGCAGCAACAGCTACAACAGTACATTGATTACTTTGGCGAATCTTAAGAAATGCACCAACAGAGTTAGTAGTAATATAAAGGGGCGCAGCCAAGTTCGGTTACGCCCCTTTCGATTTTGATCTATAGTCAGCTTGGATTATCTATGCACTTCTACATAGTCCACAAAGCTCGATACATCGCCAAGCCCAGATGCCATGGAATCAAATCGTTCCCAGATTTGAGGATCACCCCAATCTTCTGGTGACTCCTCCCCTTCCGGATAGATCCTGTTGCGATCTTCAAGTGTGGCGAAAGTTAGAATGATAGCATACTTACCGATTCGGCTACCTCTATCCCCTTTCGCCAGCATAAATTGCAGTCCTTCAATTTTATCGACGACAGGTGCCAACTCTGAATTTACAAATTGCTCAAATTCATTGGCATCAATACCTTCATTCAATTCAATAGTATGAACGGCAATGACCTGCTTGGAGACTACTGGTTGATCGATGTTGTTTGAAAAGGACAGTGCGATCAGGCTGATCAGTACTAGCGAGATAAAAATCTTCAATTGTTGCATAACGTGATTCGGGTTTTATGTTGTTGCAATGATTGTATACAGCTTCAATAAGTTATTCGATCCGCACAAAGTGCTCTTCCAATGGATAGTCATCCCGATCACCATAGGTCATGGTGCCTTTCTGGGCGTAGGTATTATCATCCATTTCGACAGCGAAGGTAAAGGTGGCGCCATTCATGCCTTTGTCCCAGGTATTCGCAATAATGGTTTCTTCGATTTGCCCTTCAGTCCACTGCTGTGAGCCGAAAACGACATTGACCTTCGTGAGGTCATTCTTATTGTAAGTAACCACATAGAAATGGCCCGGCGTAATCACTTTAAGACTGCGAATAGAATCCGGTATTCCGGATAACTCCTCCTCATCACCATACATAGCCTGCTCCATCTCCCACACCCCGACCAGTGGATGCCCGACGGAATTGGCCATGCCCACTTCAGCCCGCTTATAGCGCTCCTCCAGTTGAAAATCTTCTTCGTCTTCAGCCGGGTTTTCCATCACTCCCGACTGGCCAAATGAGTCCTCGGTAATGGTATGGGCAAACGTATAGGAAGTCGGTTCTCCTTCCTGATGGAAGGTCATGTACGACAAGTCTTCGGTAAACGAAGAATCGTTGATCGAGTAAGTGCCGCCACCGATCATGTAAACCGTATCCGGATCGGTATCAAAGGCTAGAAAGAAAACCTGCTCACCAGTGTAGATCTTGACTTGCCGGTAATCTTGCGCAATGACTTCGTTTGTATCGGGCGGCATATTGCCGGTCATTTCCCAGGTGCCTTGAATGCTAGTAGGGTCAAAGGCTTCTTCTTGTTCCTCCTCTTGAGTTTCGCCTTCACCAGATTGACAAGCTGGGAAAGCAATCAAAGTAGCCAATGCAAAGAGCAAAAGAACATTTTTCATAGGTATAGGTATTTGTGAAACAATGTTGTCGACCAGGGACAGAGAGGATTCGCCACAGAGAGGGTGCACTGGAATAAAAGGGGGGAAGATGGTAAACAAGATAGCTTAAAATCTGGAAATCAAAGCGTTCTGTATCTTTATGGCATCATCCAATTCACCTGAAACGCGCAAAAAGATCGCTCATGTTCAAACACATCAATTGGCGCTACACCATTGGCGAAATCGTGATCGTCATTATTGGTATCAGCATTGCTTTCGCGCTTAATCGCTGGGCAGAAAGTAGCAAAGACCAACAGGCACGGCAGCAATACCTGGAGAGCTTGCTGACCGACCTGGAGGGAGAAACCGAACAACTAGTCGCCAACATCGGGGAGTTTGAAGGGAAGATCAATGATATTCGTAGTCTATTCCCATTCCTTTACGGCCGGCAAGAGGGTCGCGATTCGGCTATGTCGCGCAAAGTGTTCAACCTGGCGCAGGTTATTCATTTCCATCCCAATGATGTCACCTATCGGACCTTGATCAATTCGGGCGACTTTGCGCTTTTTCAAAACTTCGAACTCCGGAAGAAGATTGAGAATCACTATTCCGATCAAGAGCTTATCCAAATGGACTATAGCCGGCAATCCAAAATCCACGAGAAGTATTTTGGCGACTTCATGATCTACAACCTCGACTACTCGCAAATCAGACAAGGCAATTACGATTTCATAGACGATCCCTTTCTGCGCAACATCATACAGAGCTTATATGGGTCGTATAGCATTGCCATTGAGTCGTCGCAGGAAGGGATCGAGCGGTGTAAGGATTTGAAGAGTTTGTTGGAGGCGGAGTTGGGTTCCAGCGCAACCGATCAATGAGGGAATAGATCTCCACACTCCTGTGAGATCGGGATGCAGGCCCCGCGGCACTCGTATTTGGCACCACAGCAAGTACGATAATTACTCACTTCAATAATATCGCTGACGATTTGCATGTCATCCGGTAAGGGAATGGGCTCGAGCGAAAAAGCCGTCCAGTCAAAATAAACTGGATTAATGGGGTGGTCAAAACGAAATCGATAGATATTTGGGACGTTAACATTGCAGTCTTCAATTTTCTGCACCTCTGCCACATAGGGTCCGTAATCAACTCTGCAGTAATAAGGTAGGGCCAAATATTTAGCATCAATAGCTGAGAGCTTATAGTTGGCTACTACGAGGGTAGTTGCGTCTTCATATCTCATATCCTCTGGTTTCTCCTCTTCGTTGGTAGCAAGGAACATACTCAGATTAGCATACAACTCTGGCACTTGGCAATGTACAATCGGATAGGTAATCGAAAATCGATACAAGGTATTGCAGGATCGCACACGCCCTGCTGCTTGAGCCGTAGGAGGTTCGGTGTTGCTTGTAGGCTCCCAGCTTCCCAATACATTGGTTAAGGCCGTGCTAGTTGGGGATGGGCCCAGTTTTTCGGCATATTTCTCTGGCAATTCTGGAAGTCCTTCTATCAGTCGGCTTTCTTCCGTTTGACATTGATACAACAGGCCTGATAAAGCTATCAGCAGCAAGAATAATAAGCGGTTTTTCATTGGTTGTGTGGGTTTAGCTGGTTAATCGATTTACATGCTGAGAGCGCAGGCTCCCAACATATATGTCTTGGTGATTTAAATCTTACCCCACATCTTGTTAGTCCAGCAAAATCCACCTATTTTCACTAGCCCAATTTCACTCACGGAAAACAAGCTACCTAGATGTCTACCTCTACCCTCCCTCGCGTTGCCTATTTCTGCATGGAATACGGCCTGGAAAGTGATTTCAAGATCTATGCCGGTGGCCTTGGCATCTTGGCTGGCGACTATATGAAAGGTGCCAAAGATCATGACTTCCCCATCGTCGGTATCGGCATCAAATGGAAGCAGGGTTATACCGATCAAATGGTGGATGAGCAGGGCCGGGTATACGATGCTTTTTATAACTACGACTACGAATTCCTGGAAGATACCGGTGTAACGGTCAGCGTGGAAATCCGCCGACAGGAAGTAAAATGCAAGGTCTGGAAATGCGAAGCCTTCGGCAATGCGCCACTCTACCTTTTGGATACCGATATTCCCGGCAACCCAGATAACTGGACGACCGGTCAACTCTACGGCTGGTTTGGCGAAGAACGCATCGCCCAGGAAATCGTGCTAGGTGTGGGCGGCGTACGCGCATTGCGAGCGCTTGGTATCGACATCGACATTTACCACTTCAATGAAGGTCATGCACTATTCGCCGGCTTCGAACTCATGCGAGAAAAGATGGCTAATAATCCCGGTTTTTCCTTCGAGGACGCCTGGGCAGCTTGCCGTGAAGAGATCGTCTTCACCACCCACACGCCGGTAATCCAAGGCAATGAATCGCACCCCATCGATCGCATTATGTATATGGGCGCTAACCTGGGCATGAGTGAGGCACAATTGCAACGCTTAGGCGGCACCCCCTTCAACATGACCGTAGGCGCTCTACGTTTGTCCAAAAAATCGAATGGTGTCGCGCAATTACACGGCGCTACCGCCAATAAGATGTGGGCACATATTAAAGACGGTGCTGAAATCGTGCCCATCACCAACGCCATTCACCTACCCACCTGGGTGGACAGCAACATGATTCAAACCGCCGTAAAAGACGGCGACCTTTGGGCGGCTCACCAGCAAAACAAACAGGTGCTGGTCGACTTCGTTCGTGAGCGTAATGGCGCCGAACTCGACCCCGAAAAATTGATCATTGGCTTCTCTCGTCGTTCAGTGCCCTACAAGCGCAGCGATCTTATCTTAAGTGACCCTGACATCATCAATCCTTTACTGGAATCGCAAAAAGTCCAGATCGTCTTCTCAGGGCGGGCACACCCACTGGACGACAACGGTAAAGCAATCGTAAAACGCTTATACGATGCGGAGCAACGCTTCCCCAATGCTGTGGTATTCATCCAAAATTACGACATGGCTACCGGCGCCATGCTTACCCGTGGATCTGATGTCTGGCTCAACAACCCACGACGTCCGAAAGAGGCCAGCGGCACCTCCGGCATGAAAGCAGCCATGAATGGTGTACTCAACTTCAGTACGCTTGATGGCTGGTGGCCGGAAGCCTGCGAACATGGGGTTACCGGTTGGCAAATGGGCGATGGATTCGAAA
>SPJK01004700.1_pt1 | contig 25484 bp, 21 predicted proteins | sample 3741771 | NCBI WGS metagenome assembly SPJK01 (sample SAMN10925997, study PRJNA522277) | cold seep metagenome | isolation source: Elba SIP-enriched marine methane seep metagenome, extraction at timepoint T2 | place: Italy: coast of Elba, Mediterranean Sea
CCAGAAAAAACGATCCGCGAACGGCTCGCTCGCTGGTGGAAAGGAAAATACGGGTACTAAGAGCTTGTGGTTGTCCGCCGCTTATCGATTATTTGCTGGCAATCCATAATTAACAGGATTCCCTCCGTCAGGCACCGCATTGGGGTGCTCCTCCCTTAGTCGGAAATAAAAATCCTGTGTACCGGAAGCGAGCAGTATCGACATCTGGTCATAAAAGGTCAAAACGTATTCTCGTAGATCTGCTCGTCCTTCATTCGAAAGAAGATCAAATTCTTCGATCGTTCGCAGTATCTCCTCCCTTCGATCAAGGAACAATTGGACCGTTTGTCCCATCTCGTCATCATGGGCGATACGGCCAAGAAAAATACGTTGCCTGTTCGTCAGCTGCCCCAGGTTGTTCGAAGGAATTGCATAGGGCGCATTGACTAAGCCGGAAAAGTCGAAATCGTACCCAACTGGAATCAACTTGCCATCAGCAAACCGGCGGATCAATTTCACATTCCGTTGTACCGGCAAACTATAGTCCGAATTGCCAATCAAATACTGGAAAAGAGCATGGGTTCTAGCAAGCTCTTCATCTATCAGTGCTGAAGAAGCGTACATGCAAGCATCGCACTCGATACTACCAAGTCTGGCAGCCATTTCATCCGTGCTTTCGATCAAGAATCCATAGCGGGAAAAGCCGCTAACAGCGCGCTCGCTGTCCTCATAATGGATACGCACCAACTGCACCCGGTAGCTGTAAGGGCTAAGCGATTGATACAATTGATAGGCCAGGTATTCCTTTAAAACTAAAGCCTCTCCCATTCCAGGGTCCTCCAAGCAGTGGGTAACCAACTTGAACTTATCAAAGGAGGCCAGCCCTCTGGCTGTCAAGTCGTCTTTCGAAAAATTGAGTTTTAAGGGCGGAAAATCACAGGTCTGTCTCCGAAACTTACCTCTAACCCGAACTTTTAGTTCCCAGCTAATCGATTCGCCACCATTCATGTCATAGGAGATAGTGGCTTTTTGATACTCAGCTTCAGCGTTTTGCGACGCCAGAAGTGCTGCAAGGTCAGTGGTCAGATTAATGTCGCGAACCTCTGGTCCGCTGATTTGGTCGAATAGAGATGGTGTGAGATTATTGAGCGTTTGGCCGTTCAAAGTAAATACCCAAAGCCCAACAATCAAGAAAATTAACTTCTTCATTGTTCATTGGATTATGTGTGGAAAATAGCTTCGGTTAAGGCAATAAGTAAAGCGGCTTCGGGTACAAAATTAGCCCAAAACGCGATGTGATGTTGAAAAAAAAGGTGTGGTGAAAATCTTCGAGAGAAGGTGTTATTTAGCAAGCAATCGACCAAATTCCATTCAATTCCTTTGGCCGGCAAAGAATATTGTTTTGTTTCTGCAAGCGATAAATCAGGTCGCTGGTTCTAATTGCATTCAAGAAGCCACTACCGCACGTATTGATAGGGTGCTGGAGTCGCTCCTTCTGGCAATACATCTAAATAGCCGTTTTTTAAATTGAGGTAAAACTCCTGGGAAGCAGACGCCTGGATCGCATCGATTTCTTCGTAGAATGCCATCAAATAATCTCTGATCTCTACGCGCGAAGCCCGAGGAAGTCGACGAAAATCCATGACGATATCAATGAAGGTCTCCTTCTTCTCTTCAAACAATTGCAGACTCGCTTCAAAAGTTGGATCCGCTGCGGCAAACCCTAAATAAACCCGGTCAATAATAGTTTCTTGCCCCAGGTAATTACACGGGATAGCATAATGCGCTCGAACGACTCCCGAGAAGTCAAAGTCGTATCCAACAGGGATCAAAAGACCGTCGGCCCGTTCAAACAGCTTGATGTTCCGAAGCATATGAACATTATAGTCCGTATTGCCTACAAAATATTGGAACATGGCATGCATGTTCTCGGCTTGGCGGTCCAACAGTTCCGGTGCTGGATTATAGCACTCTTCACATTCAGGTGCAGCTAAACGTTCGGCCAATTCATCCTTGTCTTCGATAATCATTCCATATCGTCGAAATGATCTCCCAGTGCTACTGTCAGTATACTTGATTCGCACCAACTGAACGCGAAAGCTAGCAGCTGTAAGTTCTTGATACAACTGGTAGGCTAAATATTCGCGCAGCAGCAACTCTTGCCCCACAATGCGATTATCGTCGCAATGGGTTACCAGCTTCAACTTGTCGTGCTCGGCCAAGCCCGCTGCTCGAAGGTCACTTTTCGAGAAATTCAGTTTCAAGGGAGCAAAGTCGCATATTCTTCGACGAAACCGGCCTCGGGTCTTCACGCCGATCGACCATTCGACTACTTCTCCTTCGTCATCCTCATAGCTTAACTGAGCTGGTTGGTAATCATCAGTGATCATTTCCGGCTCTAGCAGAGCAGTTAAGTCAGTGGTCAGGCGAAGATCTCGAACCTCTACCCCACTCATCTTGTCAAATACCGATGGCTGACCGGAATTTATATCAGCCATCAAGTCTTTTGGCAGCACAATACTCGCCAAACAGAGCAAACTTAGGTGGATAATGACTGTTTTCATGGACCTTATCATTCAATAATTGGCTAAATTCTTAGCTTTGTTGTTTGCCTAAAACTACCACATTTACAACTACAAAATTAGGTGAATAGTTGCTCAAAAAGCAATTTAAATCAGAATTTAATTTTGAATTAACAATTAATGATTGTTTCTTGTAAAATATAATTCTGTTCGCCTTTAAGTTGCCAAATCTCCCCGCCTCCTTTACAAAGGTGAGCAATTTCTGTTTTGCAGACCGGGCGGAAGAGCAAATTTGGCTTGGAAAAACGCAATTGGCTTGCTACGGTACTCCTTAATTTGCCTTCTAGTTCTATTGCTGGATGCTTGTAAAGCACCTGCTCCAGCACCTATTCGTGCAACATCGCATTCGACCAGCTCTATATTCCCCGATCCAGAGTCGGCTCCTGCTGTTATTCTTCTAATTGGAGATGGCATGGGCCTTAGCCAGATCTCGGCAGCGATGTATTCAAGCCAAACACCACTGACCTTTGAACAGTTCCAGGTGGTCGGTTTTCACAAATCTTATTCTTCTTCAGATCTTGTCACAGATTCGGCAGCTGGAGCTACTGCCTTTGCCTGTGGTGTAAAAACCTACAACGGTGCCATCGGCGTAGATGCCGACACTGTTGCACAGCAGACGATACTTGAAGAAGCACAAGAAAGAGGCTTAAGTACGGGTTTGGTGGTCACCTCTACGATTGTGCATGCCACACCGGCTTCCTTTGCGGCGCATCAACCCATGCGGGTATTCTACGAAGAAATTGCGGAAGACCTAAGCGACTCCAATGTCGACCTGATGATCGGTGGTGGGAAACGGTATTTTGATCGCCGCCAGAAGGATGACCGGGACTTGATCTCGGAAATGGAATCCCGAGGCTATTTGATCTCCGACTATTACTATGGAGACCTAAGTAGAACGCGTCCTGATCCTGATCGAAAATTCGTCTACTTCTCAGCTGACAACCAACCTTTACCAGTCAATCAGGGCCGGACCTACTTGGAATATGCAACTCGATTATCGCTGAGCTATCTCGATAGCCGCTCTGATGAAGGTTTCTTTCTAATGATTGAGGGAAGCCAGATCGACTGGGCTAACCATGCTAACGAAGGACGTCTATCGATCCAAGAGACGCTTGATTTTAACCGCTCTATACAGATCGCCTTGGACTTCGCCCGGCAACGCCCCAACACCCTCGTTTTAGTCACTGCCGATCATGAATCCGGTGGCATGGCACTTAATCCGGGCTCCAAGAGAGGGCGGGTAAAAACGGCTTTCACCACCAACGGGCATACCGCTAGTCTTGTTCCTGTTTTTGCCTACGGACCAGGAGCCGAAGCATTCCGGGGGATCTATGAAAACACTGCGATCTATCATAAAATGCGTGCATTTTTAGGTTTTGATGAAGAGGAAGAGCCCGCCTTGCAAAACCCTTAATCTAAGAATGCGTTATTATCGCGAAGACGCTATTCTGCATCTCTTTTCGTTAGATAGGAAATCGTTGTAAATTTCCACGATAGAACACCATGCGGTGCTTGCCTATCGTGCTGTCTAAGCCAACTCAAATCGTTTATTGCCAAAAAAACCATTAATGACTACCCTAACCAATGTATTAAGCCATGAAAATCTCGCCCTGATCCAAGAAAGTGCGCGGGATTTTGCCGAAACCTACATCCGTCCCCACGTGATGGATTGGGATGAGTCTCAACATTTTCCAATCGACTTGTTTCACCAGATGGGTGAGTACGGCTTCCTCGGTGTACTGGTGCCAGAAGAATACGATGGTGCCGGCCTCAATTATCAGGCTTACATCACCATCATCGGAGAAATTGCCAAAGTCTGTGGCTCTATTGGCCTATCAGTAGCTGCCCATAATTCTCTTTGCACCAACCATATTCTGATGTTTGGTGATGAAGAACAGAAGAAAAAATACTTGCCCAAATTGGCCACTGGTCAATGGATCGGTGCATGGGGGCTGACAGAGCCCAATACAGGCAGTGACGCCGGTCGTATGCAGTGTACCGCCGAAAGAGATGGCGACTACTATGTCATCAATGGTGCTAAAAACTTCATTACTCACGGTAAGTCAGGTCATGTAGCAGTTGTTATAGCGCGAACCGGGGAGCTATTAGATAGTCACGGCATGACAGCCTTTGTCATAGAACGCGGAACTCCCGGATTATCTGCCGGTAAGAAAGAGAATAAGCTCGGCATGCGGGCAAGCGAAACCGCCGAAATGATCTTTGACAATTGCCGCATACACAAAAGTCAGCGTTTGGGTGAGGAGGGTGAAGGTTTTATCCAATCGATGAAGATCCTGGATGGTGGTCGCATTTCTATCGCCGCCCTTTCCCTCGGCATAGCTAAAGGCGCTTATGAGGCAGCTGTCAAATACGCCAAAGAGCGCGAGCAGTTTGGCAAACCCATCGCTTCGTTTCAAGGCATTAGCTTCAAATTAGCCGATATGGCTACCCAGGTAGAGGCGGCTGAGTTATTGACCCGTCAGGCGGGGCATCTAAAAGACACTGGGCAAGCCGTTACCAAGCAATCGGCAATGGCCAAATACTACGCTTCCGAAATCGCGGTGAGCATCGCCAACGAGGCCGTACAGGTGTATGGTGGCTATGGCTTTACCAAAGACTTCCCGGTTGAAAAGTTTTATCGGGATGCAAAACTTTGTACCATCGGTGAAGGGACCTCTGAAATCCAAAAACTGGTTATCAGCAGAGCCATCCTAAGAGAAGGTTAGGCCTCGCCCGCAAACCATGCCCGAAAAGAATGGACTTTCTCGCGGCTGATCACTACACGCTCATTGGCTTCCAAGGCAGGAAGGCTGATCATCAGTCGACTATTGCTATATGATGTCGCCTTTTCAATTGCGTGCAGCCCGGCAAGGTACTTGCGATTTAGGCGGAAAAAGGAAGCGGGGTCAAGCATTGTTTCTAATTGCTCTAGGGTAAAATCTACGGCATGTTTTTGCCCACTCGCAAGCCGTGCCCAGGTTAGCTTGTTTTCAGAATAGAAATACTGAATATCACTAGCCGCTATACTTAACAAATGTGATCCTTTTTTCACGACGAAGCGCTCTTTGTAAGAAGGGCGCTTCATCATTTGCATGACCTCTTGCAGGGTTTCTAAATCTGGCGCTGAAGCTTTGCCGTCTCCAATTAGCTGGCAGTATTTCTGAAATGCTCGCTCCAAAGCCATGCGATCAAGTGGCTTCAAGAGGTAGTCGATACTGTTGACTTCAAATGCTCTGAGCGCATACTGATCAAATGCCGTAGTGAAAACGACAGGAAACTGGATCGTGCGTTGTTCAAATATGGAAAAGCTCAAGCCATCTGCTAACTGAATATCGAAAAAACCTAAATCTGGGGCTTGATTGGCATCTAGCCACTCGAGAGTTTCTTCAATACAATCAAGTGTCGCTGCTATTTCAATAGCTGGATCGTGCTCTTGCAATAATACAAGCAAGCGCTCGGCAGCTAAATGCTCATCTTCAACAATTATTACACGCATAGTCTTCACATCTTTATAATCGGCAACTGCACGCTGAAAAAATCCTTCCGTTTTTCTACCACAACTTCTTTGTTTGATAGAAAGCGGTAGCGCTCTTTAATATTCTGTAAGCCTACTCCGAGAGAGTCGTGTTCCTGCTGCTTTGGTTGAAGGTCGTTGACGACATGGATGCAACCATTTTGGGCAAAAATTTTGATATCAAGTGGGTAGCGCTTCGATACCACATTGTGTTTTACCGCGTTCTCCACGAGCATCTGCAAGCTCAACGGGGCGATCTGGTCTTCATTCGAAGGGACCAGGTCGACCGTTACATTAAGCTGCTTTCCAAACCGGATTTCCAGTAGAAACAGGTAAGCATCAAGCATTTTCAATTCCCGAGACAAAGGAACCACCTCCTGATCGCGGCATTCCAATACATAGCGATATACTTGCGATAGTTGGTGGATGAATCGAGCTGACAAATCCGCGTCCTTATAGACCAAGTTGCTTAAGACATTTAGGCTATTGAACAAAAAATGAGGATTCACTTGATTCTGTAAGCTCTCAAAGCGGCTTGCCAAGCCAGCACGTTTCAGTTCTTCCCTTTCCACAATGGAGTCTCGGTAATTCATTAGAAATTCCCGGCCATGCATGAATAGGCTGATAAATAATGTAATGATCAGCACTGACCAATAAAAACCGGTACCTCCAACAAAGATCCGATTGGGAAATTGCCCGTACCTCAACAGAATGACCAGCCAGTAGGTAAGCAAGGCCACCCCGAGGGTGCCAATTATCGTCAAGGTCAACGTCACTAGAAATCGTCGGACGGGAAATGCTATCCAGGAAATAGTCACTCGATTAGAAATAAAGCCATTTACCCACCATAGTAAGGTCGACAACACACCTGTGCTAAATGCATCCCAGTAAAGATCTGCACCGCTCCAGCCATTCAGGGAAGCCACCGTGAACTGAATCCCTGCGCCTAGCAAGAATATTTTCCCAAACAATAAGACTGCTTCCCGCATTTGATATTGCATATGTTCCGTCGGCCCCAAAATAGATAAAGATGATCGTTTACTGGCCATCCGCCAGATCAGATTGTGCCTTTTCAAGCATCCAGTTATTGGATGCTGCTCCCCAAGTTGGAAGGGTATTCCGGTCAGTTGTACTTTCTTCCTCGAACAAAGCGGCGGCGGCTTCCAGGGCTGGCATCGCATTCTCGGCACCTCCTCCAAAAAAAGTAGGGGTAAACAAGGTAAGCATACCGCTTAGCATATGTGGACGAGGATTAGTAGCATCCAAGGCAATAGCTTTCTGAAAAGCTGCGTGCGCCTGTGGAGAAAAAATCGGGCCGTTAGTCATTTGATCTACCCAAATATTCCCCATATAGACATAACCTTGCAAACAGGCGATTTCGCTATTCTCTCCAACTATTTCACTGGCCGCGTTTAAATGTGTTTCAGCCGCCTGTAGGTGGGCCTGCAAGTCTTCGGTCCGGTTTTCTTGCATAGCTTTCATTGCACGCTGCATGGCTATGTAGGAAAGGTAATAATTAGGGAGCCATTCTCCTGGTTCTGCCCCGGCGATGCGCTGCATCCTATTGGAAAGCTCTTGCAAGTTGGCATCATTATCAATAGCGTCAATCTCAACAATGAGTTCTTCCATAGCTGCAGCATAGCGGTCATTCTGCTGCGAAAAAACGGTAGAAATAGCCGCTGTGCTAATCAAGGCTAACAACAAATACTTTTTCATAATTGGCTTGTTTTATTATGCTCGATTAATTGATATTATCATCCAATTTTTGCCCTAGAGAGACGAATAGCCCCACAAAAATGAAGCGCCTAGCTGGTGGGCGAATGGTCAGGCTGCTAAACTGTCCATCAGCTCCCGGCTCAGAACTGAATTGCTCGCCAAAAGTGTTATCGAAACCCATCAGGTTAGTAGCCGAAACGTGTAGAATGGTGAAGTGCCCACCGATCTGAGTCAAGTAACTAGCGTTGAAACTGAGGTCGCGGTAAGGAGATGTACGACCAGCATTAAACTGAAAGCTATTGGGATCATTGAACGATCTAGGACTACTGTAGGAAGCAGTCGCTCCAAGCAGCATATTCCATTTTGCTATCCAATATTTATACACCACTGATACATTGTGTTCAGCGGCAAAATCCGGTGTAGCACGAACTGGAAAGTTGCGAAAGCGGCGTTTTGTATCTAGCCAAGAGTATGACAGCCAAAAATCACTATTGGGAATCGTCAATCTATCGCGATAAAATAGCTCTATTCCTCGTGCATAGCCATCTCCATTATTCGTCGTCAAATCTGGTGTTTCTTCCAGAGATAACCGGTCGTAGAATTTGTAGTAAGCTTCTGTGCGGAGTGTCCGTCCGCCTTTACTCCATTGCCAGTTAAGGATCAGGTGCTGCGCTTGTTCCATTTCTAGCTCTTGTCCTTCCAAGAGGTAAGCAACCTCGGGGCGCTGTACAAAGCGACCAGCAGCCAAGCTAAACTGACTGTAATCTCCCGATTTGTAAGCAAGTGACAAGCGAGGGCTCAGGGCTGCATCTTGCAACACTGAACTACGTTCTAAACGCAATCCTGTTCTTGCTAACAATCGATCGCTAAGCCGCCAATCAACTTCTGCAAAGGCGGCTGCATACTTATCATTAATGGCATACAGTTCCTCATAGCCTTCCACCCGCAATTGAGACGAAAATGACTCTTGCCAGAACTCCCCTCCCATGCGCAAAACATGCTTTGCCCCTAGTCCGCGACTCAAGCGTAGTTTGCTGATCAAGGATGATTGATGGTCTTCTATATCAACAACGGTATTGGTATGATCAGCGTTCCGGGTATAACCAAGTGCCGCCAACAGTGACCATTCTTTTCCGATCGTGGTTCGCCAGGAGGCGTTGGCATAGGAATAATCGTTGCTTAAGGCCACTGGCAGCACTGTCTCCAATTCGCGAGGATCAGGCGTACGCAAACTAAACCATGAGCGGTGATGCTGCGCCTGTACCTTCAACAGATTTCCGGGCTCAAATTGATGGCGAAATATCATTTGCCCCCCAGCAGTTCGAGGAGCTTTTACCCAATCTACATCTTGAGGCACTAGCCCCATATAAGGAGATAGATCAGTATAGTCGCCGCTAAGCGACAAAGAGGTGTTTTCCCATCGCTCAGTACGAGCGGCGCTCAACCCAACAGACATAATCGACAGTGAAGTCAAGCTTTCCGGAGCGAGGTCCTGGCTCTCTAAGATCAGGGCGCTAGAAAGGGCTTGCCCATATTCTGCGGAATATCCTCCGGTACTGAATGTGGTGCCTTTAAATAGGAAAGGAGAAAATCGTCCACGAGCGGGCAGGTTAGGAACGGAACTGGTATACGGATTAGCAACATAAGTGCCATCGATAAAGGTTCGTGTCTCGTAAGCGGCTCCTCCTCGGACGAAAAGGCGGCCGTCCTCTCCTACCCTTTGGGCACCGGGCAGGGTTTGCAATGCACCAACAATATCTCCCGTAGCACCCGCGGTAGTAACGATATCAATAGGGCTTAAGACAACAGCTTTTTTCTGATCGCCTGCTTCAAATGCACCAGCCGTAATAACCACTTCATTAAGACTGTTGGCGGCAGGGGTTAATTGAATAGCAAGAGGTTCAGCGATTATTTCCTCTACGGTCCGTAGCCACTCTATTGTCTCGTAACCAAGATAAGAGACTATCAGCCGTATGCTATCGCCCTCAAAGGTAGAGAAGCTAAACTCGCCTTCTGTGTCGGTAGATGTTCCGTCGTAAGTGCCATACAGGTATACATTGGCTCCAATTACAGCTTCATGACGTTCATCTATGACTCGGCCACTAATGGTGCTTTGAGCGGCGAGTGAACCGAACAAGAGTAAGCAGAGTGTAACAGTCGGTAAAAATCTCATTCGTGCGGGTTTGAACTAAATACAGCTCAAAACTGCACCAAGGAGAACTGAGAAACGAAACAGACTGACCGAAACGTCATATTTGTTGACCGAATCTACACCGACACACTGATAGTGAATTATAGCCCCTCTGGAAATAAAAAAGGCGAAGCCGGTTGGCTTCGCCTTTTCATACTATTTTACTTGATTAGTCGACGGCTACTTATTGCTATCATCGACTTCTTCGTATTCTACATCTGTTACATCTTCAGCAGAATCGCCAGCGCCGTTGTCACCGCCAGCTTGTGGCTCGCCCTCTGGCTGTTCGCCCTGAGCTTCCTGGCTAGCTTGATAAATATCCTGGCTAGCAGCCTGCCAAGCAGCGTTCAAGGTTTCCGAAGCTTGATCTATCCGGTCAAAGTCCTGCGCTTGATGAGCTTCTTTCAAGTCAGCAACAGCTGATTCGATTGCCGCTTTTTTATCCGCTGGGATCTTATCGCCGAATTCGCTCAACTGCTTTTCGGTTTGGAAGACCAGTGTATCGGCAGTATTGAGCTTATCAATTTGCTCGCGTTGTTGACGATCGGTTTCGGCATTTGCTTCTGCTTCTGCCTTCATCCGCTGGATTTCGTCTTTACTCAAGCCAGTAGATGCTTCAATCCGAATACTCTGTTCTTTACCGGTGCCTTTGTCCTTTGCAGAAACGCTTAAGATACCATTGGCATCCATATCAAAGGTCACTTCGATTTGAGGCATACCTCGCGGAGCCGGGGGCAGATCACTTAGAATAAACCGGCCAACCGAACGGTTGTCCTTAGCCATGGAGCGCTCCCCCTGAAGGATATGGATCTCTACCGAAGGCTGATTATCTGAAGCTGTCGAGTATACCTTAGATTTCTTGGTGGGGATCGTGCTGTTTGACTCGATCACCACATCATATACACCACCCATGGTCTCGATGCCCAATGACAATGGCGTTACATCAAGCAAGAGTACATCTTGGACATCTCCGCTCAGTACACCACCTTGGATTGAAGCGCCGACGGCAACAACCTCATCTGGGTTTACACCACGGTTTGGTTTTTTGCCAAAGAATTTCTCAACCGCTTCCTGGATGCGGGGGATACGGGTGGAACCACCTACAAGGATGATTTCATCGATATCACCTGTAGACATATTTGCGTCGCTAAGGGCTTCGCGGCAAGGCGCAAGCGTGCGCTCTACCAGGCCATCAGCCATTTGCTCAAACTTGGCACGTGATAGCTTCAGTACCAAGTGCTTAGGCACGCCATCCACAGCAGTGATGTAAGGCAGGTTGATCTCAGTCTCTGACGAGCTGGATAACTCAATTTTTGCCTTTTCCGCCGCATCTTTGAGGCGCTGTAGAGCCATAGGATCCTTACGTAGGTCCATGTTCTCCTGGCTCTTAAATTCTTCTGCCAACCAATCGATGATTACGCGGTCGAAGTCATCACCCCCAAGGTGAGTATCCCCGTTAGTGGACTTCACTTCAAACACGCCATCTCCCAGTTCAAGGATAGAAATATCAAACGTACCACCACCAAGGTCATATACCGCGATGGTCATATCTTTCGTGCGCTTGTCCATCCCGTACGCGAGTGCAGCGGCTGTTGGCTCATTGATAATTCGGCGGATCGTCAACCCGGCAATTTCACCAGCTTCTTTCGTTGCCTGGCGTTGCGAGTCATTGAAATAAGCAGGAACAGTCACTACCGCCTCTGTTACTTCTTGTCCTAGAAAATCTTCTGCTACCTTCTTCATTTTCTGAAGTACCATAGCTGAAATTTCCTGAGCAGTGTACATCCGGCCGTCGATATCAACCCGTACGGTATCATTATCGCCTTTTACCACCTTATAAGGAACGCGATCCACTTCATTGTTACTTTCGGTGAATCGTTGTCCCATGAAGCGCTTGATAGAAGAGATCGTCCGGGTTGGGTTGGTAATAGCCTGCCGCTTGGCAGGGTCACCAATCTTACGCTCTCCATTATCCATAAAAGCAACAACGGATGGAGTTGTACGACGTCCTTCATCATTAGGAATAACAACCGGTTCGTTGCCTTCCATTACAGCTACACAGGAGTTGGTAGTACCAAGGTCAATACCAATGATTTTACCCATGTTATATGTATTTATTTTTCTGTTTGCACAATTACTATTCTACTTGGGACAATACTCGTGCCAAGCCGAACAGAATGCCAAAACAGCATATTGCTCCTTACAAAGCGGCAGGATTATGCTGTCAGTGGCCTGACAGCAGGTGACAAAACGTCAGATAACGGTAAGTGGATCGTCCGATTTAAGTTAAGGGACGAAGTTGAGGTCACGGGTAAAGCTGCTGTCGTACAAGCTATCGCGTGCCACATTGTCGATCATGAGGCCTTCATAAGATGTCTGGAAGCGCGAAGTAACGACTCCGAGCCCTCCATCTACATTGGTATAAAGCGGTAGGGCTTGCGAGCTCGTAATACCAATATTCGCCCCGGCAATTCTTAAATAGTCGGCAACTTCCTGTCCGGCTGCCGTTACTTGAATATCGATAGAAGAGAACTTTCGAACCCCATTTGGTAAGGGCTCAATAGCACTCGCAATGAATTGATAGAATGACTCATTACTGAAGGTAAAGGTCTGCAAAGAAATACTTTCGTCACGTTCAAACGCATCGCTAAGCACCCAAACAACCTCACGGTCTTCAAAACTGGCTGGCGACCCATCAGGCGATTCCTGGTAATGAATGATCATTTGTAGGTCAAAAACCTGGGCACTCTCACCATTTGTACGCCATTGAATACGGGTGTTACGATCATAGTCCCCAAAACGATACAGATTATCGATGGGCACATTGGCCAATTCCACTGGGGACAACACCCGGGTGGAAGCGATAGCTGGATCTGTATTACCGCCTCGATCAATCGTAAGTTCCAGTTGATCCCCGCTTTCCAGGTTTGCCTGGCCTTTCGTCAGCTTATAAAGAATATTAGGAACATTAGCAAAGGGGCCACTTTCCCGAGGGTAACCTTCTGCTTCTCCATCCACCCGCTCAAAAGTGATTGGGTTGTCACTACCTACTCTCAGGGTGACGACGGCTTGTTCAGCAGAATAGTAAATGGAATCTGGGAGCTGGGCAATTTCCCGAGCATCTCCGCCTGGTTCGAGGAAAGCACGCTCCACGCGGATATAATGAGCGGTATCTTGTGTGGAGAAATAGGCGTAAACAACAGGAATATCCTTCCATTCGCCTTCTAATTGGAAGTCAGTTTCACAAGAACTAAATAGGCTGGCAAAAGCGAGCACCAGGAGGATTCGCAATGGATACATGTACTATCGGTGATTAAAGTGCTTAAGAATTCAGATTGAATTTTGTCGTTTCCCTAGTGAAGCGCAAAGGTAGTCCTTTTTCTTATCAAAAACTGCCCGCTGGGTAGCAATGACGCCCAAATGACGAAGCCCTAAAAGCCATTTCAGTGGATTCCCTATCTTCGGCCCGAAACCAGACGCAAGCCGCTATGTCAGTTAACAAAGAGATCAAACGGATCACCACGCACGTCCTCCAAGCCATGAAGGCTCGCGGAGAGAAGATCGCTATGCTCACTGCCTACGATTACAGTATGGCGCGAATCGTTGATGCCGCTGGTATTGATGTAGTGTTAGTTGGTGATTCGGCTTCAAACGTTATGGCTGGGCACGAGACAACTCTGCCCATTACTCTCGACCAAATGATTTACCATGCCGCTTCAGTAGTAAGGGCCGTCCAACGGGCTCTGGTGGTGGTAGACTTACCGTTTGGTTCTTACCAAGGCAACAGCAAGTTGGCCTTGGAATCTACGATTAGGATCATGAAAGAAGCCGGTGCACACGCCGTAAAACTGGAGGGTGGTGCCGAGATTGCTGAAAGCATCAAGCGCATTCTTTCGGCGGGCGTACCGGTCATGGGCCACCTAGGGCTGACCCCCCAATCAATCTATAAATTTGGCACCTATACCGTACGAGCCAAAGAAGAGGCTGAGGCAGAAAAATTACTCCAGGATGCTGCCTTGCTGGAAGAACTTGGTTGCTTTGCCATCGTACTAGAAAAGATTCCTGCGCGTTTAACAAAAAAAGTTAGCGAACAATTGACGATTCCAACTATCGGGATTGGAGGCGGAAATGGAGCCGATGGCCAAGTATTGGTGACGCATGACATGCTCGGTATCACCAAGGACTTCCAACCGCGCTTTTTGCGTCGCTACCTCGAGCTCTTTGCCACTATCCAGGCTGCTACAGAGCATTACATTTCTGATGTAAAATCAGGTGATTTCCCTAATGAAAACGAACAATATTAGCATGGGTAAAAAACTGCTGAAATTCCTCTTAATCGGCGTTTTAGCGGCCGTAGCGATCGCAACCTACCTCTACTTCAATGTGCTCTCGCCTGTCATGATCCCAAATGATCGGGACGAGCCCATTTTCCTGCACATCCCTACCGGCAGCAGCTATGACCAAGTACTGGATAGTCTACACGCCGAAGACCTCCTTGAAGATGCAACCACTTTTACACTGCTGGCTGAGCGAATGAATTATCGAAGGGAGGAAATGCGCCCGGGGCGCTATGCCTTACAGCCCGGTTGGACTATGGTGGATGTTATCCGGCACTTACGCGGTGGAGGACAAGCGCCAGTGAGAGTTGTCCTGAACAATGAGCGCGAACCGATGAATGTTGCCGCGAAAGTAGCGCAGGTATTAGAAGGTGACTCCTTAGACTTTGTACAACTATTCCATGATCGCGAATATGTACAATCCATCGACTTTCGCGCAGAGACCTTAATCAGTCTCTTTATTCCCAATACTTATGAACTCTACTGGAATACTTCGCCCGAGGCATTCATCGAACGAATGCTCCAAGAACACCAACGGTTTTGGGACCAAAACGATCGTTTGGCAAAAGCAGAACGATGGGACCTTACGCCTGCGGAAGTGTACACTCTGGCATCGATCATTGAAAAGGAAACTCAACAGAGCGACGAGAAACGACGTATGGCTGGTGTCTACCTGAATCGCCTCCAAACTGGCATGTTATTGCAAGCCGACCCAACAGCTGTTTTCGCCCGTCGTGATTTTCATACGGCACGCGTGACGTATTATCACACCAAGTTCGATTCGCCTTACAATACTTATATGCACCCAGGGCTCCCTCCTGGACCAATTGCTATGGCCTCCATCACGTCTATCGATGCGGTGCTAAATGCAGAAGATCACGATTACATATTCTTCTGTGCCCGCGGAGATGGCACTGGTTACCACAACTTCGCTGAAACAATGAGTGGTCATAGCCGCAATATTGCTATTTACAAGAACAACCTGCGCTCTCGTGGTTTACGCTAAACGAGACCGAATAAACAATTGCTCGGATGATTCACGTTATCGACCTTCATTTCCAAGGACTTAGTGATAATATTGCTGCTTTTCTAGTGGAAACGAATAGTGGCCCGATCTTGATTGAAACCGGCCCCCATTCTACCCTCCCGCATTTGCTGGCAGGTATCGAAAACGCCGGGTATCGGACCGAGGACATTCAACATGTTTTCCTGAGTCACATTCATTTGGATCACGCTGGTGCAGCTTGGTGGTTTGCCGAGCAAGGAGCCTCCATCTATGTGCACCCTCTCGGTGCCAAACATCTAGCTGCTCCAGAGCGCCTAATGGAATCGGCTAGAAGAATCTATCAAGATCAGATGGATCGCCTTTGGGGAGAAATGCGCGCTATTCCAGCAGCTCAACTAGTTCAGGTAGAACATGAAGCTCGCTTTCCTATCGGAGAACAAACCTTAATTGCCTGGCATACTCCTGGCCATGCCGTACACCACATCACCTGGCAACTTGATCGGATCGTTTTCACGGGTGATGTAGCGGGTGTATCGATCAACCATGGCTTGGTAGTTCCGCCTTGCCCTCCGCCAGATATCAATATTGAAGACTGGCACCAGAGTACACAATTATTGCGAACACTAGGCGCAGAAACGTTCTACCTGACCCATTTTGGCCCAGTCACAGATACCGAAAAACATCTGGATCAATTGGATGCAACCCTTAGCAATTGGGCGACATGGATGAGGCCACACTATGAAGCAGGCACAGCAAGCGAGGATATTACTCCTCTCTTCCAGGAAATGGTTAAGCAAGAATTACTACAAAGTGGCGTATCTTCAGAAGGCGTAGCGCAATACGAAGCAGCTAACCCGAGCTGGATGAGTGTAGCGGGTTTACTCCGATATTGGCGGAAGAAGGAAAGATAATTAAGAAGCAGGCAACAGTTTTACAAGCTGTTCCGCCCCTTTACGAATCAGCCAAAGGTCAGGATGCGCGGCCGGAGTAGTTGTTGGTGCTTCAAGCATCAATTCTTCCGTGCCTTCTACATGATCACTGGGATCAAATGAGCGCTGGCGATCTTCTAGGAACAAGTACGCTGATAAGCTGAAAACAACTAAAACAAGCCAAACAGTACGTTGATATTTCATAGGTGCGGATGTAAGGAGTACAGTCAATGCAGAGTAACCAATGACAAAAATTGTAAAAACGGGTCGAATTCAAAGGTTTTATCGATCAAAAGACCACGAAACTCGATCAATACCTATCAATTAGACGACCTTACCGTCGTAATGGTTGCAAGAAGTGAAAAATTCTTACCTTTTTAAAGCGTCACTTTTTATATTTGGCCCACCAACCCACCCGAATCCACCTCTCTCTTACCCCAAGTTCCTAGACTCATTGAACCATATCAGGCAAAATGCCTTATGGAATAAAGACTTATTCTACTAAATCGATTTTTTCATTTTTAACGATGGACTTATATGAAGAAGATTTTTACCCTAATCCTCGCTTTTTTTGTTGCCGGAGCACTTACTGTGCAAGCGCAAATTAATGCAGAGTCACCGTTCCCTGCCACCTTTGAAGTTACTTCTCCAACTAGCATTGCCGGGGAATATGACTATGGCGCTCAGACGCAGAATGCGGAGGATCCAAATATTTGGGGCCCCCAGCTTTCTGGAACGCTTTCGGGAGAGCTTGTCTGGGCTTATGATGATACCGACAGCCTTGGCTGCAACGCTATTGCTACCGACCTAACTGGCAAGTTCGCCTTGATTCGTCGTGGCGTATGCGAATTTGGTACCAAGGTCTACAATGCAGAGCAAGCTGGAGCCGAAGCCGTTGTCATTGTCAATCACTACGATAACATAGAAGATGCTGCGGGCACCATAGTTGGTATGCTTGGTGGCGTAGATGGCCCCAATGTGACGATCCCTGCCGTGTTCGTCAGTCGTAACACCGCTGAGATCATTATTGGTGAATTAGACGCGGGAAACACCGTAGAAGTAGCGTTTGTGGTAAGTACTTTCTACGATCCTGTTTCCAGTTTTTCTTATCACACACCGCTTGACGAGGCTATCCCGTTTAACGACTTCCAGGTCAACTTTGTCAACCCTAGTGCCACTGATGCACTTGACGTAACCGTTACGGCTAGTGTTACTAACCCTAGCGGCACAACTGATGAAATAACTGGTACATTGAATGTTGGCCCACTTGGTGACTCCATTATCACCCTTGATGGATCTTATACACCTACTGAACTGGGGGAATACAGTGTTGCCTGGACCAATTCGGCCAATAGTGACTTTCTCCAAACAGCTTTCGTTGCTACCGAGAATACCTGGGCTGTCGACGACGGAACAATTGACCTTACCGCCGGCCCTTCTGACGCTGATTTTTCTAGCGCAGAAGGCAACTTGTTTTATCAAGTAGGTGGACTAGTTCTTGTTGATGATGACGGAGCGGTGGCTACTTCGGCGTCCTTTGGTTTAGCTAACGCCGATCTATTGTTCACTGGAGACCAAGAGGCCGACCAGATCTTGATAACACTCTACGATGCTGACAATGATGAGGACGATGTCATCGACTTTACTGCCGGTGGCAGTTTCAATGACCTTACAGCCGTAGCTTTTGGTCTTCACCTCATCACTGGCAACGAGCTGGCAGGTGAGTTAATTAATGTTCAACTAGAGGACCTGACGGATAACGATAATGCGGTCGACTTGAAGCCAGGTGGAGCTTACTATATCTCTGTCGTATACGACGGTGTTTTAGCGGGTACGGGTGTAGCTCCTCGTTTTGTATCAAGTGACTACGTGCCCTACACACAAAACCTGATCACTACGCCTTTATTCCTCGACCAACTATACTCTGGTTGGGCCGACCGGACCGTGGCTATTCGCTTGCACCGTGAAGGCTTCGTAGGCACCGATGATCTGCCGCTACTGGAAGTTGGCGAATTGTCGATTAGCCCTAATCCTACTACAGAAGTTCTGAATGTGGAGTTCGACTTGAACGAACGGGCAAGTGAGGTGGATGCGATGATTATTGATATCACCGGACGCGTTGTTCAACGCATGTCCTGGAATGATGTACAGACCGGCCTCTACCCCATTGATGTAAGCAATTTGAGCAGCGGCTCTTATATCCTTTCTGTGATGACACCAGAAGGATATCGCGCCAATAAGTTCATCAAGCAGTAGGTCAGTAGGCAGTAAAGCAGTTGGCAGTTGGCATATAGCCCCTGCCAACTGCTGGCTGCCAATAACTCTACCTAGGTATTGCCGCTAAGAGTTCTTTCGTGTAGGTTTCCTTAGGATTGGCGAAAAGTTCTTCCACACCTCCCCTCTCCACTACTTTCCCTTCCTTCATGACCAAGACGCGATCTGCGATGAACTTGATCACAGAGAGGTCGTGGGATATGAAAATCACAGAGAACAGATACTCTTCCTGTAAGTCTCGTATTAGATTCAACACCTGCGCTTGGACAGAAACATCTAGTGCAGATACCGATTCGTCGCAGATCAGCAATTTAGGCTGGAGTAAAATGGCACGTGCCAAACCGATTCGCTGGCGTTGCCCCCCCGAGAATTCGTGCGGGTATCGATCAAAATGATCGGCCTGCATTCCAACCTTTTCCAGGTAAGCAACTACTTTTTCTTTTCTTTCTATAGTGCTCTGTTCCGGCTCAAAGATACTGAGCGGTTCCATCAAGGCATTACCAATTGTCATTCGTGGGTTTAGTGAGCTAAACGGGTCTTGAAACACCATTTGCATTTGCGGGCGAAATCCGCGGAATTCTTGTTCTGAAAGTTCGAGTATGTTTTCGCCCTCAAAAATAATCTGCCCCGCCCTCGCTTCGGAAAGGCGGAGAATTGCTCGCCCTAAAGTAGTCTTCCCTGAGCCCGATTCCCCCACAATTCCCAGGCGCTCCCCCTGGCGTAAACTAAAGCTTACATCGTCAACGGCCTTTACGTAGCTCCGCGCTCGGCCTAACCAATTCTTTTCATTTGAAAACCAAACACTTAAACCTTCTGCCTTTAGCAAAACGGGGCGTTGTTCCAATAGTGAACTCCTTTCTTCATATTCCCCCGCTGATTCAGCAAATTGATTGATAAATGTTACTAAATCCAAATCTTCGTCCCGCTCTAAGCTATCACCTACGGTAGGTAACCTGCGTAGTCGATTATCCAATGGTGGCCGGCAAAGTAATAAGCCGGTCGTGTAAGGGTGCTTAGGTTTGCTAAAGACGGCATCGACCATCCCTTCTTCAATAATCTTTCCGCTTTGCATGACTAAAACCCGGTCGGCTATCTGCCGAATTACGGCTAGGTCATGGCTAATAAAAATCAGCGTCGTTCCAAGCTCTTTACGCAGATCATTCAGCAAGTCAAGTATCGACCGCTGTACCGTGACATCCAAGGCTGTAGTCGGCTCGTCGGCGATTAGAAGATCAGGAGAAGTACAAAGCGCCATGGCAATCATTACCCGTTGGCGTTGTCCCCCAGATAATTCATGTGGGTAGGAACGAAAAATGCGGTCGGGGTCTCGCAACTGCACTCGTTCAAACCAATGCTTGGCTCGCTCTGCTGCTTTTTCTTTAGTGAGTCCAAGGTGGAGACGCAGAGCTTCCACAACTTGTTCTCCGCAACGCAAGACGGGATTGAGTGAGCTTAAAGGTTCTTGAAAAATCATGCTAATCCGCTTGCCACGAATCTGACGAACATCGCGTTCTGCTAAGCTTAGCAGGTCCGAGCCTTCCCAGATAATACGGCCGCTATCAAAACGTCCCGCATCAGGGCACAAGCGGATCAATGAGAGTGCTGTTAATGATTTACCCGAGCCGCTTTCCCCTACAATTCCGAGGCTCTCTCCGGCAGTTAGTGAAAAAGAGACATCGTCAATCGCCAGCAATTGATCATCCCCTTCCCCAAAGGAAAAGCGAAGGTTCTTCACCTCCAGTAAGGGTTGTTGATTTGCTGTAGACATGCGTTTACGGAGTATGAATTAGGTAGACGATCGCTCAATGGGGCAAGTCATACAATGAGAGCCCCCTCGAGCTCGCGATAATTCTGTAGAAGGTAAGGTAATGATTGTCTTTTCTACTTCTTCGGGTCGAATAATACCGTCATCAAAGGCCCGCAACAGATCGGGCGCAAACATGATTCGATATCCCGCCTCCTCAAAGGCTTCTTCAGTAACAGGGTTGCGATCGTAGGTGAGTGCTACACCCGGCTTCAGAGCAACCAAATTACATCCATCGGTCCATTGTTCTCTTTCTTGGTAAGGCGTTTCCCCTTTTCCACTAAAGATGAGTTTGGTCTTGGGATTGACCTCGCGCAATAGAAATTCCTTGACCGAGTAGTATATCGCTTCTCCGCCATCTGAACGAAGAACCGTCACATGTGAGCCTAAGCCATCAGCAATGATCGGTTTGAACCCAACGTAATCATTTGCATCAACCTGCGTAAAGATCGTGTCGATATGCATAAACGAGCGGTCTTGCGGAATCTGTACCAAAGCCACGTTTTTGATCGCCTGCTGTTCGAACAAGCGTTGAGCTAAAGCCCTTGCACCATACGTAGTGGACCGCTCACTGCAACCAACCAACAGGTAATCCTTATTCAAGATCATTACATCTCCCCCTTCGATAGAAACATTTTCTCCACGTTTTGAAGGCGGAAACTCATCGATATTGTTCAGATTGATTACCTGCTTCTTTTCTCTTACTTCCTGAAAGATCGGATGCCCTCCGATGATAAAACGTGTCAGGAAATTTTCGCGATGCCGGGCTTCTTTCGCCGCCTTTGTAATGAGGATATGGTCGTTGATCGTTACCGCAATATCACGGGTGAAGATGAAATTCGGTATGGGATCAAAGAAGTAGTGATCATCTGGTTCGTAATAACCTGTGATGAGCAAATTGGTTAATTGCGTGCTGGACATCTTGCGAAGGATCGCCCCGTAGGAAGCAGGTAGCTCCTCAAAATCCAGCACCATATCGATCAACTTATCCTTATCTCCAGGATCTTGATCCAGGGCCTCCACCAACAGGCGCTCCGTTTCGAGCACATTTTCAGGGCCAAGGAATCGATTGAGGATCGATACGAAAATATCGTGTTCTTCCTGCATACGTGGCAAGTGGACAATGTCGTCGAAAAGGAGCTCTTCACTACGCTTCGGCGTGACACGGCTAATACCAATATCAGGACGGTGGACGATCACCCGCTTCAAGGCGCTGATCTCGTTGGAAACAAATACAGAAGACATAAACTTGGTTAGGGTTCAACGATCTTTTCGATCTCGTAAATGGAGTTGATCTTCCCGGCAAATATGCAATAAAAATGGGGATTTTTGCGCAGAATGGATATCTCCGTAGGGCGGCCATCATCAATGTAGTTTGCCTTTAATTTCGACTTAATGGTGTACATGCTGGAAAAGTAATTCAGTTGTACATGTGGCCCAAGATATTGCTTCATTTGCGCTTGCATCTTGAGGAAATTTGATCGAGGTCGCGCTCGACAACCGTTGCAAACTGATGTGAAATCAGGACGGCAATTATCCACTTGACGTTGGCAATCAAAAGTAGGAAATGCGTCATAGGATACCTTGTGGTGTGTGTAGGCAACAGAACTCACCGACAGTAGCCCACTGAGACCATACGGCATAATAGATCCAAATGGGCCATCCATTACCGTCAACCCGATTCCAGCCATTTCAGGGCTGGTTACAAATGCCATTTCGGCAATTTCGTGCATCAGATCGATCTCCGAAAGCCCAAACAAATGATTCACTGTATTACTAGCACTATAGGTGGCATTGATCACCTGGGGAGCTTCGAGTTCCTTGCTTGTATTATTTTGTTGGTCGACTAAAGTGAGTTCCCAATTGCTTCCGGCGATATTCACCTTCTTGAGGCGATGTGAAAGTAGTAGTTCCACGCCATTGCTTCTTTCCAAAAGCTCCCGATAGTACTGCGCAATTAAGATTGGGTCAAAGGTATATTCCACCGTTCGGTAGACAGCTTCCAATCTTCGATAATTGAACAGGGGGTGGTCGAATTCGCGCCGGCATGGCAGGCCAATATGCGCGCAAAACCGTTCAAATTGAGCGGCATCCGTAAAGCTCCCGAAACGGTCAATTGCGTAATACTTTTCGTAATCGGCCAGAATAAAATCACGATGTTCTTCCGTAAAGCGTTGCTTGTTTTCATCCGACATCCTTGCTGTCGCTACCGACCGTGGATAGTGATAACCTCCGTGCAAGCGAGCCTGGTTTACAATAGAGGCCTTCTTCATGAGTCCACTTTCTTTTTCCACCACGGCCACCTTTGCACCAAGTGAAGAGAGGTAGTAGGCAGCGTAAACGCCAAAAAGCCCTCCGCCGATAATGATAAAATCGAACTTTCGGTGCTTAGGCCGCATCCGTCAAATCTTTTAGCGATGAGAAGACGTCGGAATAATCATAGGCTGCTATATTCTCAGCCCAATTCAGGCAATCCGCAAGTTGTTCCTTGCGCGATGGTCCAATCAAAATCTGATCAATTCCAGGATATTGCAAGGCGTAAATCATCGCCAGGTGATTCATGCTAAGTGGCGACGGGTTGCCTTGTTTCTCAGCGGCCTGTTTCACAATGCGCTGAAGATCTGACACGATTGCAGCAGCGCTTTCCTTATCGCCTCCACGTGCCTTTAGGGATCCATCCTTGCGATAATGATCTGTATCGAGCTTTAGACCTCCTGCGTTGATGCCGTAAGCGATAAATTGCGCTTTCCCATGAAAGGCTTCATAATGTGAATAGGCGCTCTGCAGGATGTTGTGTTTTAATTGAATCCGAATCGGCATTGGGTTTTCAGCCAGCGCCTCAGCATATTGGTCAGGACAACGCAACCCACTCCAGCCGATTCGATAGCCTGTCGCTCTTGCCACCGCCAAAGCAGCAACCGTCTCCTTGATTTGATCGAGTTCGTCCCGATTGTCCCAATGAATCATAATGGTGTCGAGATTCTCGCCAAAGGTGTTTTGATATTCTTCTAACCCAAACAGCAAGAAACTCTTAGATAGATTGCATTCAGGAGTGCGCATATTATTGATGCTGCCGAGCTTCATCATAACCTTAAGGTCGGTCACTTGATGTGCGTCGATCCACTCCAGCAAAATCTTTTCCGCCAATCGAAAAGCGCCGGGGTCCTTGTTGATGGGGTAATTGGTAGCACCATCGACTTCCCGGCCACCTGCTGCATAAAATAGGTCAAGCAACTCGAAACAAGTTGCTCTGTCCATTGTCCAACCCCACATAGCGGTCCCTAAAATGAGTGTCTCACTCATATAGTCAATTTACGTTTCTTAAGGTTGTACATTGACAGCAAATACTTCTTGGCTAAGGGAATGATCTTCACTCGGCTACTACTTACATCATCGGTCCACTTTACCGGCAATTCATACAGCTTCTTTTTCTGCCATTCCGCCACGGTCAACAGCTCCGTACTAAAAAACCAGCCATCATTTTGCGCACCGCCTTCATGAAGGGACGGGTAAACAGACCGGCGTAGAAACTTAAATCCGCACATACCATCCGAGAACCCTACGCGGAGATAGGTGCGAAGTAAGAAATTGAAACCTCGTGAAGCAATCTCACGCTTTAAGGAGCGCCCGAGAACCTGCGCTTTAGGATGCAACCTGGTTCCATAGACAAGATCAAAGCCCTTTTCAGCAATGGCTTCGTAAGCTTCCAAAAAATGCGGCAGGTCGGTGGCTAGATCCAGGTCCATATAGCCGACAATATCCGCTTGCGATTGTCCCCAGCTCGTTTTCAAGGCCAACCCCACTCCACGCCGGGGAACCCCCACCCAAGTCACCTCTGCCAGTTCGCCACTAAGCGTTTCGGCTATCGCCCGGGTATTATCGGTCGAGCCATTGTCTGCAATAACAATCCGCCATTGATTTCTATCGGGGAAATGTTCTTCAAGAAAAGCATGAAGTACGCTGACGTTTTGCGCCAAGGTAGCTTCCTCATTCAAGACAGGAATGGTTACATCAAAGGTCATGGGCGCTAATTTTCGGTGGCGAAGATAGCGAATGCTCGCAGGAATTGCTAGGTTTGCCCAGCCATGAGGTTGCTTGTAATATACCCGCCTTTTTGCTTACTTTGTATAAATTCCGTCTACGTTAATCGAATTGCGGCAACGTAGAGAGGATTTTTTGCATTAAATAAGGAAACAGCTTAGGCTTCTAAAAGCTTCAGCCACTGCAATAACACCAGAGAATTACCAATCGATAATGCTAAAAGGACTGAAATCATTATTCATTATTGAAGAGGAGGAGCCCGCTAAAAAAGCAGCATCTAAAGCGAAGCCTAGCGGAAAACCCAGTGGAAAATCCAGTTCCCCCGCTCCGAAAGGTCCCATCAAATCAGAATCCACAAGTGGCCAAAAGGGAAAAGTGACGTCTAAGTTCACAGACACCCTCCTCCACGCCATGGAAGCTGCCAATCTAGATGGCTTTGATTACCTGGAATACAAGCGATCTATGCAATCGCTTAAGAAAATGAGTATGGATGAGGCCACTATATACCAATCGGCCTTTGCCATGGCACAGACTATGGGGGCAACGCCCGCGCAATTGGTTGAGACTGCGCAGCATTATGTGGAGGTGTTGAAAAAAGAAGAAGAGAAGTTTGAATCGGCCTTATCCAATCAGCAGGACAAGAAAATTGGGGCCCAAAAGAAAAAACAGGCCACTTTACAGCAAACCATTAAGGAGAAAGAGGAACAAATAAAGCAACTCCAGGAGCAGATCAAACAGCATCAAGGTGAACTCACCGCGCTTGACGGGCAAATCAAAAGCGCTACGGAGCGAATGGAGTCGACCAAAAACAATTTCATTGCTTCTTACAACCTCCTAGCGGGTCAAGTAGTCGATGATATTGAGAAAATGAAGAAATACCTGAAGTAGCCCACTTATCGGATGCTACGCACAACATTGCAAAACAGCGAAAAAACGGAAGCACATTCATGGATAATCCACAAATGAAGTCGAAATCTTTCTGGAAACGCCCTGAAGGCATAACCGGCCTGTTCTTTCTGGCCGCCTTGGTTGCCGGAGCCGGATATGTGATCACGTCGGTTAATTGGGCCGCCATTTTTGCGAATACGCTTTACCTGGCCGGCACCCTTGC
>SPJK01046580.1_pt1 | contig 25474 bp, 27 predicted proteins | sample 3741771 | NCBI WGS metagenome assembly SPJK01 (sample SAMN10925997, study PRJNA522277) | cold seep metagenome | isolation source: Elba SIP-enriched marine methane seep metagenome, extraction at timepoint T2 | place: Italy: coast of Elba, Mediterranean Sea
ATACCATCCCAATAGGCTTCTGGAATCTGAAATCGTTGCAGTAATAATTCATTATTTACGACTTCATTGACTACTTCCAGGCACATTTGGCCAATTTCTTCAGTGGGATCTTCGATGTCGTTTTCTATTTGTTCCAGTCTAAATTCATAATAAGCCGTTTCATCCCAATAGGGTTCACCATCAAAAGTATGAAACTTAAAACCATATTCCTGAGCTTGTTGTTTCCATTCGGCTCTGGGCTGTGTAGCAATTCGCCGCAATGTTAGCCTCCGAACGAAGATGAACGGCCACTCCAGGAAGAACCACCCCAGGATGATTTAGCTTTGACAGTTGAGCCAAACCCGCCTCTGGAAATAGTTTTTGTTACTTTAGGTTTAGGTTTGGGGTTAAATGTTGACTTGGGTACTGTCGTGGTTACAGAGTTTGCTGAACCATAGTTGTATCCGTTTCCGCCTACCCATGAATCCCGGTAGTAATAAACAGGTGCACTTTGGCGGTAATTATAGCCGTTTGTATTGAAGGCTTTGGCTAACATAAAACCCGCGAGTGCAGGCATGAACCAGTTATCATTCGATGATCGTATGCAGCGGTTATAACCAAATTCTGATTCGCAGTTATAGCGACTGGTATATTTTGGTGCACTTGCCTCTGATCCAACCAGGGCTTTTTCGTAAGCTTCTATACATTGAGCTTCAAAACTGGGGTTTTCGTTGATACAGGCCGATTTATCTCTGTAAATTCTGACTTCTGTTTCAGGTGCAGGTTGATCTGACCAACATCCTGACAGCATGATAGAGCCAGCCATTGCCAAAGTAACAGGGCTGGATTTACGCATTTTTTCTAAATCGATAGACTTTGTTCGTTTCATGGTCTGCTCCCGATATTAATAACTCATACATGCAGCATTCAGTAAGCCAATTGCTACCGATACTCCGGCTAAGACAATACCAGCCGAAATTTCTCCATCTTCAATTCGTTGGCTGATTTTTGGCATGAAGAGTCTAACAATTAGAAAAGCGATCAATTGGGCTAATAAAGCAACAGTCGCCCAAACACAGAAGTCGATGACTGAAATTGAATAGGAAGCCGCACTGGCAAGTGCCAATGAAAATCCTATTATGGCACCACTAAAGGCAACGGCTGCAGCGTGATTATTTTCTTTGATCAAGCCCCATTCATCGTATGGGGTCACTAAGGCATATAAAAATTTAAATATTAGCAGTAATACAAGAGAAATACTAAAATAGATTGAGAAATTGATCAAACCGCTGATTGTTGATTCTAATAATTCCATAGTTTTCTCCTGGTTTTTATTACAATAAAATTTTTAATCCGTAGCCGGATAGAGAAATGATTTGTCTATTTCTGAGTCAGACTCAGGAGACAATCGTAAAATCGGCTGAGGAAAGATTGATGCCAGTGCTAGTAACGATACATCTTTCCAGTTGTTCGTTATGGTTTTCCGATTCTTCACCGCTGACCATGAGAAACTCTTCTTCACCATTTTCCAAAGGCCTGTTATAGAGCATTATAAACTGGTCAGTTTCTGAGCTCTGATCATCCTCTGAATAGGTAATTTCGGTCATAGCAACGGGTGGATTGTTATTTGTATCATTCCAATAGCGTGTAAATATTTCTTCATCAAGCCGGTATTGTTGCTGGCTGATCTCATGATTCAATGCAGTTTCCCATTGTTGATCCGAATTGATGGCTTGCGTGTCGAAAAAATACCATAATTTTACATCATTGATATGGTTATCAGTCATGCCACCGCTGAGAACGATCTGAATGAAGCCATCATCATCCGTATAATATCTGACGATATGATTATTCTGATCCAGTTTGACCACGCCAACTGCCTGTATCAGTTGTAGTTTTGCAATGTTTTCACAAGTCAGCAGAGGTTCCAGGATTTTAAATTTAAGGCTGTTGATTTCTAATGCACCCCCCAGTTTTATGCCTAAAATTTGGGGTGTTTCATTCCTGTGTTCACTTTTAGAACTTCGTTTTAAAAAATCAAACATTGAGTTTTTGCCATTCCAGATTCAAAATTCGCTGTTTAGCAATATAGTAAATTGTCATGCCTGAGTCAATTTCCATTTCAAGATTAGGGTTAATGACAATTTCACTGGATGGGCCGGGTAAAATAGCAATAACAGTTGCGTTATAGCGTTGTTTGAATTGATAGAATAAGGATTCCATGTCTATTTTAGGCATGCTGGTTGGGTATTCTACCGAATATTGGGTAACGCCATATGCAGCATTCAGCAATTCATGGTGTAAGACACTGGAACCTGGATCCATTGCCGCTTTCACCAGAATTTCAGTTGACAGCGAGGGTGTACATTCGGCTTTGGGACAATGTTTTTTTAACAGCTTGCTCAAGGACTCATCTGCAAAATAAACGATTAAATGTGCACTGGGATTGACCAGTGAACAGAATAAGGCCGTCGTCAGGGTGACATCATCCAGTTTAGTATCAATGATGATACTGGAAGCCTTATCCAAACAGGCTCTTTGCATTTCATCTGCATCATTGAACCGGCTGACTTTAACGAATTGGATGTGTTCGGGTTCTGGGTTGTCTATGTCTTCTGTAGTGCAAAGTACAATGTTTCGCTGAAGATTATGCTGAGTTTCTGTGATCAGTAATTTAAGTAAATGCTGAGTTCGTTTTTCGTTCCAGCCAATCACAATGATATGATCTTGTGTGTTCAATCGTTTTAATCCTTTTATTCCTTTAGTCCATTGAGCTGCAGAGAACATTGCAATGCGGCCAATGATTAGCGCGAATAAACTGAGGCCAAAAGGGATTGTGATAAATGCGACGATCATCTTTCCAGACTCGGTGACTGGCGAGAGGTCGCCGTAACCGACTGTGGATGATGTTACAACTAACCAATAGATGAAATTATTAAGTTCCAGTAAAGCATGTTCATCGACCAAATACAGTAATAGCCAATTAAAAGCGAAATAGCTGGCTAACAATATAAAAATCACAAAGCCATTGAGTTCGCTTAAATATCGGCTAAAGAGTTTTTTTAGCTTTAGAAGTATCCACATAGAAACTAAATCTAGCTAATTTTAGTCTTGTTTTGGCAGCCGGTTAACTTGTTTTGCCTTTAAGCGGCTGAGTACATCCTCACCACTGGACGTGCCCGTAATTCCGGCAGCTGCCATTTTGGCTTTTAAATCACCCCCTGAATCTTCTAAAGCCAGTTCACTGGCCGCTTCCAGTTCAGCTGAACGGTGGGCTTGTTTTGCCTTGATTCGTTCCAGTGATTCTGTTGCAGTCTTCATTTTACTGTTTGCACCCAAGTGCTTGGATGCAAGTGCCGTTTGCGCTTTTTGAACAGATTGGGTGGCTTTTACCGTGTCAATTTGTTGCTTCATACGCCGCATATTCTTTTTAGTTTCCTGAATAGAATGGCGCAAATTGCCTGCAGATGCTTCAAATTGCCTTAGAAATTCACTTTCTGTTTCATTTTGTTGTTCCAGGTCAGCTATTTTTTCGGCAATTTCAAGCGCCAGCGCTTCATTTCCCTGTGATAAGGCTTGTGCGGCGTATCCTTCATGTTCTGCAATGGAGTTCATCAAATCGTGCACTTTTTTTTCAGATAATTTCTGCTTGGCGATGATTGATGTCAGGGAATGTTCTGATTTGCTGATTTCTGATTCTGCATCGCGTATTTCCTGATCGAGAATTCTTAGTGCCTGTGAGTCTGCAACGGCTTCAGCAGCTTCGTTTGCACCCCCTCTAACAGCAGTGACTAGTTTTAACCAAACACCCATGAGCATACCTCTGTAGTTTGTTTACTAAAAGACAAATAAACTGTGTAGTAACCATTCCGACTTGCAGGTATTGTTAAATAAACTGAAATCAGAAATTTGGATTGTTAAAACACAGAAAGATAAAGTTAAGTTTATTGTTTCTTATTTATCGAATATAGCCAGCATAGGCTTCTATCATTCCTTCAACATTCTGGAAAAGAAATTCGACTTCAAGTTCAATGGATTCAGCCTTGGATTGAGATGATAAGGCACCAAATGCAGCATAATATTCAACAGATTCTATGCTTACGATTCCCACAGTCGTTAACGGAAACAGTTTATGGGTTTTTAGAATCTCTTCATTTAATGCATTTTTATCGGAGATCAGATCGACTTCGACTAATAATGATTCAGCAATTATTTGTTCGCCGCAGACCGTTAAAAAAACTTCTACACCTTCCGGGTTACTAATGATCAGGCAGTTGGTTTCAGTAGAGACTGACCAATCATCATTTTTTGCTAATAATTCACCGATTGTTTCAAGGGTCCAGTTCATAGTTTTCACCTAGACATAAAGTTTATGTTGCATGGAATCAAAGCCATGTAAATTAAATTTGTCAAAATTCAGTTTTCAAATCTTATGGAATGTGAATCTATCAGTATAGTCAATTCCATATCAGCTGCTGCTTTGATATTTTGGTTCATTCAGTGCATAACCTGTTTCAGGTTATGCACTAAAGTTTGATTACTGTATGACTGCATCCAGGGATTTTACCTCTTCAGCAGCTTTTTCAGCTGCTTTTGCAACTTCATTTCCAGCGGCTTCAATCGCTTTGTCTGCATTTTCTTTTATTGCAGCTTTAATCGGATCGACTACTTCTGTTGTCACAGCTTCAGGGGCAGGGAAGAGTATTTCTATGCTGGCATTTTTATGTAATGATTGCATAAATTCCTGAACCTGTTGTCTTTGCAGCATAGCATTGATTTTAGGTTTAACGGTATCAAAAGCTGGAGGAGTTTGGGCTCTGGAACCTTCACGTAAAATAATATGGTAGCCAAATTGGGTTTTGACTGGAGCTGTTGAAAATTTATTATCTTCCATGGCAATCACTGCTTCAGAAAAAGGCAGAACCATTTGACCTGCAGCAAACCAGCCTAGGTCACCACCTTTAGGGCCAGATGGGCCTATAGACTTGGTTTTTGCCAATTCAATGAAGTCTGCTCCATTATTTAAATCAGTAATAATTTGTTTTGCTTCATCTTCGGTTTTAACCAGAATATGTCTGGCTTTAAATTCATCGCCAGCGGCAGTGACAGATTTCTCATATTCTGCTTTTAGTTGCTGATCAGTGATGGGGTTGCTGGCAATATGGTTTTGTAAGGCAGCCTGAGACAATAATGAACTTTTAATGGAATTCATGCGTTCCACGAAATCACTGGTTTTATCCAGCTGCTTTTTCTTTGCATCTTGTAATAATAGTTCTCTTTGTACCAGTTCTTCAACCAGCTTGTCATCAGGAAATTGTTGGCCACGGCCACGTTGAGCAATTTCACTTTTCAGTAATTCCAATTCTTTTTTACTGACAAATGTACCATTTACGATTGCAATTGCATCTTCTTTACTGACAGTTGGGGCAGCAGCTACTGTTTCTGTAGCAGCCTGTTCCTTATTACAAGAGACCAGCAGACTTGCACTGATTAAAGCAAGTGGGATAAATTTCATTTTCATTCGATTGATTCCTCAGTTATTTTCAGAAGGGGTTAATGCATTAATTCCTAACGCGTGGATTTCTTTTTTCATCAGATCATTGACTGCCTGATAAATGAGCTGATGTCTTTGCACCAGAGTTTTATCATGAAAGGCTTCAGAAACAATAGTCACATTGTAGTGACCGCCCCCGCTTCTGTTTCCGGCATGTCCTGCATGGGCAGCACTGTCATCGATGATTTCAAGAGTTTCTGGTTTTAAAGCTTCAGTTAATCGTTGTTTGATAAGTTCTGCTGTCATGAGGGTAAGACTTTTTTAAAGGGTTTAACTATAACGTTTTGATAGACACCGGCACCCATGTAAGGATCCTGGTCAGCCCATTTCTGTGCTGTTTCAAGATTTTCAAATTCTGCGACAACCAGACTTCCGGTAAATCCTGCTGAGCCAGGGTCGTCACTATCAATAGCCGGGTGAGGGCCTGCAAGAATTAATCGTCCCTGGTTTTGTAATTCGTTTAATCTGTTCAGATGCAGATGTCTAACAGAGAGTCTTTTTTCCAGGCTGTTTTCTACATCCTGACTGATAATGGCATATAACATTGTATTTATTCCTCGGGTTCAGGCAGATATTTATAAATAAAAATCATTTGAACAAAGATAAAAGCGATCATCAGGCCTGGAACTCCAAATGTTTTGAAGCTGACCCAATCATCGGTATTGAAATTTTGCATGACGTAAATATTCAAAAAGCCTACAAATATAAAGAAAAAAGACCAAAATAAATTGAGTTTTTTCCAAACTGGATCGGGTAGTTCCAGACTACTTCCCATCATTCTTTCTACGAATGTTTTTTTTCCGATAAATTGACTGCCAAGAAAAGCGATGCCAAATAACCATTCTATAATGGTCAGCTTCCATTTAATAAATTGCTCATCCTGTAGATAGATAGTAGCGCCTCCCATAACAAGAATTAACCCTAAGGTAATCAATTGCATGGATTTGACAGTTTTTTCCAGATACCAGCTGAATGCAACCTGTATGATTGTCGCCACAATTACAACGCCGGTTGCAATATAGATGTCATAAAATTTGTAGGCAATGAAAAACAGGATAACAGGGATGAATTCTAATAATTGTTTCATTGGTGAATGTTTAGCTTTAGATTAAATGAATATATGGTGTCTTAGACAAAAAAATCAATTGATGCGGCTTCAGTGATATCAGAGTCTTCAATATTTGCATTGATTTGTTGAATATAAGCATTGACGGCTTTGACATTTCTTGGGTCGATAGACAGAGCATCTGCTTCGAATCGTTTAACTGCAATTTGTTTGCTGACCGTATTCGCCTTTCCATTTGCCTTAGATTGGGTTGTTGTATTATCACGCGTATCAGCTTGGTTCTTCTGAGCGTCTTTTGCCCGGTTTTGACGCTCTCTGGTCTCAGGATTAATTCTGAGCTGAGAAAAATTCAAAGAAGAACTATGTATTTGCATGATTCTACTTTTGAGTGATAAATCATTTAATTATACATGAGGCTCTGTTATATTCTGATAAAATGTTCAAATTTTGGAGTCTCAATGGATAAACAAACACAAATTGAACTGGAAGCTGCTGCTTTCAGACGCTTAATCTCTCATTTGCAAAATGAACAGGATTTACAAAATATTGATTTAATGATTTTGGCGGGGTTTTGTCGGAATTGTCTAGCAAAATGGATGAGTGAAGAAGCGGGTAAAAGCGACGTAGAGCTGGATTATGAACAGGCAAGAGAACACATTTATGGCATGCCCTATAGCGAATGGAAGAGCAAATTTCAAAAGCCTGCTACCCCAGAGCAATTGCAAGCCTATGAGGACAGACATAAACAATAAGAGAGCTGCTGAACCTGAATTAGGTTCAGCAATCGCTTAATGACTAGTCAGTCAGGTATTTGTTTACCAAGGCAAGATCATTGTCTGTTAAACTCCCAGTCGTTTGTTTTAATTTGATGCTGTTGATCAGATAATCATAACGGCTGCGTGCATAATCACGTTTTGCTTCATATAAGTTTCGTTGTTCTGATAACACGTCGACCATGGTTCTAGTTCCTACTTCAAAGCCGGCTTCAGATGCCTCTAATGAGCTTTCAGCCGATTCAACAGCCGCTTTTAAAGCTCTAATTCTGCTCAGGCTGGATATCACGTCACGAAAAGCATTTCTTAATTCCCGTTTAACCTGTCGTTGAGTTCTGGATAGTTCTTCTTTGGACGATAGATAATTAAATTCTGCCTGACGGGTTCTGGAACTTACGTTACCACCTTCAAACAGCGGAATATTCAGGCGTAAACCGTAGCTGTGGGTGTCACCACGTAAACCAAACGTACTGTTATCTTCTTGAACCCTGTAATCTGCCACTGCATCCAGTGTTGGGATATGTCCAGATTGCTGTATATCAATTTCTTTACGGTTAATTTCTGCCTGATTCAGTGCGGCGATGATATTAAAGTTATTGCTATCAGCGGCTTTTTGCCAATCTTCTATATTATTCGGAGAGGGAGGAACCAGCTCAATAGGTTTGATGAGTTTGGCCAGCTCAATCGGGTTCTCTCCGATTATTTCTCTTAACGCTTCTTTGCTGTCGTTAAGTTCATTTTCTGCATCAATTTGATTGGCACGTGCCAGGTCAAAACTTGCCTGGGCTTCATAGACATCAGTGATTGCTATCAGTCCGACATCAAAGCGTTGTTTAGCCTGATCCAGCTGTCGCTCAATGGCTGTTTGTTCTGCAATAGTAAATTCAAGATTATCTTGAGCGGACAAGACATTGAAATAAGCTTCAGTCGTTTTAACGTATAGATTTTGTAATTCAGCCTGATATTCGGCCTCAACTTGTGCAATTCTGTTTTCAGATTGCCCAAGACTGACCCAATGATCCCAGTGAAAGATGGGTTGAGAAAAGTTAACAGTAAAGCCGTGGACTGAATAATTCTGTACCCCTGAATTCTGAAAGGTTTGTTTTTTATTATTCAGTCTTTCTCTTGTCGTTGTTCCGGTAACACTTAAGCTGGGCAGCATTTGGGCGATGCTTTGTGATTTGCTTTCACCGATGGCCAATTGATTGTAATAGGCTCGTTTCAAAGCAGGATCATTTTCCAAGGCCAAACGGTAAGTTTCAACAAGATCCTGATCTTGAGCATAGGCCTGGCTCATTATTCCCAGAGTGAGTGATAGAGCGATAGAAATAGTTTTCACAATAATCGACGTAGCTAAATGTTAAAAGGGCAATTGTATCGGGTTAGAACTTGCAAATATAGTAAATATTATGCGTTTTGGCTAATGTAAATACTGTCATGGTTTAATTAGCCACTATTATACAATAATTAATTAGATATCTTAATTTCAGTTACTAAGAATAGATTATAAATTATAGAAATAACAGGGTTTATTTCTGTTTTGAATGTTATTTCATTCCCGTTCCAAAATTTAAGTTATAGTTCATCGAATATTAATTGTTGTCAGTAATAATAAAGCGATTAGAATTTACTTTGTAAGAGTGAGGCTTAAACATGAATTTAGCAGGCGTTGTTAATTTAAAATCAGATTATTCCGGATTGTTCAAGTCAATTGGAATTTTAATGCTCATAAACTTGCTGGGTGGGTGTAGTAGTCTAGGAAAAGGGGTGACTGAAGCTATACTTGAAAACAAGGAGAACAATGACACTCGGGTCTGTGAGGTCTGGGGTGATCGGTTTGAGGGCATTCAGCCTAATTTAAAAAATGATCCTGGACGGATGAAGGTGTTAATGGTACATGGGGTAGGGGATCATAAACCCGGTTATTCAACGGAGTTTCTGGAAATGTTGGCTAAGGAACTGGGCTTGACTGTGACGAGCAGAGCACCCAAAAATGTAACACTAAGGCACCCTGGTAACGAAGAAAAAGCTTTGGGAAATTTAAGAATCAATCGATTTTTGAATAAGGAGCAAACGAAAGAATTGATGTATTACGAGCTGACCTGGTCTGAAATAACTGCCAAGGATAAAGAAGTACTGGCTTATGATAATTCAGGTGATTATTCATTTCGTAGAGCAGAAATCAATGATCTAATGAAGCGGTTTTCAAATGACACGGGTCCCGACCCGATAATTTATCTGGGTAAAAACCGGGAAGATATTTTAACTTCATTTGCCCAGTCTTTTTGCTGGATGACCTATGGAATATGGGAAGAATTGCCAGATGAGGGGGAGTTAATATGTGATCTTCCAGATGTTTCAGCAATACATAATGATCAGTATGCTTTTGTTTCACATAGTCTTGGTAGTCGAATCACTATAGATGGTTTTCAGAAAATTGCCTCAATACTTGGCAAAAAAGCTGATTCTGGCGATTTGTATCAGAAGAGCATCAAGGATACAATCAAAAACAAAATGATTCCAATTTATATGCTGTCGAATCAATTGCCTATGTTGCAGTTAGGCAGAAAGCTTCCGGAAGTGACGGGACAATTTGATGATTATTGCGAGGAAAATGGGAAACACTATTCAAAAAGATTGTTAAATGAAACCCCGATCATTGCCTTTAGTGATCCAAATGACTTATTGAGTTATGCCATTCCGCCGGGTTTTGTAGAGAAATATCTGGATTCAAGACTTTGTGCACATGTTACTAATGTCAATATTAATATTGCTCATGTGTTTGATATTTTTGGTCTGGGGAAACTGGCTAACCCAATGGAGGCCCACATCGGCTATGATACAGATGCCAGGGTGGTTGCATTAATTGCCAAAGGTATCGGGAATCAGCATACTTCAGAATTAGTTAAAGAGCGCTGTATCTGGTTTGAAACGATAGATTGAGAGTTGTTTTGACTGGACTTAATCCGCTGCGTGGTTTTGTAAGGTGGGTAAAAGATGCAATGCCCGATCTTCCAGATTTAAAGCAGCCTCATGTAATGCTTCCGAAACTGACGGATGAGCATGTATGGTTCTGGCTAAATCTTCTGCACTGGCAGAGAATTCCATGGCTAATACCGCCTCAGCAATGAGTTCAGATGCCTGGTCGTTAATAATGTGTACCCCTAGTATGACATCGGTTTCTTGTTGACTGATGATTTTGACCAGTCCTTCAGTTTGTTGGATAGCCTGGGCTTTGGTGGATGCTTTAAATGGAAAAACACCACACTGATAGTTCTCATTAATGGCCTGTAAAGCCTGTTCACTCTGACCTACCCAGGCAATTTCAGGGGAGGTATAAATTACATTGGGAATAATATTGTAGTTGATTTTTTTTGCTTGCTCTGCAATAAGTTCTGCAACAAAAATGCCTTCTTCCAGGCCTTTATGTGCCAGCATAGGTCCCAGTGTTGTTAAATCTCCGATCGCATATACGCCGGGTAATGTGGTACAACAGTTGTCATCCACGTGGACAAAACCATTCTCGTCCAACATTAAATCAGTCTGATCTGATGCCAGTGTTTCTGAATTGGGTTCTCTGCCTGATGCAACAAAGAGTTTATCCAGTCTCAGGCTATGTGTACCTGATTGATCCTGATATTCAACTGTGACTTTCTTTTTGCCTTTTTTGCAATCTATAACTCGGGCTCCCAAACGGATATCCAGGCCTTGATCAGTAAAAATCTGATAAGCAGATTGTGATATATCTGAATCTGTCGAAGGCAGAAAAACATCTTGTGCTTCCAGCAAAATGACTTCTGAACCGAGTCTTCGCCAGATTCCTGCCAGTTCAAGTCCAATTAAGCCGGCTCCGATGATTCCAAGTCGTTTGGGGATTTCATCCAGGTTTAGTGCTTCAGTTGAATCGATAATGGCATCACCATCAATGTCAGCACAGGCCAGTTTGGCCGGTTTAGAACCTGTTGCAAGTATGATATGTTCTGCATTCAGTGTTCTCTTGGTTGATTTTTTGTGTTCCTTTATTTCGACCTGTCCTGAGCTTATGAGCTTGCCTTGTGCATGGATGAAATCGATTTGATGGTGTTCGAATAATTGTGAAATTTGTTTGCTGATCGAATCAATAATACGTTGTTTTCTATTTTGGGTAGTGCTGGCATCGATTCTGGTATTTTCTACACTAATCCCATGATCATGTGCCTCATTCTGTATGGAATCAAACAATTTAGATGATTCAAGCAGGATCATTGAAGAAATGCAGCCAGCATTGACAAAATTTCCTCCTGGACTGGCTTTGTTTTGATCTAGATTCCAGTTATCGATACAGGCGGTTTTCATTCCCAGTTGAGCGCAACGAATCGCAGCGACATAACCGGCAGGGCCCGCCCCTAATATGATCACCTTATAATCGTTTTCTGATTCAGACATTGAGATTTTAAATGTTGAGTAACAGGTGGGCTGGCGATTCAAGACATTCTTTTATGGTAATTAAGAATTGAACGGCTTCTTTACCATCGACCAGGCGATGATCATAAGATAAAGCCAGATACATAATAGGCCGGACAACAATTTCACCATTTTCCACAACTGGGCGGTCTTTAATGCCATGCATACCCAGTATGGCGCATTGTGGTGGATTTAAAATCGGGGTTGATAGCATAGAACCAAAAATGCCTCCATTGGTGATGGTGAAGGTTCCGCCTGTTAGATCTTCGTAATTGATTGAGCCTTCTTTGGCTTTTTTACCAAAATCCGAAATACTTTGTTCTATCCCGGCAAAATCCAGCTGATCGGCATCTCGAATAATAGGCACAATCAGTCCTCGTGGGGAAGAGACAGCAATGCCTATATCATAGTAACCATGGTAAATGATGTCGTTATTATCTATGGAAGCATTGATAGCAGGAAACTTTTTCAGAGCTTCAATGGAGGCTTTGACAAAAAATGACATAAAGCCAAGTTTAATATCATGTTTTTTCTGAAACCGATCTTTATAATCGCTGCGTAACTCCATTACACTTTGCATGTTGACTTCATTAAACGTTGTTAACATGGCTGCGTTTTGTTGAGCCTGTAACAGTCTTTCTGCTACTTTTGCTCTGAGCCGGGTCATTGGAACTCTTTGTTCAGGACGGATTCTGGAATTCAATACCTGATTTTTTCTGACTTCAGTCTGGTTGTCTGTAATGGGAAACGATTCAATTTTGCTGACAACATCTTGTTTTTGGCTGCTATCAGTTGGAGTATCTGAAGCCGGGGGTGTGATTTGCTTATTTTCAAGAAATTCCAAAACATCAATTTTGGTAAGCCGACCTTTTTTTCCAGAGCCCTTGATTTCCTTAGGATCCAGGTTGTTTTCCTGAATCAAACGCCTGACAGCCGGACTCAAAGGAATTTCTTCTGTATGACTGGCTGACACAGGTTCACTGCTTTCTGGCTTAGTTTCTGTCAGTTCCAGGATAGCCAGTTTTTCACCACTGATGACTGTTGCGCCTTCCGGTTGAAGAATTTCCTGTAATATGCCAGCTTCTGGTGCTGGGACTTCCAAAACTACTTTATCAGTTTCCAGATCTACCAGGTTTTCGGCTTTATTAACATAGTCACCTGGCTTTTTATGCCATGATGATAATATGGCATCTGAAACTGATTCGGGTAAGTTGGGAACCAGAATTTCTACACTCATTATTAATTTCCTTCCTTTATTGCATAAAGTGCTGTGTGAATAACGGCTTTTTGTTGTTCGATATGAGCACTGTAGTTACCTACAGCAGGAGCGGCTGATGGAACTCGCCCCGCATAAAGAATATTTATCTCTGGTTTGATATTATCATAAAAGTGGTGTTTTGATTGATACCATGCACCCTGATTTTTGGGTTCCTCCTGACACCAGACCAATTGTTCCATATTGGGATATAGATCGATCACATTTTTAAAATCATCACTCGGGAAGGGGTAAAGCTGCTCGATACGGATAATCGCGATGTGAGATAGATTCTCTGCCCGTCTCGTTTCGAGCAGATCGTAATAAACTTTGCCCGAACACATGACTACGCGTGTAATTTGCTTCGGTTTTAGCTCATCTTGTTCTTGAAGGACAGTTTTAAATTCACCGTTAGTTAAATCTTCCAGAGTTGATGTAGCCAGTTTATGCCTAAGCAAACTTTTTGGGCTCATGACTATGAGTGGCTTCCTATAATTTCGTAGTTGCTGCCGACGTAACAGATGAAACATTTGTGCCGGAGTGGTTGGAGTGCAAACTTGAATATTATGGTCGGCACAGAGTTGCAGGAAACGTTCCAGGCGAGCTGATGAATGTTCAGGACCTTGGCCTTCAAAGCCATGAGGTAATAGCAGAACTAATCCGCATAAACGTCCCCATTTTGTTTCTGCAGAACAGATAAATTGATCGATCACAACCTGGGCGCCATTGGCGAAATCGCCAAACTGGGCTTCCCATAAAATCAGTTTTTCTGGCTCGGTTGAGCTGTAGCCAAATTCAAAGCCTAATACGCCGGCTTCAGATAACAAAGAATCAAATATTTGTGCTCTGCCCTGAGAGCTTGACATATGTTGTATGGGATAGTAAGTTTCCCCATTTAGTTGATTGTGGACAGAAATATGTCTATGTGAAAAGGTACCTCGGCTAACATCCTGACCAATCAGGCGTATGCCTTTTCCTTCCATTAGTAATGTGGCATAGGCCAGGTTTTCTGAAAACCCCCAGTCTATGGGTAAGGCACCTGCAGACATTTTAGCCCGATTTTCCATGACTTTAGCCACCCGTGGATGAAGTTCAAAGCCTATGGGTAATTGCAGCAATTTATCACTGCAAAAGCGTATGGATTCAAGTGAAACACGAGTGTTACAGGGGACTGTCCAGTCCTGTCCTATATATTTATCCCACTGGCCGGAAAAAGAATAGGTCGAGTCACTGAGCACCGGACGGGAAACGGATTTACCCTGATCCAGCATTTGTTGGTATTCCGTTTCCATACTGTTTGCACCATCTTCTGTGATAATATCATCGTCAATCAATTTGTTAGCATAGATTCCTCGAACAGATGCCAGATTTCGTATAGTCTGATACATCATGGGTTGAGTCGCCGCTGGTTCATCGGCTTCATTGTGACCTAGCCGGCGGTAGCAGATTAAATCTATCACCACATCCTTGTTGAAATTTAAACGGTAGTCTAATGCCAGTTGTGTAACAAAAATGACTGCATCCAGGTCGTCCCCATTGACGTGAAAAACAGGTGCATGAATCATTTTCGCCACATCAGTACAATACATAGTGGATCTTGCATCAAACGGGTTACTGGTCGTGAATCCAATCTGATTATTAACAACGATGTGGATGGTGCCGCCAGTTGAAAATGCACGGGTTTCAGACATGTTCAGGGTTTCCATGACGATACCCTGGCCTGCAAATGCAGCGTCGCCATGAATTAGCACGGGGATAATGGTCTGAATGCTGCCTTTGCCCCGCCTGTCCTGACGCGCTTTTACCGAACCTTCAACCACCGGGTTTATAATTTCAAGATGAGAAGGGTTGAATCCCAGTGTCAAGTGAACCGGTCCACCTGGCGTGGCAATATTGGATGAAAAGCCCATATGATATTTGACATCGCCTGTAAGTGCGCCAGGTGATGAGGTATGTGTGCCTTCAAATTCCCCGAATAATTGAGCCGGGCTTTTTCCCAGTATGTTAACCAAAACATTCAGGCGTCCGCGATGAGCCATGCCTATGACGATTTCTTTAACTTTTTCCTTGCCTGAATTTTGCACTATTTCGTCGAGAACTGGGATCAGGCATTCGGCACCTTCCAAAGAAAAGCGTTTTTGCCCAACATATTTTCTATGTAAATGCTTTTCTATACCTTCAGCCGCAGTCAGCAATTTTAATATGGATACTTTTTTGTCTAAGTCGTGGTATGACGAGTCAATTTTTCTGCTTTCAAGACGATTTTTTAACCAGCGTATGATTTCTTCATCAAATATGTGCATATATTCAGAGCCAATGCTGCCACAATAGATTTCCTTTAATGTGGAAATAATTTTTCTTAAAGGCAGTTTGTCTACGCCATATAGCATCCCGGTTTCAAAAATTGTATCCATATCCGGTTCCGCCAGACCATAATAGGACGGTTCCAGATCTGGAGGCATACTGATGTCATGACCTAATGGGTTGTTCTGAGCGATGTGATGACCGCGAACTCGATATTGGTTGATAAGCCGGGCAACGGCTGATTGTTTTTTTACGCTTTCTTCTGTATAGCCTTGTAATTTGGCAAGGCGACCTTGAGTCGATTTTGCCAGCTTTTCAAATCGGTCAACAATCGGGCTGTGTGGTGTTTCATAGGGTGTACCATTTCTCAATGCGCTGAATTTTTTTTGCCAGGATTCAGGGACTGATTCAGGGTTATTTAAATATTGTTCGTATAAGTCTTCTATAAAAGCGGCATTACTACCATAGAAAGCCGATGATTCATTAAATAGTTTTAGAAGATTATCCATTGAATTTCCATTTTACTTATCGAGTGTGGAACTAATATAAAGTTTGTAGTCTAAGCTAAACACTATAAAAAGTGGCAATTAATTAGCTTTTTATTGGTAAAGCATTGTGGCTGCCCACTATTAAAAAAGTTCATCTGTTTACGAGTAATTTTAATTAAAATATTCGGTGGCAGTCTATTTGTATATGTTAGGGTATCGTTGAACTTGATGATAAATAATTATAGTCTATCTGATATGAAAATTAGTTTAATATTATTATATAGAAGATTAAAATTATTAGATATATTTTATATAAATTAATAAGATACTGGTTGAAATAATATTCTCAAGTCTAGATATTTACATAATATGAGCTAAAATGATATTGTTGATAATTTATAAAAACTTATCCTTTATTTATTGAGTCGTTTATTTAAAGGCTAAAAATTAAATATGTTATAATTTTCCGTTGTATAAAAATTATTTTTAAACCATGACAGAATATAATCAACTTTCTGAAGTCGAATTAAAAACAGTGATTGAAAAAGCTGAAAAAGCATTGAAAGAAAAACAGGAACGAAAGCATAAAGAAGTCATTTCTCAAATTATGCAGTTAGCTGATTCTATAGGCGTATCAGTCACTATTACCGAAAGTAATGAAAAACCAGATACTCAATCACGTAAAGTTTTGCCTAAATACCGTGATCCTAATGATTATTCAAAAACATGGTCAGGACGGGGTATGAAACCCAAATGGATGCGTGAACTTATCGAATCAGGTCGGGATAAATCCGAATTTTTAATTTCCTGACGTCACCTCTTTTTTGTGCCCTATACTAAAGGGCCTTCTTTCTTGTTTTGAAACCTTCCCCACTCTATGACACAAGCCTTAAGTGAACCCGTTTGTCTGGCTTTTCTTGAAAACACGACACGAGAAGCTGGCAAGATTGCCATGCAATATTTCAACAATCTGGATCAAATTGATGTTAATAAAAAAAGCTCCAGGGATTTGGTAACAGAAGCCGATGTGATTGTTGAGAAATACCTGAAAAAAGCACTTGAAGAGGCTTATCCTCAGTATGGCTTTTGGGGAGAAGAAAGTGGGCAAACAGAATATCAAAAAAGTCGCTGGATTGTTGATCCCATTGATGGGACGCATTCATTTTCAAAAGGACAGTACTTCTGGTCTATCAGTGTTGCCCTGGAAATTGATGGAGAATTAGTTGCCGGCTGTGTATTTGCTCCAGCACTGGATGATTTGTATCTATCAGTTACAGGGCAGGGCGCGCGAAAAAATGGCAAGAAAATACAGGTATCTGCTGAAAAAAATCTGGCCGATTCAATGATTGCTACCGGTTTTGCCTGTTTGAGATCGTATTTAATAGAGAATAATCTAAAACGCTTTTGCCGAATTGCTGAACAAACGACCGGGCAGAGGCGCTATGGTTCGGCTGCAATGGATTTGTGCCTGGTTGCTGATGGTCAGGTTGATGCATTTTGGGAGCAGGAGTTAAACCTTTATGATGTTGCAGCAGGTGCCTTGATTGCTCAAGAAGCAGGAGCCTCTGTTACTGACTTTTCAGGTAAAGCCGGGGTATTCCCTAAACAAATTCTGGTCACCAATGGCAAAATTCTGGATCAACTACTGCCTTTGATGTAAAAAATGCCTTACTCATGAAAATCAATTAAACGTGTAAGGCATTTTTCAGGATTCTAGGCTTTTGCTATTTCTGCCCGCATATCATCAATGACTTTTTTATAGTCAGGTTGGCTAAAAATAGCTGAGCCAGCAACAAACATGTCTGCTCCAGCTGCTTTTATTTCACGGATATTATCTGCTTTAACTCCACCATCAATTTCCAAACGGATGTCATATCCACTTTCATCAATACGTTTTCTGGCTTCACGTAATTTATCCAGAGTGGCTGGAATAAACGATTGACCGCCAAAACCAGGATTGACAGACATTAATAAAATGATGTCAACCTTATCCATGACATAATCCAGATAGCTTAAAGGTGTTGCTGGGTTAAATACTAAGCCTGATTTACAACCGGCATCTCTGACCATTTGTAAAGATCTGTCGATGTGAGTTGAAGCCTCTGGGTGAAAAGTAATCATGCTTGCACCTGCATTGGCAAAGTCAGGAATGATTCTATCAACGGGTTCTATCATCAGATGAACGTCAATTGGAGCTGTAACACCATGTTTTCTGAGTGCATCACAAACCAGTGGGCCAATTGTCAAGTTAGGTACAAAATGATTATCCATTACATCAAAATGCACAACATCTGCACCGGCAGCTAATACATTATCTACTTCTTCACCCAATCTGGCAAAATCAGCAGAAAGAATGGATGGGGCGATCCAATTATCAGTCATTGTTAATCCTCATCAAAAAAACAACTATTATAACGTTTTTTTTATTTTTAGGCTTTCTTTAACCTGAATAATTGATCAGGATGACCCTGAAATGCGCTCTAACTGAAAATTTCAATCGTGTAAAAAAATTGATGCAATATCCGGTTAAATCAAGTTAATTTGAATATTTTTACATAGCATAAAGGTTTGAAAAGAAGATGTTTGTTTGTTTTTTACAAAAATAGAAATAATCTTGATTTTTTGATCTAATATTTTGAATATTGGTATTATTCCCCTACTATATGCCAATATTTGAGGCACTATGCAGTGCTGAGCCTGATACGGTTTGAACACAGTTCTAAGAATGAATTCTATTTATTTGACCTGTTTTGTGCTTTTAAAATTTTAATCCCCGAGGGGAATTACTGTTGTTTTTTGCAGACTATTTTAAGGATTTTTAATGATTACTGATTTATCTTGTTTTAAAGCCTACGATATCAGAGGAGAGTTGGAGCGTGAACTTGATGAGGAGCTTGCCTATCGAATCGGTCGAGCATTTGCGCGTAGCCTTTCTTTAAAATCTGCCGTTGTGGGTGGCGATGTTCGTTCAACAAGTGAGGCATTGAAACAGGCATTAGCTGATGGGTTGAGAGATGAATCGTGTCATGTCATCGATATAGGTATGGTCGGCACAGAGGAAATTTACTTTGCAACCAGTCATCTTGAGGTTGATGGCGGGGTTGAGGTAACAGCGTCACATAACCCTATTAATTATAATGGCATGAAACTGGTTAGAGAATCGAGTAAGCCTGTCTCGGGCGATACAGGGCTGGATCAGATCAAGGCTTTGGTTGAATCCCAACCTTGGAAAATGGAAGCAGAAAAGAAAGAAAAAGGCAGTTTGACTAAACAATCGATTCTGGATGCATATGTCAACCATTTAATGGGCTATATAAATAGTGCTCGTTTTAAATCGTTAAAGCTGGTGGTAAATTCGGGAAATGGAGCGGCTGGTCATGTTGTGGATGCACTGGAAGAAAAATTCAAGGCTTTATCTATTCCTGTTGAATTTATCAAACTGCACCATCAGCCGGATTCAAGTTTCCCTAATGGTATTCCTAATCCACTATTACCGGAAAATCGATCAGATACTTCAAATAAAGTCATAGAAACACAAGCTGATATGGGAATTGCCTGGGATGGTGATTTTGATCGATGTTTTTTATTTGATGAAAAAGGTCGGTTTATAGAAGGCTATTATATCGTTGGTTTATTGGCTGAAGCCTTTCTAAGTAAGCAGCCGAATGCAAAAATCATTTATGACCCCAGATTAACCTGGAATACTGAACAGGTTGTGGCTCAGGCAGGTGGTCGAGCTATCAAGTCCAAAACAGGTCATGCATTTATTAAAGAACGCATGCGTAAGGAAGATGCCATATATGGCGGTGAAATGAGTGCTCATCATTATTTCCGTGATTTTTTTTACTGCGACAGTGGCATGATTCCCTGGCTATTGGTTGCAGAGTTGGTGTCTATCCAGAACCGATCTCTTTCTGACATGGTGAGTCAGATGATTTCTGAATTTCCATCCTCTGGTGAAATAAATCGAAAATTAGCCGATCCAAAAGCTTCGATAGAAAAAGTATTTACTCAATATAAGAATTTGGCGCTCCAAATTGATGATACGGATGGTTTGGGGATGGAATTTGAAGAATGGCGTTTTAATTTGAGAACATCGAATACTGAACCGGTCGTCAGGTTAAATGTTGAATCCCGAGGAAATGAACAGTTGATGCAGAATAAAACAGAGGAACTGTTAAACTTATTAGATGAAACGTTGTAAGTTTGCTAAATGAATTTTAATATCTGTTTTTTTCTTTGAGTTTTCAGAACAAACCCTATGAATTTGACTGAAAAAGTTAAAAAAAGTCTGTCATTCCAAAGAAAGTCAGATTTGACCGATCAATGCGAAATTGACCTGGAAGCCATTGCAACTGAATTACAGATTGAAGAAAAAGCTAAAATTGCAGCTGAAAGCAATTTGCCTGATTCCCAATCAATCAAGCCCGATGGAACAGAAAGAGAAATTCAGAATTATTTTGAAAAAAGAATGGCGAACATTAACAGAATTGTTAATGATGGTTTAAGTATAAGAAATACCTCTATCACAGATACCAATCTGGAAGATGAAAGGGCATTGATCAATAATTATACATAACATTCAATTCTGGCTGTTAAAAGCATGATGGCGAAAGAGTTTCGTTTTTTGAAACAACTCAAACAGGAATCAAATGATTTGCAGGAAGAATATAAACAGTTCAGAGTAGAGAATAATTTAGAAAGAACAGCCAATTATCCTGATTCACAAATATTTCATTTTGCTGTTATTTTACTATTTTTATTATTAGAGTCTCTTGGTAACGGCTTTTTTTTGGCGGAAGGCTCAGAATTAGGTCTGTTGGGTGGCATAGCTCAAGCAGTTATGATTGCAGCGATTAACATTAGTATTTCTTTTTTCTTAATAGGGACAGTATTTCGATATAAAAACCATGTTTCTAGTATAAAAAAGTTTTTCGCTTATTTAGGCTTGTGTGTCTATTTAGCTTTTATTGTCGGTTTTAATTTATTAGTGGCGCATTATCGTGACTATTTTGCAATTTCACCGGATGAAGCGGGTGAACTTGCATTGGAACGTTTTTTAGATCAGCCTCTGCAATTGGAAGCATTTAACTCCTGGATACTGTTTTTTATGGGTATCCTGTTTGCCTTATTTGCACTTTTTGATGGCTATAAGCGGGATGACAGTTATCCAGGGTATGGAAAAATACATAGACGCTTAGCTGAACTCAACGAAGAATATGAAGATCAACGTGATGAAGTGGTGAATCAGATAGAGTCAGTCAGGCAGAGTTTTCTGGACAAACTTGAAGAAATGAAGCAGGCTGTTTTGTTAAAACATACCCGATTGGTGCATCTGGTAGAAGACAAACAGGCATTTGTCGCCGAATACGAACAAGGAATTTCAAATTTTATTCATGCAGCCAATACCTTGATTTATCGATACAGAGATATCAATATGCGCTACAGAACTCAACCCGTTCCATCTTATTTCTCAAGTGATTGGAAAGTGAGTCAACCCTATAAAGTTAGAGGTGCTCATGATGATATCGAACAGGTAGAGCAGCAAAAACAATTGTTTAATAATTTTCCACGTTATAGTCAGCAAAGAGCCAATGAAATAGAGAAGCTCTATATTAGTTTTTTTCGGCAGCTACATGAAATAGACCCTGAATATGATATACATAATCATAGCCAGACCCAAATAGAAAATGTCTAGAAATAAACGGCAGCAAAGAAAAAAGAATAAAAACTTTCTGGGTACAGTGTTGATTATATTTGTTTTATCTGTCTTTGTTCTGGGAGCTACTTATTACTTTAAAATCCAGTCAAGACAGCAAAGCTATGACCAAGAAACACTTTGCCCTTTAAATCTGCCTAGTAGCGAGTACCTGGCTTTGGTTTTTGATAAAAGTGATGTTTATAATAAAATTCAACAGAGTTATTTAAAACGGTTTTTTAATAACCTGAAAGCAGAGTTAATGCCTGGAACCCGAATATCAATTTTCTTGATTGAGTCTTTGGATGGTAAAGAAATTCAACCGGATTATGTCGTTTGTGTGCCGAGAACAGGGGAGGATGCTAATGTTTTTTATGAAAACCCTAAACAGATAAAAAAGCGTTGGAAAGAACAGTTTGAAAAACCACTGGATCAGGCAATTGCTGGATTTATGCAGCCTTCGCAAGCTGAATTTTCGCCTATAATGGAGATTTTTCAATATATTTCCTTAACCGCATTTCCTTCAGGTGAAGAAACAGCAGAAAAAAAAGTAATTATCATCTCAGACATGTTGCAGCATACACCGGAATGGTCACATTATCGTGGCCAATTTGATCTGAACCAATTAATGCGAAACAACTATTATCAACGCATAAGAACAGATTTGGAAAATGCAGAAGTGAAGATACTTTACGTAAGACGGGATGGAAATGAGCATCTGCAAAACAAACGACATGCCTACTTTTGGTCTGATTTTATTCAGTCGCTCGGTGGACGTGTTACTCTGATTGAAAAAATTGATGGATAAAAGAGTGGAAGATAGACGGTTTAATAAATCCTCGTTGATACTCATACGCAGAATGTTTGTATTAGCCTTGCTGGGCGGTATTATTGGAATCATTTTGCCTCAATATCTGCAATTGTCCATTTTATCTATACTATTGCCCATACTCTGCATGATAATTTATACCGTTGTAGGGTATATGCAAAGTACTGACAGTATTTTTGTCGAGCAATTTGCTGATAGTGTCTATTATCTGGGGTTTTTATTAACGTTGATCGCATTGGTTACCTCCTTATATTCTTATGAAGATGAGGTTTTAGAAACCGGAGCGTTGATTGCCAATTTCAGTCTGGCTTTATTAACAACGATTTTTGGACTGGCAGTCAGAATTTATATCAATAATTTTCAGATTGATCTTCGTAGCGCTGACCGATTTATGATGACAGGCATTGAACACGCGGCCAATGAATTGGTTAGAAAAGCCAAGTTGATTTCGATGCAGATGGATGTGTCCCATCAGGAAACTCAAATTTCTATTAATAAATCGATCGGATTCGCAGCTGAAAGCATGGAAGAAACAGCCAAAACGATAGAAAACTTTGCTGAACAGGGGGCATTGGCGTTGGCTGAAAATATTGAACAGGCCAATAAAAGAGCCATGCAGGCTGTAGAACAATTTGAAAATAGATTAATCAATACGAAAGTACCGCAGGAAGTGCTTTCAGAAAAACTCAATCAACCTATTCATGGCTTTTTAAGCAAGCTGGATGAAATGCAGGCAATCCAGGAAAAAATTAATCAGTTAAACCTGACAATGGTGGAAAGTTCAGAATCCATGATTCAGAATATGGGCAAAGTAACGCTGGATTTAAATATCCTGGGCCAGGGAATTTCAGGCTTTAATGATAAATTGACGCATAATATGAAAGTGAATGATGAATTCATTTCTGTGGTAAAAGATATTGCTTTGCTTTCTGAAAGGACTTTGCAGATTTCTGAAAATATTGAAAATCAGACACGTCAATCAAAACAGGCAATGGATAATTTCAGCCAATTCTTCAACAAAATTGAAGTTTTACCCATAGACTTAGAAAATCTCTCGTATCAAATTAAACAGTCAACCGCGAATGTCTCAGAAATTTTTACCCATATTTCTCAGGACACGGCTTCGGGCGTGCAAATTGCCAGTGATTTGAAACAGATTTCAAGCTCATTGGCTAATACAAAGGATACTGTTGCACAAATTTCAGACTTTGGCATTCATATTACAACGACTTTTAAGCGTCTGGAAACATTTAATAACCTGATCGATCAACATACAGAGTTGTTAAAAGACATGGCCGGTGTGGCTCGCTTGGATATAGAAATGGCTAAGGAACATCAGGACGAAATGGCAAATATACTGGCTCAATCACGAAAATCAATGGCCATGATGAATCAGGATATTCTAAGCAGTGTTCATCAATTGTCGCAACAATTGAGAAACTAAACATGCCTTCCAGCCAGGGACGCCGGGCATTTCTGCTAGGAATTACTTTAAACGAACTGAGTTTTATCATGTTTTTTTTGCTGATGCTGGTTAGCTCAATCTCATTGCAGAAATCACAAAAAAAGCTGGAAGACGCGATAGCAGAAAAAGTAAAAGCTCAGCATCAAATGGGCGTAGTCAAACAGGATTTGGATAAAACTTTCAAACGCTTACAATTGATAGAACAGGGTTTAAGACAAGCAGCAGGTTTTAGGTCTATGCCAACCGATGCTCAATTGAATGAAATGTTTGAAATACTGAGAGAGGCCAGAACAAATGGATTGGTTGAAGCGAATCAGACATTAAAAAAACAGGTTAATGAACTGGAATCATTTAGAAAACTGAGTCAACTACTGGATGAATCGGGTGTAGAAAAAAAGGCAACATCAGTTCAGCAATTAATTGTTGAAGTGAAAGACTATCAGGAAAATCATCAGCTACTCCAAGGACGATTTGCCTATTTGAAAAAGCAATTGAAAAATAATGGGTTAGATCATCCGCCTTGTTGGGCCAATGCCAAAACCGGTGCTATTGAATATTTATATTCCATACAATTACATCAGGATGGAATGCGAATTAAACCTGCCTGGCCAGCATATCGCAAAAAAGATTTACAGACTATTCCGGGTATTCATGCGTTAATCGGAAACAATATCAGTATTGAACAATTGCAAAAATCGGCGCTGCCTGTCTTTGAATGGAGTAAACAACACGATTGCAGACATTTTGTCCGAATTAAAGATGATCAATCAACCAGTAAAGATGTGTTTAAAAAACAATTATTTGCAGTGGAAAAGTTCTTTTATAAATTGATGACCTAACGATACTCATGTAAATGACAACAACTGATATTACGGTTGGCTCTTAGATTTAAATGATTGATCGCAAAATAACCTATAGCGAATATAGAGTGGCTGAGGCTTTAGTCGTTAATTAGACGAACAACCCCCAGTAAATAGATTAATAGTACAACCTTGAAGCAATGACCGGAAAGTATATTGGCATATACTCCGCAGTCCATTATTTATTTTTATTAGTTTCAGAGTTAATGAGTTTTTTGTCCTTTAACGAATTTCTAAGGTATCCTAAAAGTAGTGATGTGAGTAAATAACCCGACTTTAGGGAACGCAATTTATTAGATTCCCATTCTGGAAAAAATACCGCAATATGAAGAACAAAATAAATAGCTAAAAATAAAATACAAATCACATTTGAGCTATTTAACCATAATTTAGAAACGATGGGATTAGCCGTGCATTTAAAATCACAGCACAAAATGAAAATTGAAAGAACACACCAAGGAAAATATTGAAATAAGGATTGTTCAAAAGTTAGCATAATTTCGTTTGCAGTGTTTATATTAGAGACGAAAGTCAGTAAAAATTATTTTAGCACTCGTTAAATACGAATTTATGCTAATCAAAGTTTAAAAATTTGTCCTAACAAATGTAGATTTCCCATGAATTTTGAATGTCTTTGTCAAGTATTGGCTTAACCTCCCACTGCATTAATGATGCATCTCCAATATTCACTTGCTGTTAGTTTGAATAGTGTGTAGGCTCTCACTCTGCAATCAATTTACTCAAACAAATTTAACCAATG
>SPJK01109520.1_pt1 | contig 25467 bp, 29 predicted proteins | sample 3741771 | NCBI WGS metagenome assembly SPJK01 (sample SAMN10925997, study PRJNA522277) | cold seep metagenome | isolation source: Elba SIP-enriched marine methane seep metagenome, extraction at timepoint T2 | place: Italy: coast of Elba, Mediterranean Sea
AAAGGTTAGATTTTCTCCCTCACACTTCTCAATTATGTGAGTGGACGAAACATGTCAGACTGGTGCTGCTCACTCATTGTCTCATTCTCGTTTATTGCCTTAGGGGTGTTTGCAAAGGCTATCGTTAATGGGATGTGTTGGCGTGATTGGTACCTTGGCTTGGAGATGTGTTTGACAGGTACTTGTGGCGCTATTCTTGCTCTTCTCAACATTATAGATAGGTTCAAGAACGCCACAAACAAGGTTGCCGACAAAGAGCATTTTGACAACCAAGTCCAAGTGCTATCAGACACGATACGGTGGGAAATAGCCTATATTGCTGTTTCGTTAGTTATTTACTTTGTAGTATTGTTTATCCACAAAGCGTGGGAAAAAGAGGAGCATTCCAAGGTTAAGCAGCGTATAGTATTAATAGGTGCTGCAAACCTTATCGGAATGGTCAATCTCTTCATTTTTATTCGTGCATTCCATGGATGATTTTGACGATAATTCAACTGAAAGGAGTTGTAGATGAACCGCAAGACACTATCATTCGCTGCGCTACTTTCTGGCGTTCTAGCTTCAATATCGGCCTTGGTGGGAACTCTAATCACCTCAATGCCATGCATGGTGGGAGCGGTGATTTTGGGGGTTATTTCAATAGGGGCTAATGCCTCGTTTAGCAACCAAATCGATCAGGTACACAAGCCCGACATAGCGGTTAACCCTGATGAGCAAGACTAGCAGTACCCCAGCCACTCCCGCACCACTTCAAGATCCTCCGGCGTAGGCACATATCCTTCTAGTCGATAGACCGGCTCATCAGGATGCCGGTGATAGATCTCAGGCTTATCCCAAGTCTCGGGCGTCCACCCTTTACCAATCACCTGCTTAGCTCTTAGCAGGATCTTGTTCTTGTAGGTTGGGGTGCCTGGGTCTTCTAGCTCTTGGTTGTGGAGCGTGCCTCCGATGAATAGTGCGTTCATGCGATAGAGGCTAAGGAATCGTGTGGCACAAAACAAATCACTTTTCTTTGATTTATTACCTAATCCCTATTGCTAAATATATCCGATAGGATATATTAGGAAGCAGAGCAAACGGGATGGCTCTTCGAAACATCCCCTGATCCTAAGACCCGGCGACGCCGGGAAGGAGCTAAAGATGATTGATTTTGGTCGTGAACGTTTCTTGCCCCTCACTCTTGGCAAACTGGTTGCCACTCCTGGGGCATTGGAAGAACTTCGCAAGTGCGGAGTGACTCCTCTCTCGCTAGTGATTCGCCATGCTTCTGGCGACTGGGGTGATACCCATGAAGAAGATGCTGGTCTCAACGATGAGGCTCTCATCAACGGAGATCGCATCCTGTCAGTTTACAAGCTGACTGATGAGGTAACCATCTGGATCATTACCGAGTGGGATCGTTCAGTGACCACCATTTTGCTACCGAGTGAATACTGATCTCGATCGAGGGGCTGGCAAGTCCGGCCCCTCACTTTTAATAACCAAAGGAATCAAGCCATGAAACTAACCACCAAGCAACAGGGGACGTTAATTCATCGTTCCGAACGCAAAGAACCAAGACGCAACCTCAAACGCTACCTAAAAGACCTAGGCGGCTCTGGATCGGCTGAAGAACTGGATGAGATGCTCAAGGAAGCATTTGCCAATGATAAAGCGATTGAAGAAGCGAGACGGATGGACAACAAGGTAGTTCATGTGTCAAAGACTGTTGAACTTGGCCTTGATGCCCGGGTTGCCGAGATGATCGGTGATATTCGTGTGCAGATGGAAACGCAGGGAATCACCCAGGCGCAGCTGGCTGAGTTCTGTGGCTTTGCGCAGCCACTCGCCAATCAATACCTTAATGGCAACAAAGAGCCTGGCGTAAGCAATCTCGCTAAGATGGCAAGCGCCGTGGGTTGTGTCTGGCGACTTCAAAAGGAAGAAGCGTCCTGATCCTTGGCGATTTTCGCCACTAACTAATAATCAATATTATCCGGTACCGGGTGATCATCCCACTGGATCATAGGCAACCGAGAAATGAAATCGGTACCAAACGGGTTCGGCCTGATCGCCCCCGAAACTCTTGATGGCACGTTATCGAAATAGTCATAGGTTTTGGATGCGATACCGTGGTGCCTTATCGCTACGTCATACGTTGTGCCGCCGTTTGTCCAATCAGGGTCATCGTAAGCTTTTGCAATCATCGGCTTAACGACGGTTCCATCGTGGCTGATTGTCCAATTGTAAATCCTGGCGTAAGTGCTGCCTCCTGGCGTTCCGAGAAATTCGCCAACGGTCCAGAGTGTAGTTGGCAAGTCTTCGATCAAATCCCAAAGGTCATCTTCTAAGATTCCTAAATCCTGAGTCGCGGAAAGCGTTGCATTGTCTAAGGTCAATCCTAATCGATTCGCGCCCACCCATCGCTTGTTGCTTTGAAGCATGAATTGCTTTTGGTAATTGTTTCCCGTCGATACGGTATCAGTGACCGTCCAACCGCCGTGCTTGCGAAGATAACCTGGCGAACCATAAACAACCCCGTCACCTGCGATAACTACCTCAGTGATCCGCTCTCCTGCGGTACTGTCAGCACTGTTCATCGTCACTAAGCCGGACGAATTGCTGTCATAGTATTGCGTTGCCGCTGGCGTCCAGATGTCATCGTCGGATGTCACCAGGGCCACCGTTCTCCCCCCTCGGTAATCAAACGAGTTAATCTGAACATGCTGGTTTGCTCCGATGTTACCGGGTAAGACTTCCAAGATGTCCGAATCTCCGGCGGCCCACTCGGACTGACTTCCGTCAAAATAGCAGCGAGCCAGAACGCCTGTGCTGTAGTCCTGAGCAATCGCCATATCAGGGCGATGCCGGCAAAGTGATTGCAGCTTGTAGATAGGGCTGCCCGTCGTTGCGGTGGTCCTGGTTTTGGTTATCGAAGTGCTGTCATAGCTTGGCAGGATGTAGTTATTTGTGCTTGGGAATGGGAGCCACCGGTAGGAATCGCGGCTGATTCTTTCTAGTATTCCGTGGCTACTCATCCACCAGTTGCGGTTGATTTCGTTGCTGTCTCCAGTAACCGTTGAATTTTGTAGGGCTAAGTTACTAAGAGCAAATCGCCTGCTATCGCCCGCTAAGCTTCCAAATATGAAAGAGCAGGAATTGTCATTGGTGTCAGGGCTGGTAATCAATCCTACCCATCGCTTGCCATCCGTCTCTTCCCATGATTTGATTGCAATAAGGGCTTGGAAGTTAAACGCTAGATAAGTTTGGTCAGGGTCGTCGCCGCTGAAGAAGATTTCCCCTGCGCTTTCCATTGCTGAGTTAAAGGTCAGGTTGTCCTGCATGTCGAGGCTAACAACAACTTGTGAATTAGGATTGGTTTCGTAGGGAGTTGGGTAGCTGCCCGATGTTTGCCCCGCCATATCTGCCGTAAGCTCCCAATCGTAGCTTCTGATTGGCCGAAGGGTTAGCGTCTTATTTGTATCATCGCCATACCCATCAAGACCAAAGTAGTCATAGAGACCAACCGCACAATTTCCCAAAGTAAAGTTGAACATTTAACAAGCCTTATCTTGTCCGAGAATCCACCAGTTGCCATCACGGTATTGCACCCAAATCATCACGGGGTTGCTGGCACTCCCTTCAATTGTTCCTTCGCCGTACCACCTGATGTTCGTTAGCGTTGGGCCGTAACTATCATCGGATTCAATCAACTTAATTGATCCACTCGTCGTGGGTGACGCGCCCGTAGAAGTAGGCGCAGTTGCTCCTGAGATGTTAGTCACGGCAACTGCCGGTAAGACGGGACAAACTGTGCGAGAAAGATTTAAGAAGAATTGCCAATCATCGTCCTCTCGGTCATGTTTTAAGAGAACCGTTTCACCAGCGATTCCGGCAATGTCTTCGTCATTCTCAATGCCTGCGCTCGAGGTGGGTGGGACTTTGTTCAAATCTCCATCGGGGTGGGTGATCGTAACCGGGCTGGTTATGGTTCCCTGGGTGTCGGTACTTTCAAGCTCCGTTGTCCCTGTCAGAGCAAGGTGCGCAACTGCAAGACCCGTATTGTAGTCCTGGGGTATGCCGACAATATCCCACGTTGTGCCGCCATCCGTGCTGTTTATCATTACCTGCTTGCCATTGGGAGCTTCGAGGCTGAACGGATTTCCTGCGGTCGTTGGAGCGGTTGAATAATCACCGACTATTTGGCTAAAACTGTCGATTGGATGTGAGGTATCGCCAGTATCCAGATCATCGGTTCCTGAAATATTGGCGTAAGCAACCTTCGTGGGATAATAGACTTCAAGAATTTCCCAATCGGTTCCATCTTCTCCCAACAATAACTTATCGCCTGTGCTTCCCTCAAAACCGTGTGGATTGCTTGCAGAAGATGGAACCGGATCGGGCTGATCTCCACTTGTGCGAAAGCCCGTTATCGCTTGTGTGGCATCCCCGGAGGCTAGATCATCAACGGCAATCGAAGCGGTAGCAACCCTGCTTGCATCTCCACTACCCCCTTCTCCTTCCCCTGAATCAGAATAGGAATCAAATCGAGCGGATACTTCCCAATCCTCTTCAGGAGTTCCCGGAGATCCTATTTTAACCCAATCACTAACGTCTGCTGTCCAGGTAGATGCGGGAGTATGAGATTGACTTATTAGCCATAAATACTCGTTAGGTGGACCTTCTGCCGGATCTTCCATTTGAACAATATCTCCTGAAGCATAAGCACCTGCTCCAGTTTGCCATGCGCCCGCAGATTCAACAGATATTCTTGTCCAATCAGATTCGTCAAAAGTTGAACCGCTGGTTCCGGTAGCATTTCTTTTAAATAATCCGGTTAATGATGTTAAAGAAGTAGTAATAGTGTGTCTTACTATGTCTCCTGTAGTATAGGCGGTACTGGGAGCCCAATTATCTGTGCCCTCTGAAGGTACCAGTAAAACCGCTTGATTGACTGACCCTGTTAAAGCAAAAGTATTTTTTGCTCCAGTAGGGGCAGTTGATAAAGGGTCCATTCCTAAATAACTTCTTACGGTGCTGATGGTTATATGAGCATCGTCTCCATCAAAATTTTGACCCGAAACCGCCACCATGTGAGGATGATCTTCAACCTCGCCACTTCCACCACCTCCACTCGATTGCTCAATCACAGCAACAAGGGTCCAAGTATCACCATCTTTGCGGACTAAGACTTGATCACCGGTATCGCCTGACAAGTTATTCGAGTTCTCTACCGTTGTGGGTGCGGTATCTGGCTGATTGCCTTCAACACTTTTATACCCTGATATGGTTGCGTCTGGTGCGCTCGTTATGAGACCGGCAGCGAGGGTGGCTATGCCGTGCTGGTGGCTGAACGATTGGCTCCCTAGCGCATGCCTGACAATCTGTCCGCGAGTCGAACGATTCGCGGTATCCGTGCTACGGACGATGTTTTCTAAGTCACTACGCATTAGCTAAACACGGCCCTTTCGTTAATGCCTTGGGCAAGCGTCCTGACGCGAGTCGTACCACGAACAAGATCGTGATCAACCACGCCCACTGCCGAGAAGATGCTAACCGGCTTTACCACTCCTAGATCTCGGATGTATTGGCCTAGATAGATTTTTGCGATTGGTTGTTTCCAAGGCAGGTTCACGGTTTTGCGGGATAGCTGGTACCACTGACCAACCATCCGGGCGATCGCTTGCAAGGCTTCGAAATCATCCCGCAAAACTTCGCCTGATGCCTGCTTATCCAAAGCACCACCAACGACACCCTTAACGGTATTGGCCGCAATGTAATCAAGCCGGTAATCATTGCCCATTGGAATGATCAGCTCACGCTTGGGCTTGCCAACAACCGTGCCAGCGACGTCATAAACTGCTTCTGACCAATAGTCGTATTCAACAGTTACCGTCACCCGCAAATCTTGGTAATCAACCTCTTGCTCGACATTCGAAGGAGAGGCTCCCGTCCAGTCGCTACCCGCTAGCGTATGGCCAACTCCCGCTTGTGAGATAAGACGCAAATTCAGGCCGCTTGATCCAAGCGACAAAGAATAGCTAGCGATTGGGCTATCACTTCCCGATTCGCTCATTTTTTCAGCCAGCCGCCAACGATCATCCTTATCCTTGAGGAACGCCATCGGGGCTTCGTATTCAATTTTCCCTGTATCTTGATCAAGCTTCGCGAGGCGAGTTTCTGTCAAGATCCTCATCTTTGGTTGGTGGGAAGGGGCTGGGCCTGAAACTCCTCCTGATTCGGTTAGCTCGGGTAAAGCGGTCGCCTTAACTGCGGTACCACCATCGCCCGTTTCTTGATCCCAATCATCAGGTACTTTGAATCCAGCAAAGACTCTCTCGTGCCTTGGCTCTGATCTTGCTGCGTCATTAGCGCGTCGCTTTTCTTCATCCGATAATGCGCTGTAGCCAGTCTCGGAAGATGCTCCCGCAAGGTAAGAGGTTTGCTTCTCGGTAGTCCAGTCTTTCTCCAGCGTGCCATCTTCGACACCAAGCGTAATGGTTGAGGTAGCTCTAGCACCACGTGCTCGAAATCTGTCGTAACGCTGGCCCTCACTCGGCTTGATTTGAACCTCACCAAGCGTCATGTCTGAATCGGTATCGATATCAATGATGTTTTGGTTGGCCGGAATACTGCTACCTGAGGGTAAAGCCACATCAACGGAAGAGAGTGAGAAGAAATGAAATTTAACCTGCTGATCCGTCTCGTCGAATTCCGCATAGAAGCTTGATCCACGCCTCGGATTGCTGATTTCTTGGATGATCTGGAAGATCGTTTTACCTTCTGCTTTGACCGTCGATATCAACGGGTTAATAGCACCTGCGCCTGAGGCAAGTCGGTAAGGGCAGGGAGCATCGTCTCTGTTGGAGTCTCTTGGACAGAAGCGGCCTAGTAGATAATCAATGATCTCGCTTGCTTTCCACTTTTGAGGAGTCGTTGCATCCTTGCCATCATGGAAAACGTAAGTGGTATCGGTTAGGTGACCTGATGTTGCAAGGTCTTCTATTTTTCGTTGTGTTGTGTTTCGATTACCCCTGCCTCGGTTGTCATCCGATCCTAAAGCGTTTGATCCATCGTTGAAGGTGAGAGCACGGTTGATGCGTGTGATCGCATCAGGGTTTGCACCTGGCGAATTGTCCTCGACAGCCGAATAAGAGAGAGGCTGAACGCTCAAGAAATACTCAAGCCCAACCACGGTGAAGAACTGGCGGCCTACGGGGTTGTCGGCGGGATCGCTTCCCGCAGGTTTGCGCTGTGATTCAATCTTCTCTTCTTTAAGCACATAACCAACGAAAACAAGATTCTCATCAGCGATTGGCGTGCCCGCTCCAACGTGATCCACTTCAATGCGAACAAACTTGCCAACGAGGTCGGCGGAGGTATCTATCTCGTTGGTGTCGCTGCTGTATTCACGGAAACCAAGTCCTGAATGCTCTCGGCTGATTCTTGCCGTGCTGTAGGTTCCAGCTTTAAGCGTGATTCGATCTGCCCTGAGGCGTGGCTGATCTTCCCACTCTTCGGGCTCTTCCCCGTCGTCAACAAGAAGAGTCTTGGTCTGAACCGTGCTCGGTGGCACCACCCCGGTAACCAGGTTGCCGTTTCCATCAAGCGGTGATGTAGCAATTGTGGTAGGCATTCTTACCCAAACTCACTACTTAAATGGGACGGGCGGTCATGGTGAGGAAATAAACAGCTCGCCGAGTAGGGTTAGCAGCGAGCGTTATTCCGGCAACTTTGGCGAGATAGCGATGTGACCGAGGGTCAATCTCGACTGATGAAATGTCGTAGGGACCTGATTCGTATCCATCTTGGTTCACATAAACGCCGAGATCGGCACCAATCAAGGCATCGTAAGCATCGTGAAATGTGTAGACATCCGCGTGATTTTGGAAGTAGATAATTGCCCGAAAACGAAATGGTTTTCCACGTTTACCAATACGTTTTATAGCCTGACCGTCGATGCCTTCACGCTGCATAAGTTGCAACTGAGACTTGACTGGGACAACGCGGTCGGGGAGATTATCAAAAGCGTACGTGGCGCCACTGTCCAACGACCAAGCACTTGGCGTGGCACTGTCGTTGTAGTCGGTTATCTTGGCGATTTGGTAAGGCATCAGGAACCAGCCCCATTTGCTTCGATTGCTTCAATAAGCCGGTTTATGTTTGCGTTTGTTCCTTCTGAGCGATCAAGGAAGCTGGCTATTGCTCTTTCAAGCGATTCACTAAAGTTTCCGCCATCACCTGCAAACCCGTTTCGGATTTCTTCATCCAGTCCCGCTCGCAATCGGTACTCTTGGCTGCCAGAGTAAATATCAAATGTTTCGAGTGGACTTAATAATCCCGCTTCGAACTCCTTGCCTTCTCGATACAACCTTGCCCTTGTTGAGTCATACGCGGCGCGGACTAAATTTCTTCTCTCAGCAGTTACCTCCTCAGATGAGATTGATAAATTTCCAGCAGCCTCTTCCGCTAAAAAAGCCGCATTAAATGACGAGTTATTGCGAATCTCCGATCCCCTCAAAGAAACTAAGTCTCTTTCACCCGCTGAAGAGATCAAACCTAGTTGCTCATCAAAGAAGCCAAGTCGATTTCTAATATTACGAAATCCAGCAATTGCCCTAGTTTCACCAAGTATCTCTTGGATTGATTCTCCTGCTTGTACTCTTTTTTGTAAGCTCACAACTGTCGATCGCAAGCCACCCTTGCTTAGGCCCCTCTTATCAATCTGTGTTAGCAATGCCCTTAGCTGATTGGCAGCTACGTCTTGATTGTCCGCGCTTTGAAGTACGGTCGTAAGCGCTGCCAATCCAGCATCTCCCTTGAAACCAAGAGCGGACATTTGCGAACCAAATTTTGTTGTCGCTTGTGCTATCGCTGTGGCATTGGAATCTGTCGAGTCTGAAGTTTGTAGAATCTTGTTGACAGCATCCTCTAGTGATCCGAGGCCAAGAACGTTCCTTGATTTCTCTACCTTGGATGAAAAGGTTGCTAAGTTCTCAGGAGCTACAAGCTTGTTAGCTGCAACTTGATTAAGGATAAAGTCACGATCTTCACCCCGTATGCCTGATGAACTTAGTTGAAATACAATCCTTGCGGCTTGAGAAGTATCTTTTGCGATTCCACGCTTAACCAAGTCTTTCGACAGCTCACTGTTTTTAGAAAAGTCTGAAAGCTGCTGTAGTTCTCCAATTGCATCCAAAGTTGATCGAACTCTTTCGGCTGCCGCATCAGCCTCTTCACTTATTCCAGTAAAGATCGCTTTAATGCCACCAATAACAGCTGAAGCCGATATAATTCCACCAGCATAACTGGCTATTTGCGAAAGAGCTTGAGATCCAAATGCCTTCTTCCCTTCCTTTGCAACTCCAAAAACCCTACCCTGCAATCGTGCCACTGCTAGAGCGGCATCCTCAGAATTTAGTTCGCCCCGTTTTACAGCGCCCGCCCAATCATTGGTCTTTCGTGCATACTCTTTCATTGGGTCGGCTTGTTCTGCCAACCTTCGTGCTAGACGCTCAGCCTTTGTTAGCCTCTTTGCTGAGCTATCAAGTTCGGAGTTGTAATTCTTCTGCGCATCTGTCAGGCCCTTTTGCCCCCTCACGGCTGCCGCTGCATCGATATTATATTTTGTAAGAGCCACGTTAAGCGTTCAGCATTACAGGAGGATAAACAGGGTCGTCGCCAAGGCCGAGCGACAGGGCGGTTAGGTCAGCACGGGTTGGTCGGTAGTTTCTTGTGAGGCCCCTTCGGAATCGCTGGTATCGGATCCAGGCATCTCCTCGGGGGCTGACGTCGGGTCCGAGCCATCTTTACCCGTTTTACTGGCAGCCCAATTGATCCAGGTAAAGAAGTCCATAGCAACTGCAACCCAAGTCGATGGTTCATGCTCTGCTTCCTGTGAAAAGACATTCAGGGCAATCAGTTCGCATGGACCTACTGCATAGTTAGCACCCAATATTTCACAGACGATTGGCCAGACTTCAGATTCTTGAACCTCTAATCCATTAACCATGTCATGCCAAGGCTTCTCTGTGATGTTCCACAAGTGGGCATACTTCGGAAGGACATCACCATCAATCAGGTTTCCAGATTCATCTATTTTGTAGTAGCAAGGAAGCTTGTTAACGGAGACTGCTTGTTCATATATTTGCTCATCCACAGATCGAATCAATGGTACAAGCCAGTTTCGATCGCATGCGTCGGGAAGTATGTTTCCAGCAATCCCGTTCTCACGCTCCAAGTCTTCAGGCCGTGGCGGATCCTTCGTCCACCATCCAAGCCACCGTCTGACAGGTTCTCCGTCATTGGCATCAACCGTTGGCATCGGTTTCCAAGTTTGCTCCTTTGTCTTGCCCTTGATTAACTGAGGCTGATCAACACGCTTGCCTTCCACCAGCTTTGTGAATCGCTTTTGGTCGCCAAGAATAACCCCTTCAACTAAGGAACCATTCTCGCCAAGTGGCATTTTGCATTCGACAGGAAGAAAACTTGCAGCAGCGTAGCCAAGCCCCCAAGCTTCGATCTGCTCTCGGTCTGGATCGATTACTTTTGTTTCTACGAAATAAAGGAATCCGCTCATTCGGTTTCTCCTTCGGGCTTATCTGCCTTATCTACGCTAGCTTTCATCTCATCAAACTGAGAAGCCATGACCTCACGCACCTTTTGGCGAAATTCGCCAGATGCTGGATCAAGGGAAGCGATCTGATCAACTCGCTCAGCGGTCAAATTATCCAAATCAAGACGCGTGAACCCCTGGCTAGAGATGATTTGATAAACCTTCTCCTTTGGGCTTAGCTCTACAGGTTTTGGTGCTGGTTTCTTCTTAGCCATTATTAGAATCCTGGGTTGTAGGCGATTCCTGTTTGGACTGTCATGGGATTGTTAGTGCCATCCCAAACGCTTTGAACTTCGAAGGTGGTAGAGCCGTCTGAGCGGCCTGAGCCTTCGCCTGATTGGGTGCAATACAAGAGACCGCTAATCATCACTTTGATATGCACCGGGGCAGTTACATCCTCAAGCGTGCTCTTGTTTTTGCGCTTGCGGTACCAGATCTCGGTATTAGCCTGGGTAGCTTCTTGTCCAACTGCTGGAACGGCACCGCTGCCAACCTTGCGAACGTCGCGACCTGTGATCGTCCATCTTGGGTCAATCGAGAGGATCGGAATATCTTCAGGCCATACACTGGCAAGTCCGAGAACGATCTCGCCAAGGGTGATTCCAAACGCAGCATTAACCGAACGTAGGTCACCAAAGACAACATTCCCGGCTCTGACAGCTCCCAACACATATTGAGACGTATCAACCCCGGTTGGCAGAATTGCTTCGTCATCGAACGTTACTGGGGCATTTGTGCCATCTGAAAGAGCGTTAACATCACAACCAATGGTTGCTGTTTCTCCACGCGTTGAGGTCAGTTCAAGGGGCTGGACAAACCCATCGGTGATAATCCTACTAGCATGGCCATTGGATGGGATGGTGTCCCCTGGGCATGTGGTCTTCTTCTGCAAATATTGGGTAACACTTTGGAGTGCACCAGTACTTGTCAAACAAGAACCGCTGGTTGAGATAGAACTTAAAAATACACCGATACTGTCTGTGGTGAAATTTAGGACCGGCTTTTGCATACCAATGCTAGCCGCCAAGATGACATCAGCACCGCTTGAGTCCGTTACGATCTCGTTATTAAGACTAAGTGCCGATGAGTTGGCACTCATCACAACATCGGCACCACTGGTACCAAGGACAACAGAATGGGAGGTATAGCTTGGCATGGTTTATCCTTTATGGGAGCCAACTTTTCGGCGTTTGATTCGGTCTAATCGCTTTGCATAGGCAACCCGCCCACGGTCAAAGACTTCTTTTTCTTCACTTGGAATGGTGCGCTCGAGTTCGCCACGCATGTCGATACCGGTCCAACCAGGGAAGTTGAGGGTGGGAGCGGGCATAATCACCTCAGCTCGGCCTCGCTCGGCACTGTTGACGAAGGTGTCAACCTTTCGAGATCCCATCACACTTGCTCTCGATCGACCACTGAACACAAGATCCAAGCCTTCGCCAGCAGCCTTTACGCCATCGATTGTTTTTCTGCGGATCTTGGCGACAATGTACCCACGGCCTCGGATGTCATAGTTGTATCTGGTAGCCGCTGAGCGTTTGAATTTGCGAGGCTTGATATCACGATGGTGAGCATGCCCAACTTCAATCAAAGCTGAACGCATGGCAGACTGCATATCCCTCTTGGTGGCAGCTCCAAGACCAGATTCGTAATAATCAATTCGAACGGGCATTAGATTTCCCTCCCGAATCGGACATCAAAGAAGGTCTCTAAATATTTGCCCTGCGCCGCCTGCTGTTCAAGCTCTGGCCAGTAAACAAATGGGATGATTGAGGCTCCCTCGCAATTATCAATATCCGAGTTCTTATCAATCCAATTAACAATGGAGCTTGGAAGTGAAGTAGCAATGTCCCAGAAGCCGTTATAAGCTCCATCCTCGCCAATCTCGTCAAGTTCGGCTTCACGGATGTGGGTGCGTATTTGCACCGTGATTGCATAAGATTCATCAGGACAGCTGACGCTATCTTGCGGGTAAGCGATCTCCATGTTGTCATCGCCACCTGTTACTAAGGCAGTAGCAAGCAGCTCTTTGACATCGTCTGGATTTGAAAACAAACCCTCGTCTGGTATCTTTCCCTCACCAAGGTAGATGTTATTTCGAATAGGATCCGAGACATCTGCCGTTGAAAGTGGATTATCAAACAGCTTCCGAAATCCTGGGCTGACCGTAAGAGCATCAACGACCGCTAAGGCTGATGGAAGGACATTTGAAAGAGGATTGTCAGCGTCATAAGCGATATTTCTCATAGCTAACCCCCTCTTCTAGTTCGTGACTTTCCTTGCTGAATCAATGGCTTTCGAGCCAGATAAAGGGTGCACATGTTAGGCTGGTAAACGCTTGGACGTGCATCAAAAGCCCAATCTCGGCTATCACCTGCTAAGCTGACTTTTGTTTTCTCAATAGGAAGCGGAAGCGTTAAGCAATCAAGCTCTTCTGTCTTAATGCGGATTGCTATTTGCTCTAGCGTTTCATGATTCTTAAAACCTTGAGCTAATCCTTCTGATTGGCCTTCGACAACGCTGTAGGCTACCTTCACAGGTGCCAAGCCTTCTTGCTGGATGGTGGCTGTGGCAAGCAAGCCATCAGTGTCACGGACACCAAAAGTGTCTGTGACTAACTCCGATAGCTGCTTGTCAAGTTCATCGAACATTGATTACTCAGTGTCATCGTCGTTGGTTTCCGTGTCTTCCTCGGAATCCTCTTCATCGTCTTCAAGGTCTTCATCAGAGATAAGCTCATCGAACTCTTCGATCTGCTTCTTGAGTTCGGTATTCTCTTCCTCAAGTTCAGCTAGCTGGGTTTTGGCTTCAGCCAACTCACCCTTGAGTTCCTCAAACGCCTTAGTCAACTCTTCATCCGTTGCAAACTTTGGCACTTCTTCGATTGGCTTTGGCGGATTGTCATAATCAACCAAAAGGCCATTATCAATTTCAAATGAAAGAGATTTCACCTGAGCATCCGTCAAAGGTTGTGGCACGCCCGGCTCAAACAAAAGCGTTTTAGTTTGATTACCAACCTTGATGGTTCGGCGAAATGAGTTTGCTCGACCTCGCTTGAGGCCGATATTTGTTTTTTTGGACATATCGTTACCTGTGGGTTAAAAGCCCGCCTGGAAAATCCAAGCGGGCTAGCGAATAGATCAAGCGAACGTTGAGCGAACCGCAGTCCACCAAGCACCATAGCCAATGTTGTACCGAGCAGCGGTCATGAATTTCACGTCCTTATGCTCAATGTCTTCTAAGCCTTTGGTGCGGCGTGTTAGCGGCTCGCGGGCTTGGAAGATGTAAGGCTTCAGCGGCGCGTCAACTCTATAGAGATCGAAGTAATCTCCAGTAATGTGGGGCGACGCAACAGGAGCTGCTATCACAACAGGAACGTTTGTCTCCCCATTGTTGATCGTGATACCTGCCGATACCGATTTAGTAGCCACTTCGTAGTATTTCAGTGGAACCATAACAACTAGCTCCATGCCGCTATCCATGTCTAGGACTGCGTCATCATGAACTAGTTCGCCACTGTCATCCCTGAAGCTCAACATTGCTTGCAAAGCTGAAGACAATGCCTTCTTAAACTCATCGACAGTAACCTCTTCCACATCGACTGCTGCTGCTGGAAGCTTGTTGCTTTGAGTGCCTGAATCACCCCAAGCATGGTCAGTATCAAAAAAGAACTGACCATCAAGGCATTCGCGTGAGTCGCCGTTTGGAAGCAAATCCGACAAGAGAAGCTTGTCAGGATGCCTCGCCGCACGTGTGCCAAGATTCTCGACCAATGGACCGTATAGGTTCATGCGATCATCGCGAATGTCGGTCTTCTTGATTAACAAGCTTGACTCCCATTCCTTGTTGAGAATTTCAAACTTTGCGGCACGAACGCTTTTGAAGTCGCGATCACCCAACCACTCTCGTACCGATGGCACGGATCCAAGCATGCCATACTCTTCATCCGCACCATCGCTTGTTATGAGGGTGCATAGGCGGCTGTAAAAAGGTGTCGTTGCCTTCACCTTATTGTCAAACTTAACGGTTAGGCTCCGCAGCTTAGCTGTGGCAGCCGCTGTATCTAAAGACATTGTATTTCTCCTTAATTGCGGCTATCAGAAGCCTAAAGTTGTAGTTTAAGCCTCGCCGAGGCCCTTGATTGCAATAACACCAGACGTTGCCGATTCAACAGACGTTAGTGTCCCGATCTTGGGATTACTTGTTGCCGTCTTGGTCGTGGTGTAATTGTCAGTCGCGTGAATATCAGAGCCGATGTCAGCAGTGGCTAAACCTGAGGATGGCAAGGTGAACTCACCATCAGTCCAGACTTCAACGTTCTTATCTCCGTCAGCACCACCTGAGTTGTCTACAGTTTCACGGGCGATACCCGCAAAAACTGAATTGGCATCCACCTTCACGTCTGTGGCATCGCCACCACCGTCTAAGTAAACCAAAGTGCCTTCGTAGATAACCTTGGTAGCTGCAACACCTAAAGCACGGACCTTGCCGTCTCGGCCTCGCCGCTTGATGATTTGGCCTGTACTAACAGCCATGATTAGCCTCCTTGAGGAATATTTGAGAACGGTAGGGGTTAATTAAATTTCGCTTTGTGCTGCCGTGGCTTTCATGCTGGCAACAAAATCTTCTTCGCTCACACCGGCAGCTTGATAGATGCTTAGCTGTGATTGGTATTCAGCTTTGATTGAAGCATCAGGATCATCAGCCGGGGCACCTGCGTCTTTGCTCAGTGGATTACTAGCTGACATCATGGCGGGTAGCATCGACTTAACCTGTTCAACTGACAGATCACTGTTGATCCATTTTTCTGCTCTGGCCTGATAATCTTCAAAGCCAGCGTTTTCAGCCAACGAGAAAAGCTCGATCGATCGTTCACGCTCAAGCTTTGAAAGCTCTTGCTTCTTGGCTAGCTCAACTTCTTCTTCAGTTGGCTGCTGTTTGGAAAGCATCGCCTTAATTTCATTGATTGATGACGCCATTCCATCAACACGACCTTGCAGCTCTTCAATAGCTGCATTTGCTTCATTTTTATCAGGCATGGGAGCCTCCTCGGGGTTCTTGCCTTGGCGGCTAAAGTAGTCAGTGGCATCAGCCACACTGAATGGAGTTGAATCTCCAAATAATCCACCACGTGTGGCGGCTGGTTCATCGACAATATCAAACGCGCTCAAGCTATTAACGCGTACCGGATACAAACCTTGATCATTAAGGTCGCGCTGCATCTCTTCTTTGTTCAAGTTAGGAGCCATGGAAACGCCAATTGCTGACGGATCCTCCTCAGCCATGCCTAACACCCATTTACCACGGCCATTGCTATTCATAACCGTCTTGCTTATGTGCAAGTCAGCAAGCAGTGTCAGCCCGTCAGATGTTTTTCTGAAGTTTCGCCAACGACCAAGGAATGAACTCAATCGGTCAGAGTCAAGTGTTGGGTGCTCCCACCGAGCGCGAATACCCTTAGGATCTCTCGAAGCAATAGACAGCACTTGGTCAAGAGTGACGCTGTCGATCGTTAAGGGACGGTCATCAGGCTCGTTTAAGTTCCCAACCTGTAGGACCACGACTCCCCTGAGGACATTATGTTCTGAGTCAACTGAAAGCAGTCCATTGTTTTGATAAACAGCCTGCAAACAATTCTCTGAAGCTGTCAAAGTAACGTTCATGCTCCAACCTCCTGTCTTGTTGTGTTTGCTCGCGATGAAGCTTCGTTGGTATCACCTGGCTGAGTCGGCACTCCCTTTTGTTGCTCGAAGTCACGACCCATTTGAGGCATGTGTTCCTCAAGTCCATGCTTGCGACGATCCTTGCGGTCCTTAGCAACCCGCTTATAAACAGCACTTGCTGGTTTACCGTTCTTGCGTTCAACAAGCTCGCTAGCGGGTTTGATTCCAGCTTCAGCGAGAACAAGCTCACCCCTATCTTCACGGGCGGGATCTAGCGAAGGCTTAGCGGGTGGTATCACCCGAACTGCCCAGAATTTCCAAGGCTCTGATCGATAAGCGAGACTGCTGATACCTTCCAGCAATCCAGTCAAAACAAGCCTTGTGACAAAGTGCCTATAAACGGCCACCAAAGTCTCTGCCTGTGACTTGTGAGCAACGGCACAATTTCCATCCTCGATGTTGTGGATAGCTTTCGAATTTGAGTAGCTCATACCGCGATAGTCGTTTGCAATGACTTCGTAAGGAGCACCAGCACCAACTGCGAACATGCGACCTTGGTGATTTACAAACGTTTCATAACTAGCAGGGGCACCCTGGGGATTGCTTAGCGTGACTTCGTCATTGAGGCCCATGTAGTTGATACGTCCTGGTTCCATCTCAACCTGGCGCTGACCATTTGAGTCAAATACAAAACCCGTATCCAAATCTCGACGTTCGATGTCAGTTCGAACAAAAGCCGTATGACAAGCCGCTACATAGTTGCGCTCGAGTTCCGCTTCGCTGTAGTCTTCGGAGTTCTTGAGCCGTGGCAGGCCAACTTGCATTCGCGGATACCCACGATGCATTCCAGCCTCAGTTTCATCAAATTCATGAATCAAACGGGGCAATCCATTTGGCAAGTAAGCCGGGTAATACTCGTGCTCTTCTTTAGTGGCTTTGTGATCACCTGGAGCCTTAGTGCGAACCCAATACCCGATAGCCTCGTTATCTTCATTCAGCTGAATGCCATCACGGCAGTATTCATCGCCTTCCTTGCGCGGCGGCGTTTCCACTCGCTTGGGGTGAATGGCTTCGATTTTCAGGGTGGTTGGTGTGAGGGGGTCGTATCCATCGCCAATCAGTAAGAACCACTCGCCGTGACGATCAAAATGACGTTGCAAAACTCGCTGAACCTTCCACAAAGGCTTGTTGCCTTTGCCGATCCGCTCTATTTGCATCTCCCACTTGCGGCGAATGAACTCATTCCAGCCTTCAGCTTGACCCTCAGCGATACCTTCAACCGCTTCGATATCTGGCTCTAAGGCGGTACCACAACCAACAACGCGAGTTACCCGTCCCTCAACAAAATTCGTTGCCAACTCATGGTTCTTATAAGCAGAGTCGGCACGGGAGAGCTGTTCTTGGCGGGACTCTTCGATAGCCGATTGAGGAGAAAGTCCACTAGTTAACCAGTCATGGGCATCGCGGCCTCTGCTGGCTGACTTAAATCCACCCGAACCACCAGAAGACTTTGACATATACCCGTGGTAGTCTTCCACCGCCTTTTGTGCTCGCTCCAATCGGAACCGAGTTTCAAGACGCTTCATGCCAGCAGCGGGGCTTACAAAACCAACGAACGAATCAAGTTTCTTTGCAAACCAGCTCATAGACTACCTTCCGGACGCTTCGAATGCGCAGAAAAGAATCGACTAGAGCGGTTGGCTTTTTCTTCGAGGTATCGGTCCAGGCGGATTAGATCGCCAACACGCTGACGCTCGATAGAGCGATCGCCATTGTTAATGCGCGAAGCTTGAGCGGATTGGGCCAGAGTTTGATCAATAAAACTCTGTTGTTCGCTTCGTGTAGCATTGCTGAATTGTTCAGGTGAAACCGTCATGCCCACATTATAAATAATGGGCATCAAATTAAGGTTGTTTGCAGGGGGTGTTTTGAATGCGATTGACTGGATGGTTCCATATATGGAACTTATCGGACGGGGACGCCAACCATTCGCTCGTGGGTAACGATTTTAGCCTCGCATTCTTTACATATTAGCCTTCGTTTATTGAGGCCATCTCCCAGTCTCTTGTAGTCTACTTTCCAGCTGTTTGCTCCACACGCAGGACAACTAATTCCTTTGCTTACTTCGTCTGCCATGACGTGACCTTCCTCCTGATCTTCCTAGTCGCGATGGTTTGATGTTTACTGAATCGTTATGCTTTGTTTTTTGCAATCTCTGTTTTGGCTTTTGCTGACGCTTCTCAAGGCAGTTTGCGCTCTTGCCAGCAACGTAGACATCGGCAGCACAGCGAGCGTATTTCTTGGCATCGCGGAAGTCGTTAGGCTCCTTCTCCCATCGCTTGACCCATAAGTGACGATCAGGATCCGATTTACTTGGCTCGTGTGACTCGGCACCATTACAAAGCTGTTTAAGAAGATCTTCATCATTGCGACAACCAGCGTGCAATGAGAGAGCCATCTCTTGTCCACGCTTTAAGTAATCGATTTGTTCTTGCGTGATTGGCTCGTAGTAAAACGGATTTACGCGATATCGGAAACGAAGGCGATGCATTAAGATCGCGATCTTCCGCTCCCTGGCATTCCTTGGCTTCTTCGTTGTCGAATCTACTTCTTGATAAGCCTTGCCACCACAATCAGAGTTGGCGCCTTTGCACGGAAACACGCTGTGCTGAGTGCCGACGAACTTGTCGCAGAATCGATATATTTCGCGTGTCTTATAACCACTATCGATTAATGTCATTGCGGGAAATAATGGATCGCCACCATCTTCGTGCTCAAACTCGCGCGTGATAACAATGGCTTCCAACTGCTCTAATGTTTCACACTTGCCATGGGTAACTAGGTGCTCTCTTTCCTTGTCATCCATGGCCACCACCCAATACACGTAACAGTCTTGCTGGACATCAACACCAGCAAAAACATGAGTGGCCCATGCTGGAATGATTCCCTCTGGTGTATCGACTGTTAGAACGGCCCCGACTTCTAATGGATCACTTTTAGACTTGAATGGTTCCCAGGTTTCGGCTAACCAGCCATTGATGAACATCCTTAAAGACTGCGGATTCGCTGAAGAGAGAACAAACTTCTCGGCAATGTCACCCCATCGCATTTGCAACGAATAAAGTGAGGAAAGTTGAAACCCTGCTATTCGCTTCGAGCGTATCGGGTTTCCTTCAATGCGTCCTTGATCGTCTACGTGGCAACCCTCCGGGGCCCAAACACCAGCCTGCATCATCTTGGGCCGATGCTCATCAAGAATCTCAAGATCGCAATGCTCACAGATATAGACCGCTGTATTCCTAGCAAGAGTTGGATCCGAAGAACCATCGGACAAACGTTCGAACTTAATACCACCCTTTGACTCAAGGCTGCCAAGTTTCAGCACTTGGTAATTCCCGCAATGCGGACATGGTACCAAATAGCGTCTGTTGTCGGATTGAGCCAACTTCTTGGCGATTCGGCTCTTAGACTTCGTCGATGGCGAACATTCCATGCCAACCTTGTAATTGACAAACTCCTTGAATCGCTCCATTGCCTGATCAAGTGAATCACCCTCACCAGCTTCGCCACCCTGTTGCTCATCCATTGACCATTTATCAAGCTCATTGAACCAACCATAGAAGGCTGATAAGTCAGCGAGTTGCGAAGAAGAGCCAGACCATGCAACATACCAAGACGAACTGCTAAGCCTCACTTCTTCACTAGTCCACCATCGCGGGCTAGGAAGCAAATCTTTTGTCTTGGGATTATGGTTAAGGGCAGGATAAATCTTCGTGTTGACGATTCGCTTCGCAATAGTTTGCGTTGAAGTAGCAAACAAGCCCGGACGTGGTGCTGTGGACGCGCATTTGCCAATGATCTGTATCCCTAAGGTGGTTTTACCTAAACGAGTTCCCCACTGAAGAATCACCTCACGGGTTTCAGGATCATCCCACGCTTCACAAGGACCGTATCCCCATGGGATTCTATCACCATCAAAAGGAGTGCCGTCAGGCATGCGGCCATGCTGGTTAATCCAGGGCCAAGTTTCGACCGCAGGCCGGGGCAGAATCGCGAGTGGTAGCGATCTAGCAACCCTTGCAAGTTGTGGTGTTAAATCAACCAACTTGATCAGTCTTCCCTAGTAATCTTGAATTAAGCATTTCCGTGATGCCAGTAAGAGCCATCTTGATGTCCTTATCTATTACCGGGATCACCTTTGAAGCTTCTGACTCAGAGATGTGAGTGGTTATCTTGGCGGGCAGGGCAGTGAATATTTCTGTGTAGGCTGAAAGAATCTCTGCAAGCAAAGCCTCGACATGTTCAACCGGCATGAAAGCTCCCTGTGCAATATCCAGGTCATGCTGAGCTTGCCTTGCTTGTGCCTCTACTTTGAGAGTTTCCGCTTCATCCTTTCTGCGCTTTAGCTCGGGATCACTAAGATCCGACATCGTGTTCATAACAGCACGCACTAAGGCGGGACCGTCATAGGTATTGTCTTCGTTTCGGCAGCCTATTTCGGGGTGGTCGCGAAGCCATGTTGAAGGCTTATTGATAAGCAATGCGGCGTCTTGTTGGCTCAACGAACGCATCGCTGCAAGACTCTGATTTCGCTTTGTGTTGGCCTTCTTTTTTGCCTCCATGACGGTACCAAAACGGCATTAAATGCTTGTGTGGGCTGATTTCGCTGGCTACTCGCTATACAGAGAGGGGGACCAGTTTCGATTTTTCATATGTGATCTGGGTTTGATTGGAGGAACACCCGAAGTGAGCCAGACCCCCCCAAAAGGACCCGACCGGGGGGGTAGCTACCCAATCTCCACCTGCACTTCCGCCTCAATCACTTCCCCCTGCGTCGGCTGTATCTCAACAGTGATCGTTGCCGTTGATCCTGCTGCTACTCCGTCAGGTACGGTCAACTTAATCTTCGCTAACTCTCGATCGACTCCGTAATCCGTGTACTCAGTTGAACCAACCACAACCACTGTGGCATCCGATGACGATGGAGCACCCATGCCATACAGTCGCTTGGATCCACCTAACTGCCTGCTCGCATCAATAGCAACAACACGTGACTCGCCTGCCCTAAGCCTCAGCTTGGTTGTTGCTGTGTACGTGCCATCCGCTCGGCTGCTTAGCCTGACGATATTGCGAGGTGCAACGGGTACTTGGTTGACGGGTCCGCCTCCGCCCCCACCTGTGTCAATGGCGTCAACGGCTGTCTTGATTGCTGCGTTGCCGTTAGTCCCATCATTGACAATGGCCAGCACTGATTGAGCAGCCGTCTTAGCTTGTGACGCTTCCGCTTCGGCATCGGCTATTTCGTCAAGGGCTGCGTCGTTTAGTGGCACGCCGCTGTCGGTGGTGACCTTAATTGCATCGACGTTAGAGCCAACCACCGCTAAGGCCGTATCATTGGTGTCGTGTCTGGCTTCGAGTGTTGAAAGCAAACTGCTGTTGTCTATGACTCCATTTGGCTCTAGTAGCAAGTAAGGCATCACAAAAGCTGATGTGTAAGCTCTCGTTGTGCTGATGTTGAGAGTGCCCGCGCTCACGCTGTCCACGCTTGCCGTAAATCCATTACTTGGGTCATGGCGGTTAACATTGATAAGCGTGTCATGCTGCTCGCTGGCGGTTTCTGATGGGGTGACGTTTGCCCTTGATCGTCGATTCATGCTCAACTCTTCCCCATTGGTGGCGGTGTAGACACCCAGGCCAACGCCAGCAGGCACCCCGCTTGCTGTCAGCTCAGTGTTGGCAGCGGTGCAGGTGGTTTGAGCAATAAGAATCGCGGAGGGTGTGCCTTCTGGTGGGTTGCTGAGTGTCGCTGCTGCTGTGCCCGTCGAGGTTGGTGTAGTTAGTAGGCCAACCCTGGCATAATGATCAGGGATCTTGAGGAACAATGCAGCCAACTGGGGTGGGCTGGTATCACTGCCAAGCTTCGTGGTTGTAAGGTCGAATGAGCTATCCCCCGTCATCGCAAGGTCAACAATCCAATCGAATCCGTCGCTTACGTTGCGGCTGGGGTCTGAGCAAACAAGGGTGCTCTGGGTACTTACGCCACCCCACGAAGCGCCCGGTACGCCGACAAGATTCTCTGCTCCGGTCGATGCGTGGTCACTTGCCTCGGCGCTAGTGAATGCCGCCATCTCAGTGCGGCCTGGTAGTAACGAAAGAAAGCCGAGCGAGAAGTGGTTGGTGCCGCCGTGTGTGCTGCTATTGTCCAACTGATCGGAGGTCATGGCCGTGATCGCACAGTCGGGACGTGAGAAGGGAAGCGTCTGTGATACGCTGTTGCCTTCCGTGCCGCTGATGGTTGGCGTTTGTAGGCTTGCCTCAGCTCCCTCACCGATCAGCATCACATTAATGGTTGGCGCATCGGTGCCGGTAGTCTGTCGTGTCAGCCTAATCCCATCTGTGATTGCCGTGCCGATAAACTCGGTCTTAATCCCGGTATCGGAATCGTTTAGTAGCATGAACACAGATCCGGTTTTCTCTCGGTGCCCCGTGAGTCCAGATCCAGTGGCCCTTCCGTCTTTGTTGTACGTTGAGAACACGCATTGTGCGGAAGGCGTCCAGAATCCCAGGCTGTGTTTTGACTCAGCAACCTCAGAACCGATGTCACCTGACTCGGCGTGATTGCCAAATACAATGGCAGCCGCAGCGTTACCCACTCCCGGATAAGTGATGTCAACCGTTCCACCAGCAGCGGTGGGGGCATCGACTCTAAGAGATATGATTGTAGTTGCCATCTATTCTAAAACCTCCAAAGCGTATAAACGCGAGTCGAGTAGTTGCCGCCGATAGTCTTCAGGCTCGTAGCTTGTTGGTGGTGACCATAGGGTCACGCCATCGTAAAGTTCTTGCAGTTCGTGCAATTGCCGCTTGATGGTGGTGTGTGGAATCGGCATCTTGCGTCGCGTCTTAATTGTGTTGGCGTCGTGGTAAGCGGTCCAATAGATCGCAATACTTGGGATCTCTGCCAAATCGCAGGCAAACCTTTTAACAGCAAATCGGTAGTGTTCGCGGTTGTTCCATCGCTGGTAATTCGGTACAGCAAGGCCGTCAATCACATCAGACAGCGTGGAATACTGCCAGGCTTCGACATACCCAAAAGCCTTTGAGAAACTCCATTCGTATCTGCTGCGTGGCTCATAAACCGACCCATACCAATAAACGGGTGCGTCGGTGAGGTCTTTGATTTGGTAAACGATGTCGCTAAACCAATCAAACAGCTCTGGCGTGTGTGGCCTCTTAGGGTTGTTTAGGCTCTCGATGTCGAGCAGCACCGCTTCAGCATCTAGGATGCGATCCACCCAGTCAGCATCGATATCAATTGGCTCAAACTTGTGCTTGCTTGCGTTCCTCTTGTCGTTCCATAAGTGCGATTCATAGATGCCAACCATCGGCGTGATGGTCTTGTGCAAGCCTAAGCTTGCGTGCAGTTCTTTATGTGGGGTGAGGTCGAAGTTCAACGTCCCAAAATCCCTTTGATCTTCTCAATGATCGTTTCTGGCTTTTCACCAACAATCACAAAGACGTTGGTGGTTGATTCAACCTCAACCTTGACTTCGGTTTTGCGGTTGTTGTCGTTGTCGTTAGTTGGGGTCATCTCTCCCCCAACCGAACAAGGGCTGCGGTGTTCTTCTCAAGCGCTTGCGTGACCTCTTGGGTGATGTCGATTAGCTCGGTCCGAATGAAATCTTCCTGCTTGTCAATCTTCTGGTCTTGTGCTGTCAATCGCTCTTTGGTTTGCACTTGATAGGCGTTGATCTGGTTGATACCAAACCACATCGCAGCCGCCGCCAACAACGCGGGATAGCCAAACACCTTGCCGAATTCGATCAATGCTGATTTGTCAGGCATCACTGATTTTTCTTTCTCTGTTCTAGGTAACGCAGCAGGTTGATAATTAAACTTGCGAGGCTGAAAAGTAGGATGATCGACCCACAGTCGCCACATACGTCTTTCACGTCCGCCTTAGTTACCCGCCTAAACTCTCTACCCCTCAGCCCTAGCCTGTAATTTATTTGGCCATGTGTGGCGATGCTTTCAACAAATCGCTGCCGGTTGCGTGTCCGCTTGGTTCTGGACTCTTTACTGGTTGTTGCAAAGTCACTAGCCCGATCTGCTTTGACCGCGTTGTGCTTGTTTAGATGGTTGACCAACTCAACGTGCAATGACGTGCTGAAGGGGTAGCTCATCGGCGGCCCCTGAAGTTAAGCAACTTGCCCGGCCTGTTTTTAAGCTTGCCGCTGAAACAACGCTTGCAAACACGCTTGAGCAAACCTTGCTTGCTTGTGGTTGTCTGTTTAGTGAGAATCGATCGCACAGGTTGTTCAACCGTTGGCGCGGCTTCGACACGTTCTGGCAATGTGTCCAAGGATTCGACAGGTGCTGGCGTGGGTGCTGTTTCAGTCTGAAAGGTTTCTTCCTTATAGACCCGTTCACAAACACCGTTTTGACAACGAATAGCAGCCGCCGCTTCCGTTTGCCCTGGGCTGCTTGGTTGGCCTGATATGGCAATCAATAGGATTGCTGACAATAGAATTAAGTCGTTGAATTTCATGCTACGCCTCCTTGGGTTGTTGTTGCTGGGGCTGCTTGGTCAAAGCTGACCGCCTTGCTGCCCCAAAGCTTGTAAGTTCCGTCGTCGAAATCGCCCCACGTTTCACCCCATGAGTTGAGGCCAGCCACGCCGTACTCGATGCGGCCTCTTGATTCGCGGTAGATTGGCTGAAGATCGCAAACCATGTGGCCCCACCAGTCGTAACCGGCAACCACGGGGATCAGGTTCAAAAGGCAGGTCATCTTCTGGTCAAGGTTTTTGCTCTTTAGCTCGAGCCATTCATCTAGCTTGAATTGCTTGGCGTTCTCCCAGGTCTCTGGGTTGTCGTTGGCCCGCTTCATTTCGTTTTCTGGCCAATGCTCAACCGTTGGCACGCCGTTCTCTGCCATAAAGGGGATGCCGTCCCATGTGTTTCCGCCTCGTTCCTTAAAGCCTTTAATCTTGGCCGCTCCGGCTGTGGCTGATAACTCAACCCACGGCTGGCCCTCTTTGAGTCGGCAGACCTGCAGGGCATGGACAGCTCCATGATTCCAGCAGTAGGGCAACCCGTTTTGATAGTTAAGCTTGAACTCCCCGCGTTCCCTGGCACGCTCAACCAGGTGCATCAAACTGCACTTATGCTCGTTGAGGTAATCGATGCGGTCCTTCCACTCATCCCGTGG
>SPJK01082216.1_pt1 | contig 25452 bp, 23 predicted proteins | sample 3741771 | NCBI WGS metagenome assembly SPJK01 (sample SAMN10925997, study PRJNA522277) | cold seep metagenome | isolation source: Elba SIP-enriched marine methane seep metagenome, extraction at timepoint T2 | place: Italy: coast of Elba, Mediterranean Sea
CACCGGCACATAATAGCGGCTTGTTGATCGTCGCTTTGTTTTCCCAAATCGCCACATCCTGATAGAACGCATCGCGGCCCGCAACGGTATACATCGCGGCCCCTTCCTTCATTTCAGGGGAATCGATGCCCATCATATCAACCATCAGCCCGTACCAAACGCGCACATTTTCGCTATCGATGGGGGTATGGGCGACCAGCATGATGGAATTCATCTGCCCGGTCATATGGGTGATCAAATAACCGGGGCCGTGATAGGTCGCCTCGGTATGTAATTTGCCGCCACCATCATCTGCCAGCGTTTTGTGACCGCCACCCTGAATTTGCGTTGCGGTGTGGCCTTCAAACTTGTTTTCGAAATATTCCACGATGGAACCATGCACCGGATCGAAATGTGCCTTGTCGGCGATATTGTCGATAATCTCACGCGCATGGGTTTTCACGGTGAAGGTTTCAGGGTCCCACCGCATCCAGTTCGCGTCATCATATGCGTCCAGCTTGGGAAGTTCATAATCAGGTTCCCCCCCCAGCGGGTCATGCCACATAAAGACCAAACCGTCCTTTTCATCCGCCGGATAATTGTCCAGCTTGGCCTGCGGGGGAATGGTTTTTGAATAGGGGATGTCATCGCATTTGCCCTGTTCGTCATAATGCCAGAAATGAAACGGGCAACGCACGCCATCGCCATCAACCACACCGCCGACCGCGATTTCCGATCCCATATGCGGGCACAAGCCATCAAGGATCACAGCCTCGCCCTTGGTATTGCGAAAGGCCAGATATTTGTTGCCAAAGAAATGCAACCGCGTCGGGGTTTCGTTGTTTACCTCATCCGAACGGCAAACCAAAAACCAGCCGCGCGGAAATTCATACTCACCGCCCACATCGGGGGCACCATCAAATTCACCGGGCATCTCTTCTCTCCCTTTATCGTAGGTCGCGCAACCGCGGCGTGATTCAGCCACAAAACCGTTTCACATATTTGCCGGTTGTCGCGCCCCTTCCTTTATTAACTGATCATAGCAGGGTTGGGCGCCGCAGGGCCACCCAGCATCTCGCGGTAGGAGGCCGGAATACGGCCATCCACATCTTCAATCTTCAATTCAGCGCCCAATTCAGACGTGTACCAAGCCTGTCCTGACCGGGCCATCACCTGCCCGTTTTCATACAGCGCGGCAATAATCCGCCCCGGATATTCCGGGCTTTCAAGGCCATCCATCAGCGGGGCATAGGCTTCGGGTGCTGCTTCAAGCGCCATAGTCGTCCGTTCAGTCTTCACAATGCCAAGCCATAAGGACAGCGCCGCAACCCCATGATCGCGCAGCTCCTTCGCCATGTCGGCGGCCATTTTGTCGGCCCCCGCCTTGCCAATCCCATATATGGCAGAATGGATGTAGCACCGCGCACCGGGGCTGGAAATATTGACGATCAGCCCCTGCCCGGCCCCAACCATATGGGGGGCTGCCGCGCGCGCGGCAACGTAATGGGCGCGCAGGCCCAAATCAATCATGTCATCCCAATGCGATAAGGGCCGCTCCCAAAAGGGCTTTGGTTCAATCAAATCATCAGGGACGGCAAACACATTGTTTACAAGAATATCAATCCGGCCCTGATCATTCACAATGGCGGCGATCAGGCTTTCCACTTCGTCATCATTGCGGTGATCACAGGGCACCGCAATGGCCTTACCGCCACGGGCCGCAAGCTCCTCAACCGTTTTATCAATCGTCCCGGGCAAGGGGGCATCCCCCTCCTGCCTGCTGCGGCCGGTGACATAAACAATTGCGCCTGCCTCACCCAGGGCAAGGGCAACGCCCTTACCAACGCCGCGACTGGCCCCGGTGACGAGCGCGACTTTTCCATCCAGCACACCCATTACCCGTTCCGCCCTGTCAGATCATTCGCTGCCACATAGCCAAATGTCATGGCGGGGCCGATGGTGACACCCGCGCCGGGATAGGTCGTGCCCATGACGGAGGCTGATGTGTTGCCAATGGCATAAAGCCCGTCGATCACACTGCCATCAGTGCGCAGCACACGTGCCTTGTCATCCACCAGCAGGCCGCCCTTGGTACCGATATCGCCGGGATAAACCGGCACCGCATAGAACGGCCCGTCCTTGATGGGCGCAATGCATTTGTTCGGCCCGTGACGTTGGTCACCATAATATTGATCATAGAAACTTTCACCGCGATGAAAGTCAGGATCTTGGCCGCTGGCAGCATAGTCATTATTCTTGGCAATCGTCTCAACCCAGCCTGCCTTATCAACGCCGATCTTGTCGGCCAACTCCTCAACCGTATCGGCGATGGACAGGATTTCCTTCACCTTGCGGGGCAAGGTGGCGTCCGGTCCGGCATAACCGGGGGGCAATGGCCCCAACGGATATTTCTTGCGAAAGGTTGCATCGAACACGATATAGGCTGGCACGGATGGCGCGTCATCATCATTACTGTAAAGCGCATGACCATTATCAAGATAGGGCGCAGCCTCGTTCGAAAAGCGGCGACCCGCCTTGTTCACCATCACCAATCCGGGGGATGAGCGTTCAGCAAACAACACCCAGGGCCGGTCAATGCCCGGCACTTTAATGGCCGGGGCCCACCACGCCCAATCCATCAAATCGGTGGCAGCCCCCAATTCTTCGCCCGCAACGATAGAATCGCCGGTATTGTTTTCCTGACTGCCGCTCCATTCGGGGCTGGTTGGTTGGGGCAGTGCCCGTTCGCGCAATTTCTGATTATGCTCAAACCCGCCAGCGCCCATGATCACGCCCTTGCGCGCCTTGATACGCATGAGTGTGCCGTCCTTTTCAATAACAGCGCCGACAACCTTGTCACCGTCGGTGATCAATTCCTTGAACGGGGTGTTCAGCCATAGGGGCATCTGGCGATCCTGCATGGTCCACATCAACCGACCGATCAGGGCATTGCCCAGCGTCAGACGCCTTGTCCGCTTGCCCTTCAGGCGCGCCGGAATATCAAGGTAATAGCCCAGCATCATTTTTGTCAGGGTTGTTTTCCACCCGTCAGCTTGCGTCAGGAAGGACCGTCCCTCAGCCATTGTCATGCTGAACCGTCCCTGCACCACGGTTTGCCGATGTTGCGGGCGCAGCTTTTCAAACAGTTTGCCAAGTTTGCGCGCATGCATGGGCACAGGTTCGTGGGTGCGATAGCCCTGTTTGCCGCCGGGCTGTTCAGGGTAATAGTCAGAATAGGCAACCGGGCTGTATTCCAGCCGTGAATTATCCGCCATGAATTTCAACATGCGCGGCGCTTCATCGACATAGGCTGCCAACCGTTTGGGATCAACGCGGTCCCCCACAACATGTTGCAAATAGGACAAGGCCTCGTCCCGGCTGTCTTCAACCCCTTGTGCCAGCGCGTAATGGCTGGCCGGAATCCAGATGCCGCCGCCTGACATGGCGGACGTGCCGCCATATTGATCAGACTTTTCAATCGTCAACACATCGGCACCGCCGACATGGGCAGTAATCGCGGCGGTCAATGCACCCCCGCCGGACCCAACAACCAGCACGTCGGTTTCAAAATCAAAGCCGGTGGCATCAACAGCCATCAGGCACCTCCCCTGTAAACTATGCATGGTCCCTGATGGACACCCTGCGGCGCAGTTTTTCTGCGCAATCTAATTGACAAATTTTGCGTATATTGCCATTCTGCCCGCCGAGTGTAAACATGTATCGTAAATCACGGGCCTGTTTTTTACGCATTTGATCAATTTGGCCCTGATTTTTGACCATTTCCGAATTAAAGGACGACCTATGCCGACGATTTTCGCCACCGACACTGACGGAAATGCCCACGAAGTCACGGGCAAGGCCGGTGACACCCTGATGGATGCGCTGCAAAATGCGAATATTGCGGGCGTCGAAGCAATTTGCGGCGGGGCCTGTTCCTGCGCAACCTGCCATGTGCATGTGGCTGCGGACTGGGTGGATAAATTGGGCGAGCGGAACGAGGTTGAGGAGATTTTGGTCTCTGCCACCGATGCGTTCGACCCCGCGGCATCACGCCTGTCCTGTCAGGTTGAACTGACGGATGAGATGGACGGGCTGACCGTCGTCGCCCAAATTCCTGAATAGATCAGCCCCCAAAGGGCCGGGGGTTTACGCCCCCCATCAAAACCGCTTTACCGCCCAACTGCCCCCGACTAGATTGCGTTTATCAAAATACGCATTAGTGCATCATTTGGGGGCTACCAACATGTCATCTTACCGATCTGAACTTACGCGCCTTGGCGACATGGCGCGGCTTTACGCATCCGAAACACCGAACAAAATCGCCTTTGTGTGCGACGGGCGCGAACAAACCTACCAACAATACAACGCCCATTGTAATCAGGTCGCCAATGGCCTGACCCAGATGGGGGCACCGGCGCAAGGGCGCATCGGTTATATCGGCAAAAACTCTGACTGGTATTTTGAATTGCTGCTGGGTGGTGCCAAGGCCAATCAGGTGATGGTCAGCGTGAATTGGCGGCTTGCCCCGCCTGAGGTTGCCTACATTCTGCAAGACGCTGAAGTTGAAACCCTGTTCGTCGATTATGGTTTTGAAGACATGGTGGACGGACTGCGCACCGACCTGCCATCGCTTAAAAACATCATTCCGATCAGCCAATACGAACACTGGCGCGACAGCCAGTCTGCGGACGAGCCGACAGTTGATGTCATCCCCGACGACATCTGTGTTCAGCTCTATACCTCTGGCACGACAGGCAACCCCAAGGGCGTGCAGCTGGCCCATCGCAATCTGTTCGGCCTGCGTCGGCCGGATATTGAAGATGAAAGTTGGCAACGCTGGACCGAAGATGATGTATCGCTGGTGGCGATGCCGAACTTCCACATTGGTGGCACCGGCTGGGGCATATCGGGGCTGTATGTTGGTGCAAAAAATGTCGTGATGCCGGAATTTGATCCGGGGCAGGTGCTGGACTTTATCCAGACCTATCGCATCTCAAAACTGTTCATGGTGCCCGCCGCCTTGCAGATCGTCGTGCGTGACCCGCGCGCCAAGGACACGGATTTCAGTTGCCTTGATTGCATCCTGTATGGTGCCAGCCCCATCCCGCTGGACCTGCTAAAGGAATGCATGACCGTGTTTGGCTGCGGCTTTGCGCAAATGTACGGGATGACCGAAACCACGGGCACAATCGTTGCCCTGCCGCCCGAAGATCACGACCCCGAAGGGGGACCAAAAATGCGCTCTGCCGGGAAGGCATTGCCGGGAATTGATGTGCAGATTTGGGATGATGATGGCAATGAAGTGCCGCGCGGCACCGTGGGTGAGATTGTGGCCCGCGGCCCGGCCAATATGAAAGGCTATTGGAAACTGCCTGAGGCGACCGCCAACACCATCGACGCTGATGGCTGGCTGCGCACCGGGGATGCGGGCTATATGGATGAAGATGATTATGTCTATATCCATGACCGGGTGAAGGACATGATCATCTCAGGCGGTGAAAACATCTACCCAGCTGAGGTTGAAAGCGCGCTTTACGGTCATGCGGACATTGCCGATGTTGCCGTCATTGGTGTGCCCGATGACAAATGGGGCGAGGCTGTGAAGGCCTGCGTGGTTGTGCATGAGGGCAAGACCCTAAGCGCAGACGATGTCATCGCCTATGCCCGCACGCAAATCGCAGCATTCAAATGCCCGAAGACTGTAGACTTCATCCCTGAACTGCCGCGCAACCCATCGGGCAAAATTCTGCGCCGTGAATTGCGCGCGCCCTATTGGGCAGGCAAAGACAGAGCTGTGAATTAGAGGGCGGTGAATTAGGCCCCAAAAATTGGCAGGATGGCGGCACGGCAATCCGCTGCCTCCAGCCTGTCATTCACAATCGCCTGATAGGCCGGGTCATTATACCAGTCCATCACATGGTCTGCTGACTTGAAGCCCAGCATCACAATGCGTTCGCCATGCCAATCCCCTTCGATCACGTCGGGGTTTTGGCTGGTGATCACCCGCACCCCATTGTGGGATGCGGTGATGGGCTTGGCCGCCGCGGCATAGGTGGCCAAACGGTCAGCGTCCTGCACGACTTGTGTGATCAACAACAGAACCTTGCAGTCAGATAGGTCGGCCCCCTCAACCCCTTCCAAAATCGCAGAACGGGAATCGGTCGCCGATAGGCGCAGACCAACAATCTTCTGATAGGCGGGGGAGTTGTACCAGCCCCGCGCCGTCTCAACATCCTTGAAGCGCAAAATGACGACATTGTCGCCATGCCATTTGCCTTCCAACACTTGCGGCTGCCCGCCCAACACAACCGGCTGGCCCTCAAACGGCCCAACGGTGGCCCCGGCCTTGCCGACATACTCAGCCACCTGCGCGGCGTCATGAATCTCTTCAGTGAAAATGATGTAACCCGGTGCAGACATGGCGTGGCTTCCCTTGTTGGATAATGCAGAACATTGCGCAGTGATTGGCGGCATGATGGCAGAAAATGGCAATAATTCAACGAAGTATCCTCGTTGCGCAGTTGTCACTTGCCAATTAAACAAACGTTTAGTAAATTGCGGATATGACACAGATCATGCGCGATATGGAAGGCCGCCATCGCGGCGCTGCGGCCCATCACAAGGATGGGCGCGGGTCGATCCTTGCGGCGGCAACCCGGTTGTTTTCCGAAAAGGGGTTTGAGGGGGCCTCCATGCGGTTGGTCGCCAAGGCCGCCAAGATGACCCCCGCCGCGCTTTACCATCACTTCGCCAATAAAGACGCGCTGTATGACGCGGTTGTATCCGAGATGCTGGCTTCAACGGTAGAGCCGTTGCGCCTTCTGACCCGCGCGGACAAGCCCGCATCCGACCGACTGCATGATGTGTTGTTGCTGATCGCGCAACTGGTTGAGACCTTCCCCGATGGGGTGCGTCTGATCCGCCGCGAACTGACCGCATCGCAGGCCGACCCGGCGCGCCAATCAAGCCGCCTGACAGATGCGATGGCAGCACCGCTTGAAGAATTTTTCTTGTTGATTGAGGAGCTGGCCCCCGGCGAGGACCCGGTGCTTGTTGTGGGGGCCATCGGCTCCCTCCTCCTTGGTGCGTATGAGCTGCGCCCCATATTGGGCAGCCTGCCCACGCGCGACACCACCGCACCAACGCCAGAACAAACTGCATCGCTGGTCCACACGCTGTTTATGCGTGGCTTTGGGCTCGACACAGCTAACACACCGATAACGGCCCCCGGAACAAACTCGCATGACGGCTAATGCGGCCAGTAATTGAAGCAGTCATATAAAGGCTGCACACATAATAGACGAAGAGGACACGCCATGACCGCCCAACTAAAGACAGAGGCAATGAACACCGCAACCCAGGCGGCTTCAGAATCGCAGGCGCCGACAGCCAAGCCCGGCCACTTCACCAAGCGCGACACCCAGATGTTCAACCGCTGGACCGCCTCGCTGGGCAAGCTGTTCTTTGGCAAGCCCGTGGCCCCCACCGACGCCCATTATGATGCCTTTGCCCGTATGACGTTGGAGGGCGACCCGTCTGCTGATCGCGTTGTTGCATGGTTCCGTGATGTCGGCTTTATGGAAGGGCGTCGCCAGCTTGACCTCGCCTTGGATCAGGGGATCGGCGCGCTCGACAACCCGCCGCAATGCCTGATCGATTTTTTTAACGAGATCGATGCAGAGCCTGTTTGGCTTGACCGCGAGCTGCTGGATGTGGCGGCAAAGGCCGTTCACCGCAGCGGCATCGTTGGTGGCCTTGTGCTTGGTGATATCGCGCTGATGGGTGGTTATGCAATCTCTACCGTGATGAACCGGTCATTGGTGTTCACCGGCGCGCTCAACACCGGGGCTGAAAAGCGCCTGCGGGAAACCGGCAAATGGTGGCTGGACGTTACCGGCTGGCGCGGGTTAGACCGTTTTGGCGACGGCTTCAAAAGCGCCGCGAAAGTGCGGATCATGCACGCGGTTGTGCGGGCCAAGCTGCATCATCATCCCGAATGGGACTTTGACGAGTTGGGCATGCCCATCAGTCAGGCGCATATGTTGGCAACCAATAATGCCTTTTCCGTTCTGTTTATCTATGGCTGCACGCTGTTGGGGATTCGGTTCAGCAAAAAGGAACGCCACGCCATGATGCATATGTGGCGCTATGTTGGGTTTCTGAACGGTGTGAACCCGCATTATTTGTCCGAAGATGAAGTGGATGGCATTCGCGCCATCTGGCTGTCCGCCACCAGCCAACCTGCGGCTGACGAAGACGCCGTTGCGCTCGCCAAGGGCCTGGCCGAAGTGTCCTTGTTCGGCGACACTGACAACCGCCTGTTGCAAGCAGTATCCAGCACGATGGACCATGTGCGCCTTGGTCTGACCCGCGCCCTGGGCAAGGAAATCTATACCGATCTTGACCTGCCCGAAGACAAGGCATGGCGGTTGGCGCCGCTTGGTATTCGCGCCGCCACCACCGGGTCAGAGCTGGCGCGGCGTTTAACCCCCGGCGGCAATATGTTGGCTGAACGGGCAGGCCGTTGGCTGCAGGAACAGGCCCTGAACGGCAAACAGGATGACGCAAGTTTCAAGCCCGTCGATACCCTGGCCAAGGACAAGCCCGCCACTGCACCTGCCTGATCACAACTTGCCTGATCAAAACTGGCCTGATCACAACTGGCCTGATCACAGCTGGCTTGAAGACATTGTGATTCTTTTTCAGATGCGCCCATCATGATTTGCGCTTATGATGGGCACATGCGTATCAGACGAGTAATAAGTCTTTGCTTGGCAGTTATCTTTTTAGGACTTGCCGGCTGTGAAATTCAGGGGCCCATCAAGGGGCCCTTATCTTCCCAACAATTGGCAGCACGTCTGGCCAAGGATGCCCGTATCATCCTGCCGGGCAAGGCCAAGCGCCCCTATCCCACAGTGTTGTTTTTTCATGGCTGCGGCGGTGTTCACGCCAATGCCAATGAATGGGCCAAGGGGTTCGCGCAGGTTGGCTTTGCCACCATTGTGGTGGATTCGCTAAAACCGCGCGGCATGAAAAATCCGCAAAAGGTTGATCAAATTTGCAAGGGGCACATCCTGCCCGGCAGCGACCGCGCCGCCGATGTGCTGGCCATGATTGGCTGGGCACGCAAACAAAGCTGGGCCAACAAGAACGAAATTTACGTGGTGGGCTGGTCGCATGGCGGCTGGGCCGTGCTGGAATTTTTGGCCCGCGATGTGGCGCACACACCGCTGCCCGGCACGCGGAATGTGCCGGCCTCCGTCAATGCCGACCTTCGTGCTGTAAAGGGCGCGATATTGTTTTATCCCTATTGCGGCCCGGCTTCAAAGGCCGCGCAATCGGGTTTGAAATATCTGCCCCCCACGCTGATGATGCTGGCGGGCAAGGACCGGGTGGTCTCCACGCCCGCCTGTATAAAGCTCGCCAACAGCCAGATGAAACGCGGCTGGCCCGTCATCACCAAAGTGTATGACCGCGCAAGGCACAGTTTCGACACCCCGCTTAAGGCAGACGGCACCCTCAATCCCGATTTCAGCAAGGCGGCAACCGGGCGGTCCATGCATGATATTGTGAAGTTCCTGCAAAAAGTGAAGACACTGAACTAGACTTGGGACCCTTCCCATTGTGCTGCGCACAGCCCCTAAATTGCGCTGCGCACAAAAGGCCAGCGCCGCAGAACGTTGATCATAAGGGGCTAAGACCCTAGACTTACCCCCACTGGGGGAGGTTCAAATGACTGAAGATTCACTGGGCAAGGCGATTGAGGACAAATTTTACGGCAGTCACGGCGTCTATACGTCAGGGTCGCTGTCGAACCAAGTTGGCCTTGAAGAATACCGCCAAAAACAAACATCTCACTGGGACACTCGCAGCTACAGCTCCTCGCCACGCGCCGCACGCACGCCGCTTAGCCTTGACGACATCATCATCCTGCTCCTGGCAATCGGTGCATGGGTCGGCACGACCTATCTAACCTATATCTCAGTACCGCCAAATTGGCTGACTTATGACGGCACTTCGCTGAATTGGCTGATCGCGGGCATTGGCGGCATTGTCGCGGGCATATGGGCAGAAAAGCTGTTGAAAGGCCCACTGCATTTCATCGTGGTTTTGATCAGATGGGCGATCATACTGGCTGCCATTGGCGGCGTCATTTATGTCATCGCACTGGCCGCCAACGCCCCGTGATGTGAGTCAGCACCTTGCGCGGGCGCATCATTTAGCGAACAAAAAGCCCCAGTGCCGAAGCACCGGGGCCTTGTCCAATTTATTTGATCCGCACCGCCTTCTTGGCTAGGTCGCGCAGCCGGACGCAAAACCGTTTCACACTTTTGCTGGCTGACAACAATCTTCTTTTGGTCGCGCAGCCAGACGCAAAACCGTTTCACACTTTTGCTGGCTGACAGCAATCTTCTTTTGGTCGCGCAGCCGGATGCAAAACCGTTTCACACTTTTGCTGGCTGACAGCAATCTTCTTTTGGTCGCGCAGCCAGACGCAAAACCGTTTCACACTCTTGCTGGCTGACAACAATCTTCTTTTGGTCGCGCAGCCAGACGCAAAACCGTTTCACACTTTTGCTGGCTGACAGCAATCTTCTTTTGGTCGCGCAGCCGGATGCAAAACCGTTTCACACTTTTGCTGGCTGTCGCTCCTGAAAGAAAAGTCTAGGCGACTTTTCTTTCGACCATCATCTTCTTGATCTCTGCGATTGCCTTGGCCGGGTTCAACCCCTTGGGGCAAGTCTTGGCGCAGTTCATGATCGTGTGGCAGCGATACAAACGGAAGGGGTCTTCCAAATTATCCAACCGTTCGCCCGCAGCTTCATCACGACTGTCGATCAACCAACGATAGGCCTGCAACAGAACAGCCGGGCCAAGGTAACGGTCGCCATTCCACCAGTAAGACGGGCACGATGTTGAGCAGCAGGCACACAGGATACATTCGTACAGGCCATCCAGCTTGGCACGATCTTCCTGTGACTGCAGCCGTTCGCGGCCACTGGGCACCGGTGTTTCGGTCTGCATCCACGGTTGGATAGACGCATATTGCGCATAGAAGTTAGTCAGATCGGGCACAAGGTCCTTCACCACTTCCATATGGGGCAAGGGATAGATCGCAACCTCGCCCTTCACTTCATCAATACCCTTGGTACAGGCCAGTGTATTGGTGCCATCAATATTCATCGCGCAGGAACCGCAAATCCCTTCGCGGCACGACCGGCGGAATGTCAGACTGGGATCAATTTCATTTTTGATCTTGATCAGCGCATCCAGCACCATCGGTCCACATTCGTCGAGATTCACTTCATAGGTATCGACGCGCGGATTATTGCCATCATCAGGGTTCCACCGATAAATGTTGAACTTGCGCGTGTTGCCACCTTGCTGCGCAGGGTGGTTGGTCCCTTTGCCGACGCGGGAGTTTTTAGGCAAACGAAATTCAGCCATAGTCTTGCCCTTTCCTTAGTACACACGCTCTTTAGGTTCGATATAGCTGATCTCTTCGGTCAGCGTATAATTATGAACCTCGCGGTAGGACAAGGACACCGTGCCATCTTCATTGTGATGGGACACTGTGTGCTTCATCCAGTTTTCATCATCGCGGTTCGGATAGTCATCGCGGGCATGGGCACCACGACTTTCTTTCCGTTCAACCGCGCCTTCGATTGTGACCTGCGCCTGACGGATCAGATTGTCAAACTCAAGCGTTTCGATCAGATCTGAATTCCAAACCATTGACCGGTCTGCGGTAGAAATGTCTGACATGCCGTCCCACACCTCTTTCACAAGGCCAACGCCTTCGCGCATTGTGTCTTCGGTCCGGAACACAGCCGCCTTCTGCTGCATGGACCGTTGCATACGGTCACGCAGTTCTGCGGTTGATGTGCTGCCATCGGCAAAGCGGAAACGGTCCAGACGCTCCAGCGCCTTTTCGGTGGCCCCTGCTGCTTCCTTACGTACCGGCGCGCCGGGGGTCAGAACTTCGGCAGCGCGCAATGCAGCGGCGCGGCCAAACACAACAAGGTCAGTCAGCGAGTTTGAGCCCAAGCGGTTCGCACCATGAACAGAAACACATGCCGCCTCACCCACAGCCATCAGGCCGGGGACGATGGCATCATCATTTTCTGCGGTCGGGTTCACAACCTCGCCATGATAATTGGTCGGGATGCCGCCCATGTTATAATGCACGGTCGGGATAACCGGGATCGGCTCCTTCAACACGTCTACACCGGCAAAGATGCGGGCGCTTTCGGCAATGCCGGGCAGGCGATTGCGGATGTGATCAGGGTCAATCAAGCTCAAATCCAACAGGCAGTGATCAGCGTCTTTACCAACACCGCGCCCTTCATTGATTTCAATGGTCATGGAGCGGGACACGACGTCACGGCTGGCCAAATCCTTAGCCGACGGCGCATAGCGTTCCATGAACGCCTCGCCATCTGCATTCCGCAGGATGCCGCCTTCGCCGCGCACCCCTTCGGTGATCAAACAGCCAGACCCATAAATGCCTGTGGGATGGAACTGCACGAATTCCATATCCTGCATCGGCAGACCCGCGCGCAGCACCATGCCGCCGCCATCGCCTGTGCAGGTATGGGCTGACGTGCATGAGAAGAAGGCACGGCCATAGCCGCCGGTTGCCAGAATGGTGGTCTGTCCACGGAAACGATGAAGCGAGCCATCCTCCATGCAAATCGCCAACACGCCGGCGCAGGCGCCATCATCTGTCATCAACAGATCAAGCGCGAAATATTCGATGTAGAAATCTGCATCGGCGCTTAGGGACTGACCATAAAGCGTATGCAGGATGGCGTGACCGGTACGGTCAGCAGCGGCGCAAGTCCGATGGGCCTGCCCTTCACCGAAATTGGTCGTCATGCCACCAAAGGCACGCTGATAGATTTTGCCATCTTCGGTCCGTGAGAACGGTACGCCGAAATGCTCAAGCTCAAGCACGGCAGCGGGCGCTTCGCGGCACAAATATTCAATCGCGTCCTGATCGCCCAACCAGTCTGACCCCTTCACGGTGTCATACATGTGATAGCGCCAGTCATCCTGTTCCATGTTGGACAGGGCAGCTGAAATACCACCCTGCGCCGCCACGGTGTGCGAGCGTGTCGGGAACACCTTGGTCAGGCAGGCGGTTTTCAAACCGGCTTTCGCGGCACCCATTGTGGCGCGCAACCCTGCGCCCCCGGCACCGACGACGATCACATCATAGGTGTGATCCGTGATTTCATAAGCGGCCATAACTCAGCCTCCAAAACTGATTTGCAGCACGGCAAAGGCTGACAGGATGCCAACGCCGGCGCAGAAAAATGTATTAAGCAAAAGGGCGGGAATTTTCAGCGCATCATTGCTGACATAATCTTCGATCACGACCTGCATGCCCAGCTTCAGATGATAAAAGCCTGTGCCGATCAGCAGTAGCAGCGGGACAGCAAACAAGGGATCAGCAACTGCAGCGCGGGCTGTCATATAGTCAGCACCGGTCAGGGCGATCACCTTGGCGATAAACCAGATCACCAACGGCACCAGCGCAATGGCGGTGACCCGTTGGATCCAAAAATGTTCCGTGCCGTCCTTGGCAGAGCCGAGGCCACGAACACGACCGAGAGGTGTCTTCAAACTCATCTCAAAATCCTCCTCAAACCATGCCGTAGGCAAGCGCCCACTCAACCACGGTCAGAAGGGCGGTCCCGATGACCACCATCCAGCCGGTGCGATGCAGGCTATCAATTTCAAAGCCGCGGCCCGTATCCCAATAAAGGTGACGGATGCCGTTCAGCAGGTGATAATTCAGCGCCACGGTAAAGCCGAGCAGAACCAGCTTGCCGGGGATAGAGCTCATGCAGACCATGAACTGATCATAGGCTTCCGCGCCGCCCGCAATGGCGACCAGCCACCACGCCAACACCAACACGCCAACAGCCAGCGCAACGCCGGTTGCACGATGCAGGATAGACAGGGTGGAACTGATTTGCGGCTTGTAAACCGACAGATGGGGGGACAAGGGCCGCCCGCTATTTTGCTGCGTCTGTGACATGGACAGAACACTCCCAGTTTCACGAGCCATACTGTCCACCTGGGAAGACCGTGGGGCACAACACCCCAAATCGAACTTGACGGGCGGGCAAAACGGCCCACGGATTAACTCGGCAAAAGGAAAGCACAGGGTGAAAAAATCCCATGATGGGAACCCTTCAAAGGCACATCACACGCACCGCAAACACAGTGCATTCAACATGCCCGCTCACGTGCCCCTCTCGCCCGATCACTGCTGTTACGTTTGTCATGTCCGCGCGGTTTTTTCAAGCGGCAATAGGGGGTTGGCCCTTGGTTTTTTGTGCCGCACCCGGCGCTTGACGCCCCGTCACCTGCCCTTGTTCTTGCCATTTTGCCTATCAAGTCATCACTAAGTGATTGCAGCACGCCTGCCCGGTCGGTTAAGGGTAGGCGCACACTGTCCCGAAAAAGAGCGAGCATCTTGTCTCAAAAGCCCAAAAGCGCGATCAAAAGCCTGCCCCGCCATGAGCGGAAGGGGGAAATGCTGCGCATTGCCGCCGAAATTTTCGGTGAACAGGGCTTTTATGCCACCAATATGGATGATGTGGCGGCCCGGTGCGGCATCGCCAAACCCATGCTGTACAGCTATTTCGGCAGCAAAAAGGGGCTGTATAAGGCGGTGATCACCAAACTGTCCAAGGATGTGACCGCCCGGGTTGAGGCCTTGTTGGACATTGAAAACCCCGAAATCAGGATCGAACAGACCACCCTGACCCTGCGCACCTTGTTGCTGACCTATAACAAGGTCTGGCTGCAGGCGCGCGACATGGCCCGGTCTGATCCCGATATTGCCAAGCTGGTGGATGGGTTCCGCTATGCCATCATTGATGTGCAAAGCAAAACCTATGCCGATCTGCGCCCCGATGGGTTAAGCGCCGAAGACGCGCTGAACATCGTCACCCCCTATATCGTCGCTATTATGGGCGCGGCTGAATCAGCCTCCGAATGGTGGCTGAACAATCCCGATCTGGAATTGGAACAGGTCAACGGCTTTTCAGATCATCTGGCCAAAACCAACCGCCGCGCCATTCGTGAGGCAATGGACGCTGCCGCAAAGGGCATCGCACCGGCAAAACTGCCCTAAGCACTCCCCCCGAAATCTCCAGACTCTGCCAACAGTTTCAGGGGCTTACCCCCTGGGGCCGGACAGGTGCGGCAATATTCCGGGCGAAAAATACGCGCGAGTAGTTTTTGCGCCTTGATTTCTCTACAGAAAAAACTACTTTCAAGTAGAAATTGACGCCGGAACCACGGCGCGCACGATCAGAAAAACACAAAAACACAAAAATACATAAGGGCACCAGACGCATGAGCAACGCATTCGACCATTCCCAAATGGACATCAAACCCCGCAACGAAGATTTCCAGATCAACGCCGACATGCCGCGTGAATGGCTGAACGACGATGCCGCGGTCACCTATTGGTTCAATGCCATGTCCGTTGTCTTCCCTGAGGGGGAGCGGTTGTTCATGGATTCGGTCCGCGCCTATAAAGACCAAATCGACGACCCCAAATTGCTGGAGCAGGTCCGCGGGTTCGTGGCCCAAGAAGCCATCCACGGGCGTGAACATGAAGTCTATAACGAAGTGCTAGAAGAACAGGGTCTTAACGCTGCGAAGCTTGAGCGTCTGACAAAAATCATCATGGGCTATGCGCGCAAGCAGCCCAAGATTGCCCAGCTTGCCGGGACCGTTGCTGCGGAACATTTCACCGCCGTTATGGCCCACGCGCTATTGTCCCGCCCCGAAATCATGGATAATGCCCACCCCACATACCGCGCCATCTGGACGTGGCATGCGATTGAGGAGCTGGAGCATAAGGCCGTTGCCTATGACGTTTATGAAACCGTCGCGGGCAAGGGGTTCGGTGCCTATATGCGCCGGGTCATCACCTTCACTTTGGCGATGAGCATGATGAATGTCCGCTTCACCTATAACTGGTCCGTCATGATGCGCGCCGCTGGCCACGGTATCGGCCTGCGCAATTGGGGCAAGCTGTTTGGCTTCCTGTGGGGCAAGACAGGTTTCTACCGCAAGGCAATGCCGCACTTCCTAAGTTTCTATGGTCGTAACTTCCATCCGTGGGACGAAAATGACTATCACCTCGCCACCCACGCCCTGAACGCCTATCGCGCCGATGCCGACGCCGGCAAGACAGGCGCAGCAGACGCATCAGTGGGTGAGCTTGCCGCTATTCCGGCTGAATAGTAAGTACCGCGTACCAAGCCGAATAAGGAAGGCCGCTCTCCTCTATCGAGGTGGGCGGTCTTTTTTCGTGTGGCAAGCCGCCTTGACCTGCCGCTGATTTCACTCAATGGTTGAAGCCACACATAATTCAAGGTCAAACGCGTTGAACCGTCAGAGTTTTCAGGCTGCCGCAAATTAATAACGGAAAAGACTCTGACGCAAGATGGATAACAACGCAGTTCATCATCAATACCAACCGCAAATGGGCTACATATGGAACAAGATCACTCACACGACTCCCACAGTATCTCACAAATTGAGGGTGCCGCCGGTGCACGTTACATAAAGTTGGGCAAAGCAAACCGTTTTGCCAAGCACTGCTTAGAAAACGGTCTAGTTTGTTTCGGATTCGGTTTTGAAGAGCCCGTGGCATTTCAACTTGCGTGCCTGAAACCATTTCCAGAAACCGAATTGAAGGCACTGCTGCAGCATGGCCTTGTGAACAACGCAAATATTCAGGAAACGCTTAAGCAATTACCCGACGCAATCGACAAATCCGCGCTGGCGAATTATTATCGAAAACACCGCCAATACAAAGAGGGAATGGCATCAAATATCACAAATCAGGCAAAGGCGTTATTTGGCGACGTGGGAAATGTGATTTGGACTACCATTCACAAGCAACAGCTTTATTGGTGCTTCATAGAACCTGAAAGCGGAACCATTCAGAGCTTTGAAAACGGTGAATCGCAAATATGCTTCCGTACCCAATCCGGTTGGCACGACACGCCGCTGGAAGGAAACAAGAAGTCTCTGCACATATTTTCCTTGGCAGGAACCGTATCCCAAAAGGCTGCTTTTAGGGGGACTAGCTGCGGTTACACATCAATGGAAACCCAATATCTCAAACAAAAATTACAAAACCGGGAACTGGACGCTGTATTGGACGCAGACCAAAAGGTCGAACAACTTGCTGAAAAATTGCATGGGTTGATTGGAATGCTAAACCCCTATGAATTTGAAATTCTTGCCGAGAAAATTTTTTCTCGCCTCGGATGGCAACAAGTCACAAAAACCGGAGGCCAGCAATTCTTCTTTGATTTAGATTTAGTCATCCCAGCCGCTGAAGCAACTGCTTGCGTACAAGCAAAGTCATATTCCAATCCCAAAGAACTAAAAGCCTATGCCCAAGGCTTCCTCGAATATGATCGTTGGCAGCGTTTCATTTGGTTCCAAAACACTGATGAATCTAGTTCCCTTAAAAACGTTCGCACAAGCTTAAGCAAAGATTTTGAAAAAAAGGGAAAAATTCTAGATGCTTGGTACCGGAAAAAGATATCGAGCGAAGCTGCACGCCTAGGGTTCGCTGATTGGATACTCGATCGTGTTCGCATTAAACCGCCCGAAGCGAATCAAACACACCACGCCCAATAATCGAAAATCAGGATCGTGGCGTCGTCGTCCTTAGACGGGAAAGCATTGCAGGGCTGGTTCTTGGTCGCGATGGTGCGCAGACGCAGCGCGCCCGGTTTTGCCCCTTGGTCCCCCACCTCAGCCTTGTCCAGCACCTCCGTCCATGCATAGACAGTATCGCCTGCGAACAGCGGGGCCTTGTGCGTACCGCCATTGATAGCCGCCAAGGCAAACGCGTTTTCCAATCCATTAAAGCTCATCGCGCGGGCCAATGAAATCACATGCCCGCCATAGATCAGCCGTTTGCCAAAGCGGCCTGCTTGTGCAGCAAAGCCGTCAAAATGCACCTTCGCGGTGTTCTGATATAGGCGGGTGGCGAGTTGATGCTCCGCATCCTCAACCGTTTGGCCGGGGCCGTGATCAATCTTATCCCCAATCTGGAAATCAGCAAACCGCTTGTCACTACCCGCCGCTGTACAATCATACCCATCACTGGCAAAGCCTGCCGGGGGCACCAAATCAGCTGCGGTCACGGCATCGGGCAGGTCCGGCACTGTTGTTTCAGGCGCAGGGGCATCATGGTCACGCTTTTCAACCAGCACCCAACGGCGATAGTCAAGCGCAAGGTCATTCCGTTGATTATAGCCCCGCGTATGGACATAGACGGTGCCGGTTTTACCGTTTGAATTTTGTTTAAGGCCGATCACTTCGCTTTCACTACGCAATGTGTCGCCCGCCACAACAGGCACGCGGAACACCCCCTGTGCATAGCCCAAATTCGCCACAGCATTGATCGACACGTCCGGCACGGTTTTGCCGAACACCGTGTGAAAGACCAACAGATCATCAAGCGGCATGGCGGGGTAGCCAATGGCCTGCGCAAAGGGTGCACTGGTATGCAGGGCAAAGCGCGAGCCATAAAGCGCCATATACATGCCCTGATCCCCTGCCGTTAAGGTGCGCGGGGTAGCATGGGTGATGACTTCACCCAATTTGAAATCTTCGAAATAGCGCGACATCAGCCTGCCCCTTCTTGTTGGGCAATCGCATCGGCGATCTTGACAGTGCGCAGGGCCTGATCACGGTGCAGCAGTTCGACCATCTTCCCCTCAACCTTCAACACGCCCTTGCCCGCAGCCTCAGGCGCTTCAAACGCGGCGATGACTTGTTTGGCAAACGTCACCTCGTCAGCAGTGGGAGCAAAGGTTTCATTGGCGGGGGCAAGTTGGCTGGGATGGATTAGTGTCTTGCCATCAAACCCCATATTCAGGCCCTGACGGCATTCGGCGGCAAAGCCATCCGCGTCCTTAATGTCATTATACACGCCATCGAGCAGCGTCAGCCCGGCGGCGCGGCCTGCCAAAACGGCGAAGGTCAGGATCGGCAACAGGGGGGAACGGCCCGGCACGAATTGCGCCTGCATGTCCTTCACCAAATCATTGGTGCCCATGACCCACACCTTTTGGCGTTCCGACGCGTCGGCAATCGCCTCCAAATGCAAAATCGCGCGGGGGGTTTCGATCATCGACCAGATCGCAAGGCTATCGGGTGCGCCCGCATTTTTCAGCGTTTGTTCAGCGCGGTGAATGTCGCCAGCGCTTTCCACCTTGGGCAACAGCACGCCGTCTGCACCTGATTGGGCGATGGCGGCAAGGTCGGCACTGCCCCAACTGGTGCCCAGCGCGTTGGCGCGGATGATCACCTCGCGCCCGCCAAAGCCGCCTGCCTTCACAGCGGCGATCACCTGATCCCTTGCCGCTTCCTTCGCATCGGGGGCGACCGCATCCTCAAGGTCCAGAATGACGGCATCGGCCGCCAATGACTTGGCCTTTTCAAGGGCGCGGGCGTTGGAGCCGGGCATATAAAGGACGGAACGGCGGGGCTTGACTGTTTGCTCAATCGACATGAAACGACTCACTTTTGAATTCTTGACTTTCACCGACTATAAAAGAGTGGTTCACTGCGGACAATGATTCCGCAACCTCGCCGCCAACGATACTGGCGGACAAAAAGATAAAGTCAGAACAGCGTAACGGGCAGGGTCAACATTTATGGCAGTTCTATCCTTTCATTCCCAAGTCGTGCGCGGCCATGTGGGAAACTCCGCCGCGCAATTTGCGTTGCAACGGTTGGGCCATTCGGTGTGGGGCGTGCCCACGGTGCTGTATTCCAACCATCCCGGTCATGGAAGTCACAAGGGCGCAGCGCAACCTGTCGGCACATTGATCGATATGGTGGATGGCTTGGAAGAAAATGGCTGGCTGCCGAAGGTGAATGCCATCCTGACCGGCTATATCGGCGAGGATGAGCAGATCGATGCGCTGGTTGATGCGGTGGACCGGGTCAAGGCGGCGAACCCCGACGCGCTTTATATCTGTGATCCGGTGATCGGTGATGCATCCGGCCCCTATATTGATGCGAATATCGTCGAAGGGATCATGGATGATCTGATCCCGCGCGCCGATTATGTCACCCCCAACAGGTATGAGCTGGCAACAATGCTGGATCATGACGAGGCCCCCGCCACCATTGGCGATGGGGTGGCAGCGGCGCGCCTGTTGCCCAACAATCCGATCACCATTGTGACATCAATGGAAGACACCGCCCGCTTTCCCGGACAGATCCAAACATTACTGGTGAAACCGAAGGAGGCTTACGTCATCGCAACCCAGAAGATCGGCGCCGGCACCGAAGGCGGCGGCGACTTTAAGGGCGCTGGTGACCTGTTAACCGCGCTGTTGTTAAGCGGGCTGCTGAAAAGAAGGCCGCTGGAACAGGCTCTCGCCCAGGCCAGCGGCTCTCTATTCGATATATTGCAGGCCACAGATCGGGCCAATGCGGACGAGCTGTTGTTGATCGCCAATCAGGAACGGCTGATCAATCCGCTGACCACTGTTGCTATCGGCAAGGCATAGGAGCGACAGCCAGCAAAGTGGGAACCGGTTTTGCGTCTGGCTGCGCGACCAAAAAATTGCGCGAGCCTCAATCGGCTAGTTGATTAATCAGCCTTGACAATACCGCGGTCGAGCAGCAACTCAGCAATCTGCACAGCGTTCAGCGCCGCGCCCTTGCGCAAATTGTCAGACACGCACCACAGCGCCAACCCATTATCAACGGTCGGGTCGCGGCGAATGCGGCTGATATAGGTGGCGAAATCACCAACACATTCCTGCGGGGTGATATAGCCGCCATCTTCACGCTTATCGACAATCATCAGCCCCGGTGCCACGCGCAAAATCTCGCGCGCTTCATCCTCATCAACGGGCTTCTCACACTCAATCGTGACAGCTTCTGAATGGCCGACAAAGACCGGCACGCGCACGCAAGTGGCGAACAGCTCAATCTTCGGATCGATGATCTTGCGCGTCTCGACCGTCATCTTCCATTCTTCTTTTGTGGCGCCATCGCCCATAAACTTGTCGATATGGGGGATCACGTTGAAGGCGATCTGCTTGGTGAACTGGGCCGGCTCAACCGGATCATTTACATAAATCGCACGGGTCTGGTTGAACAACTCATCCATCCCGTCCTTGCCCGCACCGGATGCTGACTGATAGGTCGACACCACAACACGCTTGATGCCATAGGCGTCATGCAGCGGCTTCAACGCCACCACAAGCTGCGCGGTGGAGCAGTTGGGATTGGCGATAATGTTCTTCTTGCCATAACCTGCAACCGCGTCCGCGTTTACTTCGGGCACAATTAACGGCACATCGGGGTCCATCCGAAAATGGCTTGAATTGTCGATCACAATCGCACCAGCCTTGGCCGCACGCGGCGCATGTTCCGCCGCAACGTCACCGCCAGCTGCAAACAGGGCAATATCAACACCGGCGAAATCAAAATCGGTCAGCGACTTGCACTGAATGGTCCGATCGCCGAACGACACGTCCCTGCCGATTGAGCGGGACGAGGCAAGCGCCGTCACCTCAGACACGGGCAAACCCCGTTCCGCCAAGATGTTCAGCATTTCCTGTCCAACAACACCGGTGGCACCGGCAACTGCTATATGAAGACCCATCGGTCTATTCCTTTTCAAACTCTATTCCTAGGCGGCGTTCAGTTCAGCGATGATGGCTGTGCCCATCTCTTCTGTGCCCACCTGTTTTGCGCCATCACACATGATGTCGCCTGTACGGATTTTTTTGGCCAGTACTGTTTTCACCGCATCTTCAATACGGTCAGCAATGTCACCCTGATCAAATGTGTAACGCAATGCCATCGCAAAGCTCATGATCGTGGCAATCGGGTTGGCAATGCCCTGACCCGTAATATCGGGGGCAGACCCGTGTACCGGTTCGTACATGGCCTTTGCCCGTCCCGTTGCGGGGTCCGGCGCACCAAGCGACGCAGACGGCAACATACCAAGGGAGCCTGTCAGCATAGCCGCAGCATCAGACAGAATATCACCGAACAGATTATCCGTGACCATCACGTCGAATTGTTTGGGCGCACGCACCAACTGCATCGCCGCGTTATCGGCATACATGTGCGACAGTTCAATATCGTCATAGCCTTCGCCATGCAGCTTGGTCACTTCTTCGCGCCACAAGATGCCTGATTCCATCACATTGGCTTTTTCACAAGACGTCACGCGACCATCACGCTTGCGCGCCAAATCAAACGCCACCTTGGCGACACGGCGAATTTCATTCGTCGTATAGGTCTGCGTGTTGAAGCCGCGACGCTGCCCATCGGGCATGTCTTCGATGCCGCGCGGTTCGCCAAAATAGATGCCGCCCGTCAATTCACGAACAATCATGATGTCTAGGCCCGCAACAACTTCAGGCTTCAGCGAGGACGAATCGACCAATGCTTCAAAACATACGGCGGGACGCAGATTTGCGAACAGGCCAAGTTCTGACCGCAGGCGCAACAGACCCCGTTCCGGCTTGATCGAAAAATCCAGATCATCCCATTTCGGGCCACCAACAGCGCCAAGCAAAACAGCGTCAACCGCCTGTGCCTTGACCATTGTGTCGTCATGAATCGGCACACCATGCGCGTCAATGGCAGCACCGCCGACAAGGTCATATTCCGTGTCGATGGTCTTGCCCAGCGTGTCACCCATCCAATCGATGATGCGCTGTACCTGTGCCATAGCTTCAGGGCCGATGCCATCACCGGGGACAATCAAGAGGGAGCCGATTTGTTCAGACATAATTCTTTCCTTTGTTGGTCGCACATTCACCAATTCAATTTTGGCGAAAAAGTGCAGCCCTAAAATTCTTCCTAATCAGAGCGCTCGACCCGAGGGTGGGCGCACTCGCGCCCGCCCAATGGGGCGGGTCGGGCGCGATCTATCGCAAGCGATAGATTAAAGCCAAGGCTGCGCTGTTTCCCGCGCGGCTTCAAATGTGTCGATCTTGTCAGCCTTTTCCATTGTCAGGCCGATATCGTCCAAGCCGTTCATCAGGCAATGCTTGCGGAACGGATCAACGTCGAATTTTACTTCGCCGCCATCGGGGCCCTTGATGGTCTGGGTTTCCAGATCAACTGTTACTGTGGCATTGGCACCGCGTTCGGCATCATCCATCAGCGCGGCCAACGTATCCTTATCAACCACAATCGGCAGGATGCCGTTCTTGAAGCAGTTGTTATAAAAGATGTCGGCAAAGCTGGTGCTGATCACAACACGAATGCCGAAATCCAACAGCGCCCAAGGGGCATGTTCACGGGATGAGCCGCAGCCGAAATTATCACCGGCAACAATGATCTGCGCATTGCGATATTGCGGCTTGTTCAAGACGAAATCTGCGATTTCCTTGCCGTCATCATCGTAACGCATTTCATCGAACAGGTTCACGCCAAGACCGGACCGTTTGATGGTCTTGAGGAACTGTTTGGGGATGATCATATCCGTGTCGATATTGGTGATCGGCATCGGTGCGGCCACGCCGCTTATCTTTGTAAATTTATCCATTTTCTCGCTCTTCCACGAAGCTCTTCAATTCTTGAATTCCAATAAATATGTTACCAACCAACTTCGATGCGGACTCGTCCGAGGAGTTGCGCGGCTGTTCATTCAAGCGCTCACTATTAGCCTGCAATTTTTGCATTTTTTCCGCCACGCTGGTCGACGACAACACATCACGAAAGCTCACCAACTGACTTAGAAAAACTCGAGAATCCTCGACCGCTCTACTATCACTCGCCAGTCTTTGCTGCATTCTCCTTTCCAAGGTCCCAAGCCTATTCAAATAGCGATTTAACCCGCCTTCAAGACTTTGCAGGGGGTGCAAATAATCGCCAGCATCAAACTTATTCCATATTGAATCTGCAGAACCGCCCGTGAAAATATTGTCATAATTACCAGAAGACCCAACTTTATGAAACTCGCGTTCGATTTCCATTCCTAAGTCAACTGTAAGCTGGCAAATTTCCTTGAATAGAATTTCCTTTTCTTGAAACCCTATTTGTTGCGCCATGGCCGCAGACTGACTATGCGAAGTCTCTACAAGTACTTTTAGTTCCGCAACTTGGTTTCGAATTTCGCGGCTTTGTTGGAAATACCCAACCAATAGCCAAAGAAAGGCCAGCGGAGCTGCAACGCCTGCAAGAAAATCACCAACTTCATTTGCTTTTACTGCACCATCTCCAAAACTAAATGGCACAAAATACCAAAACCCACCGATAGCAATGACATAAACAACTGAGCCCAGACCGGCGACCCAAGTCCACCGACGCATTTCCTTCAGGTTATCTTTTTCAAGTTGTTCAGGCATTTACCTGTTACTCATAATCCCGCACGTCAGCCAGCTTGCCTGCGAAGGCTGCGGCGGCGGCCATTGCGGGTGACACAAGATGCGTGCGTCCGCCACGGCCCTGACGGCCTTCTAAGTTACGGTTGGACGTTGACGCACACCGTTCGCCCGGCTGCAACTTGTCATCATTCATGGCAAGGCACATGGAACAGCCCGGCTCGCGCCAGTCAAAGCCTGCTTCGGTCAGGATTTTGTCCAGGCCTTCTTCTTCGGCCTGTTCCTTCACCAAACCCGACCCGGGCACGACCATTGCATGCACGTGGTCAGACACTTTCATGCCCTTGGCCAATGCCTTTTCCGCAATCGCCACAACGGCGCGCAAATCTTCGATACGGCCATTGGTGCAAGAGCCGATAAAGACCTTGTCAATCGACACATCAGTCATCGGCGTGTTGGGGGCAAGGCCCATATAGTCCAAGGACCGCTGCAGCTTTGCCTTGCGGGCCGGATCGGATTCAGTTGCCGGATCCGGGGTCATGCCGGTGATTTCAACCACGTCTTCAGGGCTGGTGCCCCATGTGATTTCGGGGGCCAGCGTGCTGGCATCAATTTCGATTTCCGCATCGAACACCGCGCCATCATCGGTGGGCAGCGTTTTACAATAATCAACCGCCATTTCCCACTGGGCACCCTTGGGGGCCTTGGGGCGACCCTGCACATAATCAAAGGTTTTTTGATCAGGCGCGATCAGGCCGGCGCGGGCGCCGCCTTCAATGGTCATGTTACAGACGGTCATGCGGCCTTCCATGGAAAGCGCCTCAATCGCCTCGCCAGCGAATTCGATGACATAGCCTGTGCCGCCTGCGGTGCCGATCTTGCCGATCACAGCCAGCACGATGTCCTTTGCGGTGCAGCCCTTGGACAGCTTGCCGTTCACCATCACGCGCATATTCTTGCTGCGCTGTTGGATCAGGGTCTGGGTGGCCAGCACATGCTCAACCTCAGACGTGCCTATACCAAAGGCGAGGGAGCCGAACGCGCCGTGGGTGGCGGTATGGCTGTCACCACACACAATGGTCATGCCCGGCTGGGTCAGGCCCTG
>SPJK01010395.1_pt1 | contig 25430 bp, 21 predicted proteins | sample 3741771 | NCBI WGS metagenome assembly SPJK01 (sample SAMN10925997, study PRJNA522277) | cold seep metagenome | isolation source: Elba SIP-enriched marine methane seep metagenome, extraction at timepoint T2 | place: Italy: coast of Elba, Mediterranean Sea
ACTTTTACGAGGTCGATCAAATTATCACCGAACTTGGTATTGGTGAAGCTTTAGTGACGGCACTGAACGAAAAAGGGATACCTACACCATTGGTGCACACGATGCTTCGTGCTCCACAATCGCGCATGGATATTCTGACGAAGAAAGAGATCGATGACTTGGTGAATAACTCACCGATGGTGAGGAAGTATAATGAGGTGGTAGATAAGGAAAGTGCTCACGAGATTCTGACGCGCAAGCTCGAAGCGGCACATGCCGAGGAACACCAAGCGGAAATGCGACAGCAACGTGAACAGGCCCGATCGACGAAAACCAGTCGCCGAAAGGAAAAATCTACGCTTGAGCAGATCATGAACAATACTACTACTCGCCAGATCGGCCGCACTGTTGCCAGAGAGCTGACCAGAGGACTGCTCGGCGTGCTAGGCATTAGTACAACTCGCCGACGCCGACGCCGCTAAGTCTATTCATCTGTAATAAATTGCGGTTGGAAATTACGCCTGAAAGCCGACCAAGGCGTTTCTTCATAAAGATCTTGCCCAAAGTAGGTGCAAATCTGCTCCATCTGTATCGGCGTTTGGTAACCGGCAATGCTCTGGATAATCGTCTGATCCACATCCATCACAACAAGCTGAGGGAAACTTAATCGACCATCTAATAATGTCGCCGCAAGTTGGTGGTAGCCAAGTTTCCCCTTTCGAGTATAGGTATACTCTTCTCCCTGGTAAATTAGCGTTTCACGCGATTCCGCATTTAAGCGGACCGGGATGAAAGAAGCGTTGATGTAAGCACTAAGGGATTCATCTTTAAACGCTCGCTCGTCCATTCTCCGGCATAGTGTACACCAATCTGTATAAATGAACAACAGCATCTTCTTCTCTGAAGAAGGTTGAATTTCCATGGCCTCCTCCCAACTAAGCCAATTGATGGTTTGTGGAAGCGACTCGATCGGGTCAACTTCTATCTCTTGGGCACTCAAAGCGAAGCCGCTTAGGCTCAAAAGGAGTAGAAGGAAGAATTTACTCAAAACCCTCATTGTTTTTTGTTTTCTCTAGTATTGCACTCAATTTCGTCCCAATGGAACACATAACAGTATCAGCTTATGATGTCGATCTGTTGGTTTAATAAAGGTTTAACGATTGTAAAGGTTCGACCAAATATGCGGATTGTAAATTACATCCAATTGATCATCATCTATTATGTGCTGACTATAAGGAGGATAGGGTAGGGAAGGGGCGCTTAAACCTTTTTCCAGTGCAGCCCTTCCAGTTAGTATTCGAGCTTCATCCCAGTATCCCTTTTCGATGAACTGCTGCAGCAACCAAGCGCCGCCTTCTACCGTCAGATGACTCAGTTTGCGCTGTGCCAATAGTGTTAGGATTTGATCGAGAAAATTGGCGTTAGTAAAGTCGATTTCGTGGTATTGAACGTTATTTAATTCACTTGCAGGAGCTTCTTGTGTGAAAACCCATGTGGGCTGCGCCCCATTCAAAAGCCGCGAATTTGGTGCAAGGTCATTATGTCGAGATATCACTAAGCGAAGTGGGCTCTTTCCGGGATAATGGCGGGTAGTGAGTGCTGGGTTGTCCATCTTGGCTGTTTGAGCGCCGACTAGCACGGCATCCGTTTCGCTGCGCCACTTGTGGACCAAAATCTTACTATAGTGATTGCTAATCCAGACTTGCCGTTGGTCTGTCGTCGCCATGAAACCATCCCGGCTCTTGGCAAATTTTAATAAAATGTAAGGGCGTTGCTGACTAACGAAAACATTGCGTACCAAACTTAGGCGAAAGCCATCTTGGCGGAGAAGACCTTCCTCTACCAGGATGCCAGCTGCCTTTAGACGGGTTAAGCCGGTGCCATCCACGCCGGGGGTGAAATCTCTTTGCGCAATGACAACCCGTGGAATTTGTTCTCTCAAAATGAGATCGGTGCACGGAGGAGTGTTTCCGTGAATGTTGCATGGTTCAAGGGAGACATAGAGGGTGCTCTTAGGGATTAGCGGTCGATCTTTTGGTCGGACAGCATTTACCGCCATCACTTCAGCGTGAGGTCCACCGTATTGCGCGTGATAGCCTTCGCCAATGATTCGATGCTGGTGCACTAATACAGCACCTACCGGAGGGTTCGGGGAGACTTTGCCAAAACCCAAGCGAGCCAGATCAAAACAGCGTTGGATAAATAGCGTGTCGGTGGCCATGCTAGATAGGTTAAGCTTTGATCGCCCTGGTCATCTCTCTTTTACCGGGGGGCCCAGGAATACCTTCTACTGTCAGTCCGCAAGCTTTCAATGTTCGCTTGACGGTACCTTTGGCGCAATAGGTAACAAATACACCTTTGGGGGCCATTGCATCCGCCACTTTACATAGGCTTGCTTCATTCCACAACTCCGGCTGAGCCGATGGGGCAAAGGCATCGTAATAGACCAAATCGAAGGCTTCGGTGAAGGTAGCGTCTTCCAAACGCCCTTGCAGCTTCTTCAATTGAAAATGCTCGGTGATCGATACCAGCTCGTTCCAAGGAGACTCATGCAATCGCTGATACACTTCCTCGGCTTCTAATTCAGCGTCTAGTAATTGTGGGTAATTCAGCTGTTGAGCTTGTTCGTGCGAGATCGGGAAGGCCTCAATACCGTAATAGGTAACTTGGAGGTTGTGCTGTTTGGCAAATAGAGCAGTAAGCAAGGCATTTAGGCCTGTCCCGAAGCCCATTTCCAGAATACATAAATTGGCTTGAACAGGAGCCTTTAAGTGCAAACCTGCTTCAATAAAGACGTGTTGCGATTCTTGAATCGCACCATATTTGGAATGATAACTTACCCCGAAATGCTGACTCATCAAGGTATGAGAACCATCCTGCGTAACCACTTTACTTACTTGCGGCTCCATTTTTATTGTATGCTCTCCTTGGTCAACTGTTCGCGGAGTTCCCCTACGGAAATATCCAGATGCGAACTGTCGAAGAAGCACTCCCCTTTATAAATGAGTAGTACTTGAGGGGATTCGTGATAAACCTGATAGCGATCGGCTATTTCATTAGAAACATTCCGGAACGCAATTAGATCAAGAAAATAGGGGCGAAGCTCGTGCTCAGCAAAAGCCCAGTCACTACTTAACCGATGTTTGGCAATAGAGCTTATACTACAACGGGTGCTGTGCTTAAAGATCAAACACACCTGTTGCTGAGAATACTCGTCCAGCCGATCTACTTCGTCAATAGAAGTAAGATGGTCCCAATTTACCATAAGATTAAACTTCGATCTAGTGCTAGAAAATAGACGTAACGACTATTTTAACGGTATCGATTAGCCAATCGTTCAAACTGAAGTTTGTAGGACAGCCATAGCCGCGGTTGCAAGAGGAAAAAACTACAATTGCACCTAGGGCAAGAGCAAGATTAATGATACGTTGACGCGAAATCATTTTCATGGAGTTCAATTTTGCGAAGTTCGTGGGATAGTCACAGATTTTCAAAACAATAAACTGTTCTTGTTTGGTAAACCAACGAAGGGCTTCTACAGTTTATTTTTTAATAGCCGACGCAAAAATACGCTAATTGAGCCGGATGCACAACCACTGAGAAGATTAGGCTTGTCGTCATGGACGATTTTGCTATTTTTGCCGAGCGAAAACATGGTCAGGAGATAAAGCTTGGCCACTTTTCACAAAACATCGATAAGCACACGAGATTATGGCCAGAAAATTAGCCTTACGAGACGCCTTGCGAGAAGCTATGATAGAAGAGATGCGTCGCGATGAAACAGTATTCCTAATGGGAGAGGAGGTTGCCGAATACAATGGTGCCTACAAAGTGAGTAAAGGAATGCTGGATGAATTCGGCGCGAAACGGGTGATTGATACGCCTATCGCTGAATTGGGCTTTGCCGGCATCGGCGTCGGAGCAGCCATGAACGGTTTGCGCCCGATTGTAGAGTTTATGACCTGGAATTTCGCGGTGCTTGCTTTTGATCAGATCGTCAACAATGCGGCGAAGACCTTATCGCAATCTGCTGGGGACTTCCGCTGCCCGATCGTTTTCCGAGGACCTTCCGGTTCTGCAGGCCAACTAGCCCAGCAGCACTCACAAATGTTTGAAAGCTGGTTAGCGAATACACCAGGTTTGAAAGTGATCTCGTGCATCGACCCTGCTGATGCCAAGGGCTTGTTGAAGTCAGCAATACGCGATGAAGATCCCGTTTGTGTGATGGAGTCGGAGCAACTTTATGGCTTCGAAGGAGAAGTGCCCGAAGGGGAGTACCTAGTCCCGATTGGTCAAGCCGCCGTGCGTCGCGAAGGATCAGACGTCACCCTGGTTTCTTTTAACAAGATGATTTTGCCAACGTTAGAGGCAGCAGAAGAACTGGCGAAAGAGGGTATTAGTGCCGAAGTAATCGACCTACGCACCATTCGTCCGCTGGATCATGAAACCATTGTTCGTTCAGTACAGAAGACCAATCGCCTGGTGTGTATCGATGAGTCTTGGCCGTTTGCCTCTATATCGAGTGAAATCGCGTACGAGGTGCAAAAGTATGCCTTTGACCACTTGGACGCACCGGTTCTACGAGTGAATTCTGCTGACACCTCTTTGCCATACGCTCCGACCTTTATCGATGAGTATTTGCCAACTCCGGCGAAGATCATCAAAGCGGTAAAGGAAGTTGCCTACGTAGGTTAAGGGATTCCTAGTCGTAGCTTCATTACCAATCTTCCATTTCCTGGACCAAACGCTTTGCTCGTCTGGCTAGTCTGCTTTCGCCAACGCCGAAGTAGGTGTAGTTGACTAGACCTTCATCAAGGAAAGTCCTGTCATTTTCATCAGAAGAAAACATGCCAACTACGGCGAGCCGATCATCCGTGTTGTCGTCGGAGAAGGAAAAAACATAGACTCTTTGTGATTCACCCCGGAAGCGAATGCGTATCACTTCCTTGTAAGTAATCTCTGTGGCCTCTACATCATACAGCTCAAAGTCTTCCTCCAATAAATGTCGTGCAATCTGCAACTCGTCATACTGCCTCTTCCGGATCAACGAGAGCTGTTCATGTTCGTTTAGCAGCTTAATCATGTCGAAATAGATATCCGGATCTTGCAGCAACTCCTTAAGCCTTCTATTCGGTAAGCTCTGATCCCATTCCAACAATAGTCGAGCAGCCTGTATAGCACCCCATGAATCACCTTCACGATTGAATAATTCAATCGCCTGATCAATTAGAGGTGCTGACCTGGTATCGGCAGCTCGGTAAAAATCAAAGACATAAAGTGGAGCCCTCGCTTCCAAATCATGAAGTTCAGGGTCCTCGGTAGCCTCTGAGTACTGCCAGTTATTTAGCCATTCAGCTCCGCGCTGGGCAAAGAGCGGTAGGTATTCCTTGATGAATTCTGCCTCTTCGGGCATTTCCAAAAGTGCAGTTTCGGCCAGGTACCAAATTTGCAAATTGTCTTTTCCTTCCGCTAAAAGACGTTCGAATTCGTCAAAATGGTCAAGGAAAAGGCTAAGGCTGTCAAAAAATGGTCCATAAGAAACTATGCCCCGCGTCAATATTTCTTCATCGGTTCGAATCAAACGGAAAAAAGTAGCGAGTGATTCCTCATCGGCCACAGCGGCTAACTGCCTAAGAACTTCCTCCCGAGTAGCGCTTCCCGGAGCAACCTCCTGAAAAATCTGTTCAAAGACTAGGGTAGGGGATGCTAATTCAAATTCGCCGATTGCAGCCACTAAATTGCGCTGAATCTCCTCCGTAATATCAATCTCCGTCCAATCGTGCCGTAGGCATTCACGCATGGCAGGTAAATCCTCTGGCGTAAAAGAGTGGTAGATGTCTAAAGCCTTAAATGCCTCACGCATTTGATCTTCTTCCCCCGATTGATAAGCTGTCAATAAAGTGTCGGCCTTAGACTGCAGCATACTTAACGATAGACCGATAGAATCTGGCGAGAATGTGGTCTTTTGAAAAAAACTATCAACAGTAGAAGAAAATAGATATTCATCAAGGCCATAGACGTATTGCTGGACATAATAATTACCAACGATATACAACCAGGCTCGATGTTTTACATCGGTACCTTCAGTTGATAGTAGTAGTTCTCGACCTGGATAATGCCCTTGAACCAGTATGGTTTCGGAAGAAAGCAAGGAATCCATTGGGCCAATGAATCCTTCTTCCCGCTCCTCAAATAATTTTGTTGTGTCTGGACTGCCAAATAAGGGGTGATATCGAATAGCATCGATATAGTAAGCACTGCCTGATAAGGAGTCGACAGCATGCAAATGGTGTTCGGTCACTGTTCCTACGTAAAGATCGTCCGCTCGATCGGTCGCTGTAGTTACGGCTTCTTGAGGCAAGGTGAAAGTGATAGCGCTGTCCGGCAGTGTCTGCTCAAAGGTGAGGTCGGCAGTTTCGAAGGGGAGTAATCGAAATGAAGGCAAGAATTTTTTACTGAAAGAATTGCCTTTCTTACCGATCTCCAGGATAGTATACAGTCGATTACCGCGAAGAACAAAACGGCCATTTAATGCCAACCCTCTTTGATAATTGGCGGCAAAAGGCAGGCTTGGGTATTCTTGATACTCTTCAATGTCCCCTGGCTCAAGAAATGGATTGATGTACTCTTGAAGCTGTTCAATGGCACCATACAAATAAGTAGAATCGTCTTGGACTATTTCTCCGGACGGACAATCAACCCAATGGAACCAAAGCCAAGTCTCAGGGTTCTCAACTCCCACCTTGTATGCATGAAGCTTGCTGGAGACCTGCTCAAAGTCATCAGTGTAGCTATACTGGTCACTAGTGGTATAGATGTAGTTGGGAGGCATTCTGAGTGAAAAACCGCCATCTCGGCTAGTGATTTGTTGCCATTTATTTCCTTTGTCCGTCTCCGGTAAGGCGAACATGGCAAAAAAGCGCTCGATATCTATATTGTCCTCAATGGTCTCTTCTTCATAAGCGCCGACCTGTAGGTAATACACGCGATGATCGCGGAAGAATACGCGGCCCTTGAAAAACTCGATTTCTTCGCCAGGTTTTTTCATGGTATAAGCATGCCCCTCAATGCCGTTGAATTCGATTTCGGTTTTATCGACAATATTGTAGTTGTCTTGCTCGAAGAAAGTGTCGTCAAAGTCATCGTATTCATCCGGCAGCATATCCGCTACCAAAACGGTATAACCTAATCCGCGACCAATGTCGAAGCTTAAGAACATTTCAGAAACTGCATCAGACATTTCAAACTGTACCCCTAATGGCGTAGCAAAGGAATAACTCTCAGCCGGGCCATGTCCAGTTGGCCAAGGACGGGCTGCTCTAGGCAAAGCGGCGAAGTCAATAGAATCAGGAAAGTGGGGTAGTACTCGTCGAAGTTGATATCCTCGATCCTTCAGAATTTGAATAACACCTTCTTCTCCGGGAAGGTGGGCTGCTCCAACAACAGCGAAGAGGCTTTTCTCAGGCATAACACGTTCCATGCTATTTGCCATGATATAGTTGCGTTCAGTCAGATCAAACTCTTCGAAAGCGCTCTGGTGTTCAGAAACATAGGTGTTGATGACATCCAAATCACCATTGTAATAAAGGCTAAGTAAGTCAGCTCCCTGGTCAAAAAAGTAAGAAGTAAAGACATCTGGTTCATCCCAGTCGGCAAAGCTTGGTCCTTCGTCATCATCGCTTAGGTGCTCCTCTATACGCTCTAAGCCCATTAGTTCAAGGCCGTATCCGCGAGCAACTTCCATTAGATAAGCATCGAGCATTGTCGACATATTGCCCCGCTCTTCCAATTCTCGGGCAAGCTGCAAGCGCCGAAAGAATGCTTGCCGATCCTCCAGTGGGTCATTGTTTTCAATTTCCTCCTCTACTACAATTCCCTCCACGTCATCAGCTGCGTCATCTTCAGTGGACTCTTCTTCCTCCTCGTCTTCACCGAACGACATTGGTGCATAGTCGTCAAAGTTGAAGTCGTCTGAGTTATAATAAGACTGTTCGTCAAAGAACTGTTGAAACACCTGTTGCATCGCTGAATCAAGGTGCACCTCGTTCGCAAAAACTTCACAAGTCTGTAGAGCGATAAGAAGGGAGTCCGGGAACTCAAATACAGCCTTGTTACGTACGTGCATTGAGCCAAATAAATAGGAGGGGGAACTTAAATCCTGGCCAGTTATCTCCCAAAGCAGGGCATAATTGCCACGATCAGCAGCCGATACCAAGGTGCTGTCAGTGCCGTCTTGCGCAGAAGAGTATACAAAACTCAAACTGAGCAGTAAAACAAAGAGAAAGCAATTTTTAAACATTTTGTTTGTTGCGGGGTTGTTAGACAAAGCCTTACGTTCAATAACTTAATGTAAGCGAAAATATTTTATCCTGCCATACCAGATGGGCTTACAATAGATAATCTCGCCTTTTTCTATTTCTGTTACCCCGCATGGCCGAAATTTATAATGAGCAAGAAGTAGGGTAGTGGAGACACTAATTTTGCCAATAGCACACAATTAGACATTCCCAGGAAACCTGGCAGGCTGATAACTGGAAAAGTGTCGATAGTAAATTAGGTACGTAAATCTGGAGGAGCTGGTGTTAAAAAGCTCTATTTAACATAATATAAATTATAGGAATAAATATAGAGAGAAATTGTAATGATCTAGCCTTGAAAGACCCTGGAATGCTTTACAGGGATTCCTCTGTATGCTAGACCAGGATACACATACGAATCTAATTTTGCTGGATAAAGTCAACACCAGTATAACGACTTGCCTTTTACCCAACAGCAAACTAACGAACAGTATTTCTCACATAGCCAGCAGCTGTTCATGGAAACACAGCTCCTGCTGGATTATTAGACACAAAGGGTAAACAAATTGTGTTAAGGGTGCTTTGAGTAGGCTACCTCTCCTTATTTTTCCTGAAACCCCTACCCTGCTGCTTTTTGCATTTTAAGGCAAGCTGGTGGAAACAATTTGTTTTTCACAAATCATTGTTAATCAGCAAATTGTGTTTTATTATTTAAATAATGATAACTGCCCGTCTTTGTATTGGTAGTGTATTTCACGATTATATTCTGGCCATTGTTTATCCGAAAAATACCGGTTTTGAGCTAAACGAAATTGTTTGGCGATCATTTCTGCGATTTCACCTTCCCCATGCATGCGAGTGCCAAAACGGCTGTCGCTTAGCTGTCCACTATGGCAGTCTCGGATTCTATTGAGAACCCTGTCTGCGCGATCAGGAATAAACTTTCGCGCCCAGTCCTCAAAGATCTCAGCTACATCACCATTCAATCGAACAACGGTATAGCCGATTGATAAGGCACCTAGTTCAGATACTTTCTGTGCCATCGGCAGGATTTCGTGATCGGTCAGACCTGGTATCACTGGTGCAAGCATGACATTCACTGGAATGCCGGCCTGTGCCAGTTGCTCGATTGTTTTCAGGCGCTGTAATACACTGGCAGTTCTTGGTTCCAGCATTCTGCGTAATTCCTCGTCCATTGTTGTTAAGGAGATCGAGGCATGGACTAATTGCTCCGAAGCGAGCTTTTGCAAAATATCCAAATCGCGTAGGACCAGGCTGTTTTTAGTGATTAAGCCCACCGGATGTCGGTATTTCCAACACACTTCTAAAATTTGTCGGGTGATTTCATAGGTGCGCTCTGCTGGTTGGTATATGTCGGTATTTCCAGCCAGCATAATCGGGACAACCTTCCAGGTCTTCTTCTTTAGGGTATTTGCCAGCAGCTTCGGAGCATCCTTTTTGATAAGAATCTTCTGTTCAAAATCCAAGCCAGCGCTATACCCCCAGTATGGATGGGTATTTCTGGCGTAACAATACACACAGCCATGTTCGCAGCCCTGATACGGGTTGAGCGAAAAAGACATGCCGATGTCTGGACTATCAACTTTGTTGAGTATTGTTTTGGGATGGACCTCGATATGTTCGGTGGGAAATTCTGCTTCTCTATCGCTTGTGCTGTCGTAAACAAATGTTTCGAAGCGAGAGGCGGGATTTATTTGGGCACCCCTACCCTTTCGAATGTTCAATTCTAGTCCGTCCAAGTTGTTCGAATTTGTTTCAAAAATAAACAAATAATTGTTTTAAGTCAATAATTGTAACCTTTTATTTTATTTAAAACGCAGCCTTTTGGTGTCTAGCTTAGAATAGCTATGTTTAAGTTCTTACCACCAATAAGATTATGCCTATGATCAAGCGAAGAACAATCTTCAAGGGTTTGGCTTTAGGGACACTCTCTGCTCCTTTATTGCTGCGGTCGCTGCTTGGAGACACGAAAGCACAAACAAGCGCATCGACGATTTCCGGCAAGCAATACAATTGGAAGATGACCACCACCTGGCCACCAAACTTTCCAATACTAGGAGAAGCTTGTGAATTGTTCGCTGACCTGGTCCGCGAGATGTCAGGAGGGAGAATTGATATCACTGTATACGGCGGAGGAGAATTAGCACCTCCACTGGAAGCGTTTGATACAGTGCGAAGTGGTGGCGCTGAGATGGGTAGTGGTGCAGGCTATTATTGGGCAGGAAAGGCACCAGCCGCTCAATTCTTTGCTACGGTCCCATTTGGAATGAATGCTCGACAACATACTGGTTGGATTATGAGCGGCGGTGGGATGGAGCTTTGGGAAGAACTGTACAGCGGCTTTAACCTCGTTCCTTTTCTTGGCGGGCAGACAGGGGTCCAGATGGGAGGATGGTTTAACCGAGAGATCAATAGTATTGCAGATATCCAGGGGCTAAAAATGAGGATACCTGGACTAGGAGGCAAGGTGTTTGAAAAAGCGGGTGGCTCCCCTATCCTATTAGCTGGAGCTGAAATCTACACGGGACTAGAACGCGGTGTCATTGATGCCACAGAATGGCTTGGGCCTTATCACGATACCTTCATGGGGTTTCATGAAATTGCACAGTATTACTATACTCCAGGGTGGCATGAACCAGGAACGGCCTTGGAGTTTTTCGCAAATAAGGATCGCTACGATGAATTGACGCCAGATCTTCAGGCTATTCTGCGATCAGCAAGTTATCATGTCCACCTTTGGTGCTGGCAGGAAATGGAAACCAGAAATGCAGCTGCGCTATCGGGCTTAATAGAAAAGGGCGTTGAGATCCGGACGTTCCCAGCGGAGGTTTTAGAGGAGTTCCGGCGACTGACACAGACCGTGTTGGATGAGCTGGTCGAACAAGATCCTTTTAGCCGGAGAGCCTATGCTTCCTTCCTCGAATATAAAGAGCAAGCACAGCGCTACGCCGCTATCACTGAAAGAGTGTTCTATGATAAGATTCAACCAACCTAGGCCACTCTTTAGATCGTGATCCAGTAAAGCATTTCCGGAAATAAGATAACCGCTGCCAGGAAGACCAGCTGAATAATTAGAAAGGGAATGATACCTCGATACAGGTGCCCCGTGGTAACTTCTGGTGGAGCCACTCCTTTTAAGTAAAATAGAGAAAAGCCAAATGGTGGCGACAGAAACGACGTTTGGAGGTTCAGGCCTAGCAATACCCCAATCCAGATAAGATCGACTTCCATGGCGATGAAGACTGGGGCCACCACAGGTACGATGATGAATACAATCTCGATGAAGTCAATGAAGAACCCAGCAACAAAAACAACCACCATAACAAGTAGCAAGAAACTACTTTGAGATAGATTGGCGTTTTCAATTAAGCTGACCAGGTATTGATCACCACCTAGTTCGCGAAAAACCAACGAAAAGGTCGTTGCTCCCAGCAAGATCATGAATACCATACTCGTCAAATGAGTGGTTTCCTGCGCCACTGCTTTCAGAACCGACCAATTAAACTTTCGCTGCGTGACAGTAAGCAAGGTTGCTCCCATTGCGCCCACTGCAGCTGCCTCTGTCGGGGAAGCCACTCCCGCTAAAATAGAACCCAATACTGCGACAATGAGGAGGAAAGGCAGCACAAATGCACTGATGAGTCTCCTGCCAAAGCCTTTGCCCTTAAAGGCCTTAATTTCTTCCTCTGGCATGGCAGGTGCGTGCTCTGGGCGCAATCGAGCGTATATAAACACATAAGCGATATAGCAGATCACAAGTAGAAAACCAGGAAGCAAGGCGGCGGCGAAGAGTTTTCCAACGCTGACGTTAAGTACACTACCCAGTAGTACCAGTACGACCGAAGGAGGAATGATCTGCCCAAGCGTTCCGGATGCGGCAATGGTGCCAGTGGCAAGCTCTGGCTGGTAGCCTCTCCGCAACATAGTAGGAAGACTAATCAGGCCCATGGTGATTACGGTCGCTCCTACAATTCCGGTACTAGCCGCCAAGAGTGCTCCAACAATGATAACAGAAATGGCTAGTCCACCCTGTAGGCGTCCGAATAGTATAGCCATCGTTTCAAGCAAGCGCTCCGCTAAGCCCGATTTCTCTAGCATAATGCCCATGAATATGAATAGCGGAACGGCGATTAGAACAATATTGGTCATCACTCCAAAAACTCGGGAAGGCAGCAAAGTGAATACCTCCACAGGCAGGAAGCACATAGCATAGATCAGCGAGAGGCCGCCTAAAGTGAATGCAACAGGATAACCATAAAGGATCAGGATGAAGATGCTAACGAACAGTATGATGGCCAGTATCTCCATGTAGAACCTCTATTTAGTGCGATATGAAGACCAGGCGCGCAGCAGACTAGCCAACCCTTGCAAAAAAAGCAAGGTGGCACCGATCGGTATGGCAAATTTTATCATCCAGCGATTGGATAAGCCATTCGCTTCAGGAGATCCCTCGTCAATTATGTACGACTCATAAGCGTAATTGGTGCCTACATAAACTAACAAGGCAGACCACGGCAACAAGAACACTAAAGCCCCGACAAAATCCACCAAGGCTTTGTCTCGAGGGCTGAAACGCCCATAAAATAAGTCTACCCGTACATGACGGTTGTGTTGGAAGGCGTAGCCTGAGCCAAGGAGGAAAATAAGGGCGAACAGGTGCCATTCCAGTTCCATCACCCAGGCTGCCGAATCACTCAATAGGTAGCGTGTTAGGACATCGATTACCACTAGTAAAACTAGCAGAGCGGTTAACGAAGAAGCTAAGCCACCAGCTAAGGCGTTCAGTCGATCAATCCAAGATAATAAACGGTTGGTCTTTTGTTCCATTGATACCACAATGTAGCAAAATTTGCTTTTCTTGTTGGTTTGGAAAAATGGCATGAGCACCGCTCATACCTACTATTTCTACTACCCCATTGGACCGTAATTGTTCGACTTGATTCTATTTATCTACTTCACTTAGTGTTAAATTTACACTACCTTTGTCAGACTCAATTTGTAAGCGATGATTGTAATTGCAGACAGCGGCTCCACCAAAGCGGATTGGAAATTCCTGGAAGGCGGGAAAGAGACCACTATTCATACCATGGGCTTCAATCCGGTCTTTCATTCTAGTGAATTGATTAGTGAGGAATTGGGTAAGGCTATTCAAGGGAAAGTCAAGCCTAAGGAGCCGGAGGAGATCTTTTTCTACGGATCAGGATGTTGGGACAGCAAGCGCAAGGAGGTGATCTATCGGGGTTTGCGAACTGTGTTCAGTGATGCCAAGATTGATGTTCATCATGATCTGCTTGGTGCAGCAAGAGCTACATGCGGAAACGAAGCCGGTATCTCCTGCATCATCGGTACAGGGTCAAACACCTGTCTGTACGATGGGGAAGACGTAATTGATAATGTCACCAATTTAGGTTATCAAATTGGTGATGAAGGTAGTGGCACTCATTTAGGTAAAAAGATCATTCGCACCTATTTCTACCGAGAGATGCCAGCAGATCTCGTGCCATCTTTTGAGCAATTTATTGGAGGAGGTAAGTCCTTGATCCTGGACAAGGTATACGGAGAAGAAACACCGAATGTTTACTTGGCTTCGTTCACCCGTTTCATGTCAGAACATATCGATCATCCGTTTATTCAAAGAGTGCTTTATCGGTCTTTTGAAGAATTCATCGATCGTCATGTACGCAAATACAATGGGCACTTACACTTGCCTGTTCACTTCATCGGCTCGATAGCTTATATTTTCCAGAACACCTTGAAGCTTGTTTTGGCAGAGAGAAACATGAAGCCGGGTGTATTTATCAAACAACCGATCGATGCACTGGTCTCCTTCCATCGGCAACTGAAGAACTAAGAGAACATGGACGACTCCACTAGAAAAGATATCAAGCGTATTGCTGTCTTTACTTCCGGGGGCGATGCTCCTGGTATGAATGCTGCTATTCGTGCAGTAGTACGTACCGCAGCCTATCACGATCTACACATTTTTGGTATTAACCGAGGCTATGAAGGTATGATCGACGGTGACTTGCATCGATTGGACATCCGTGATGTGGGTAATATCATTTATCGTGGCGGCACGATGTTGAAGACGGCAAGGAGTAAGCGATTTATGGAAGCAGAAGGCCGTAAAAGTGCATACGAAGCATTGCAGGCTTTCGATGTTGATGCCTGTATCTCCATTGGCGGTAATGGTACTTTCACGGGCGCTCAGGTGTTTTCTGAAGAGTATGACATCCCGTTTATTGGTATTCCAGGAACGATTGATAACGATCTTTACGGCACCGATTACACGATTGGTTACGATACCGCAGTAAACACAGCCGTTAATGCAGTCGATAAGATCCGGGACACAGCGGACTCTCATAATCGACTATTCTTCGTTGAAGTGATGGGAAGAAACTCTGGCTTTATCGCCCTGAGTACCGGCATTGCAAGCGGTGCAGGTAATGTCTTAATCCCGGAAACTGAAACCTCTCTTGAACACCTGGTAGAACTACTAAAACTAGGCGTTAAGCGGAAGAAGTTATTTGGAATCATCGTCGTTGCCGAAGGGAGTAAACTTGGAACAGCACCCGAGATCGCTGCAAAGGTTAACGAAGCCATTGATTATTATGATACAAAAGTGACGATCATCGGTCACATGCAGCGAGGTGGCTCCCCTACTGCCTTGGATCGCCTCTTAGCCAGCCGTTTGGGCTTCGGCGCAGTGGAAGGGTTGCTAGCTGGTGAAGAGAACAAGATGATTGGCCTAGTCAATAATGAGGTAGTATTCACTCCTTTTAAAGAAGCTATCTCCAAGGAAAAAACGCCTAACCAACAGCTGATCCGTATGGCTGAGATTCTGGCTATATAGGCTCCCTCATGGTATTTTAGCTCAAGTGAATGAGTGATAAGAAACAAGTTTGGTTAGCCACAGGTTATGCGTTGTTTGCCTTAGAAGGGCCGCAGGCACTAAAGGTGGAACGCTTGGCGCGTACCGTACAAAAGAGCAAATCGTCTTTCTATCACCTGTTCGCCGACCAAGATTCTTTCATTGAAGATCTTCTATCCCTACACTTACTGCAAGCACGTGCAATTGCGGAAAAAGAACGGGCTTGCAGCAGGCTAGTCCCCGACCTCCTTCATGTACTTGTCGAGCATAAGCTGGATTTGCTGTTTAACCGCCAGCTTCGCGTCAACCGCACGATTGATCGCTACCGGAGCTGTTTTGAAAAAGCGAATAACGAAGTAGGCGAAGCCATTGTCAGTATTTGGGCGGATGGCTTGGGGCTGGCACCAAATTCCGGACTTGCCCTAATGGTGCTACAACTTAGCATGGAGAATTTCTTTCTGCAGATCACAGAAGAAACGCTTACTTACGAATGGTTGGAAGAATACATTATCGCCTTGAAACGGATGGTCACCGCTTTTGGACGGGAAGCAAATCTCAAACGACCGTGATGATTATTGGCTACCTGGTTATTCCATCTCAATCAGGTCAATCGCCAACCAGCCCCCTACCCTCTTTGTTGATCAGCCCTTTTTCAGTGAGGTCTTTGAGTTGCCGATCTAGAATGCCATTGATGAAATCTTTACTCTTGTCCGTGCTATAGAGCTTTGATATCTCGACAAATTCATTGAGTGTTACCTTGGTAGGAATGGAGGGGAAGTATAAGAATTCAGCGATCGCCATCTTTAGCACCACCATATCCAAAACAGCTACCCGGTCAACGTCCCAGTTGTTTAAGCTTGGTTCAATGACTCCTATAAGTTCAGTATCCGCATCCACAACTTTTCGTAAAAGTGCTTCTCCGAATTCCTCTATGGTGTCTTTTCCTGGTTCGTATCTGCTCAAAAAATCTTCCTGGGCAGGGAGCGCTTTGATCGTTTTTTTCATCGCGCCAACAACTAAGCTCTTGTCATCACTCCACAGTGGAAAGTGGTCCTCTACCATGTCGGCAAAGGTTTCTTCATTGAGGATGAACTTGTACAGGATGAGGAAGGTGGCCAGATGATCAGCGTTACTCGTTGTTTCAGCTAATAGATAGCTCTTGTAATCATCCGTTTTTGCAAAAGCCAGGTAGATCTTCCGAATAATATCGGGATCGATCTTCTGACCTAGTTTTGCCTTGTTGCAGGCGCTGGTGAAGGCGAAATTCTTTGATAAGGATTGTACTAAGTCGTTGTCGGCCAACTTGGCGGTGAAAGCCAGGTCTTCTGCGGAAGGCCGCAATTTGCTCGTTTTCCGGGCCTTGTCCTGCCGTGCATACTCTGCTACCCGTAGCAAACACAACAGGTTGTAGAGGTATAGATGGAAAGAGTTTTCCACCAGTTGACGGTAGCCGCGGATGGAGTCCCCTGGGGAGGCTTTTTCAGTTCTGGTCGTTGCGTAAAGGATTTGCATTACCTTAATGCGAACATTCCTCCTGCTGAGCATATTGTCAATTAACGATTAAGTGCGATTGGGCCAACTAACAGATACTTGCTAGTCGGCCTGACTCTTAGTACCGTGCAAAAAAACACTTATCGAACGATATCAGCAAATTTCTTTGCCCTTTATTGCAAGTAAGTAGCTTGAAGTGACTCAAAATCGGGTAACTTCTTTCTATGCTGCTTTTCCAAAACCTGCCCGCCGCGCATGATCACGAGGCCAGGATTGGACCGAACAATCGTCTTTAATAGGATATCGTCGGCCATGTAAATCGGGAAGCTTGCCCCGATGGTGTTGCGGAAGTCTTCAATACGACCTGGCTCCGAATAAGCGGTAATTGCATAGACTTTGATGCCGGCCTCGTGTGCTGCTTGTGCTAGCGGAAGCATAGCGTCGATCCACTTCTCGGTGTAGTCTTCATCCCAGCTGTATTCGATCGTTTCTACTTCACGATCCTGCATCCGAAGGAAGCGAGGAACCAACTCGGTACCGTTATCCGTAATCAGTGTATCTGTTGCAAAAAGTGAGTCTTGAACGGTTTCTATCGAGCGAGATTCAGTGCCGTATAATTTGTAGGCTACAATCATTAAGCTCAAGTCTTCGTATCCCAGGATTTCTTCGGTGATATCATAGCCTTCCAGATCGCTTACCTCAAAATCACTGATCTTGGTGCGAGCCACTTCAGGTTCGGATTTGATTTGCTCCAAGTCCCATTCTTCTGATGGGAACTCCTGGTAACGCGCCAGGTATTCGTCAAATGGCAAGGTGACCACTTCCCCTGAACCCTTATTGGACATTTCGTAGAACAAGACCTTCACATTGCCTTCTGCCTCTTCCTCCAATGCCTTGCGTTCAGCGATGTTTGCTCCTTCCCGGAAAGGACGGAAGTCAGTTTGCGGAATGTCGGTGACATAGTTACTAAAGCAAAAGAGTAAGATGGCCAAAGTACTGGCCCCCATGGCAAGGTTTGCACTTAGGAACTGAACACCGATCAAAGCTAGCAACAGAATCAAAATACGCCAGCCCACTGTGTAACCAGTAAAGTAGATGGCTCCAATACTGGCCAGCATAATCAAGCTCACGGCTAGCGCACGCCAGCCACTCTTTTCAAGCGTATGGAAAGACTTGGTTGTAAAAAGGAAGATGAGGCCAGGAATCAGCAAGAAGACATCCTTAAGGAAAGATACTCTTGGTTCCAACTTCAGGAAGTCGCCAAAACACCCACAATCCGTTACCTTCATATTGGTCTCCACATATTCACCCCATTGACCAAACTGGAAGAAGTTCACTCCTTCCGGCACAAAACCGGTCAGGTAGGTAAATCCAGTCAGGAAGGTGAAAAAGAGAACCAAAAGGAAGAATGCCCATGCCGTAAACTTCTTGGCGGTACCAAAAAGTAACGCCAAACCAAGCGCAATCTCAAACACGATCATAAAAACGGAAAAGGCGACAGCGTACTCGGCAAAAGTAGGAAACATTGGTGCTAAGAAGGCCGCTTTAGTGCCGGCAAACGTACTTTCAAACTCAGCAAAGTACTGTTCCATTTTATAGGCAGTCCCTAATGGATCTACTACTTTCACAATACCGGAGAAGATAAAGAGTCCCCCGACGAGATTTTGCAGCAAGCTAAGTAGGTAGTTCTTAATAAGCTTTTGTTCCAAGAACTTTTCCAAAGAGGTAAGAACCAGGGCAAAAATGCCGATGCCGATGATCAAGCTGGTCAGCGTCATAGTTGGATGTATTATTGATCAGTGCTAACTGTTGGCTTCTCTCGCAATAAGATCAATGCGAAAATAGCGTAGTTGATAATGTCCCGGAAGTTTCCGATGACTCCTTCAGAGACAACAGTACGACCGTCATTGTTCTCAATTTGTCGAATTCGAAGCAACTTAGCCAATATGAGATCGGTGATAGAAGTCAGGCGTAACTCTCGCCATACTTCCCCGTAATCGTGATTTTTCTTCACGAGTAAGGCTCGCGTTGCTCCTATTTCATCCTGATACCGTGATAAGGCCTCTTGTTCTCCTAGATCAAGGGGAGCATCAGCTGGTAACTCAAGTTGAATAATGGCTAAAATACTGTAATTAATAAGCCCCATATACTCGCCTTCCAGCGGGTCATCCACTTTTTGCTCCCCTTTCTCTTCAATACTCCTTAAGCGTTTAGCCTTAATGAATAATTGATCCGTTAGAGAACTGGAACGAAAAATGCGCCAAGAGGTACCATAGTCCTGTTGTTTCTTCAGGAAAATGTCCTGGCATTGTTGCATGATCTGGTCGAATTGCTGGAGCGTATTTTCCACAGAGTGGTTTTGATTGGCAGCAAAAATAACGGATGTGCCCCATACTTACTAATCGTTTCGCAAGCCAGTGAGTCAATCATATGTAAATAGGTGTTAAAGACTTGTAAAAAATGGCGACATTCGCCCTATGGCAGCCTCCGATACTTTCCAAACTATTGCTGCACCTTCTACAGGTGAATTTCGCGACCGGGGAAGCAAATTCTTGGGCTATGCGTTTCCGCTAAAAGAACTTGATGATTGGTCATTGTTTTTGGCAGGAGTCCGCAAAGAGCATCCCAAGGCTCGTCACTACTGCTATGCTTACCGGATCGGACGAGACCAGAACAACTTCAGAGCAAATGATGATGGCGAGCCTAGTGGCACCGCTGGCCGGCCAATATTGGGTCAAATCGACAAACTGGAATTAACCAATGTCCTGGTCGTTGTTGTTCGGTATTTCGGTGGAACACTACTGGGGACTTCGGGGCTAATTAATGCCTATCGAAACAGTGCAGCGGAGGCACTATCGCAAGCAACAATCGCAACAAAGATTGTCGAAGATGTGTATCGCTTGAGCTTCGACTACGCGCACATGAATAAGGTCATGGGAGCAATCGCCAATTTACCTGCCGAAATGATCGCACAGAACTTCGACACCTCCGCAGCAATCGATATTGCCATTCGACAAAGTGAAGTACAATCTACTTTGCGGCGTTTGCGGGCACAGGTAGCCGAGGTGTATCTCGAGGAAGTTGATCAACTAGAGGAAATTCCAGGTTTCGAGTTTGAGTTCCAGTATTCACGTTGATCATACCATGCTTACAATGTTGATCATCTGCTGATTACAAAACGTTTAACATCACTCCCACCCTTTCCTGTAAGTTGCAGGTAATAGATACCAGCAGGCCAGTTATTTGTAGGCAAGGTGAGCGTTGTGGCTGACATTACTCCTTGCTCCCAAAGCATCTTTCCGTCGATAGACAATATCCGGGCCTGTTGCCATAAAGCCGGTTGATCGATATGAACTTGTAAAAAATCACGGGCAGGATTGGGGGCAAGTGTAAACCCGTCATTCTCAAGTGGGGCATCGGTATCTACCACACCACTTACCTCCAGGTTTGTGCTGTAGAAATTCAAACCACCACGATAGTTTCCGACCATCAAATCCAAAAATTGGTCATTATCCCAGTCTAGCAAAATGGGGTGGACGAATTCACCTGCTCGTAACCTCCCTAAGTTTTCCGATAGCGAACTAAAGATGTCTCCATCTTCCAGTTGCCCTTCGATATCACCATAGACTTCTATCTGCCCAAAACGGGTGCCGACAAAAAGTCGATAAGCTCCCTCTAGATCGACAAACCAAGGGGCGGAGTAGCCCGTCGTAAATCCAGCTATGCGGGTATCTACATCACCCAACCATTTCACATTGGGTGCCACCTCTTCATCGCTGCCAAAGCTAGGAGCACTTGTGCTTCCTTGGTTTTGGAAGTAATTGACGTTTCCACCGCGTTCTCCAACAATGAGATCCGGCAAGCCATCTCGATTGAGATCAATGATTTGCGGGACTGTTGCCTGTCCTACGTTGATATCCATATAGCCGTACTGAGGAGTAGCGAAATCAACTGGGTTGCCGGGGCCTGCTGTATTTTCGAAATAAAACAACCGACCAAATTGCTCACCAACGATAGCATCCAAATCGCCATCACCATCCAGGTCACCGAAAGTCGGTGCCAGGTTGTATGTACTGGAACTGAATTGGTTCATGTCGAGGTAGTCGTCATCGACCAATTCAAATGATGGAGCATTGGCGGAGCCAATGTTTTCCAGCAGATACAATCGTGTGTTTTTTTGACCGAATTGTTCATGGAAAGAGAAATTTCCAACTACCAGATCCATGAGGCCGTCGGCATTATAGTCCAAGGCAGCGGGGCTGGTTCCTGTGCCCATATCCAGCATTTCATCCACCAGGAAGGTGTTCTTTTGGAACTGGAAATCAGGCAGGTCGTCGGTTCCGAGATTCCGGTACAACCAAACGCATTCATAGTCAGCAGCATTATTTTTTTCATTCGGACTAACAATCAAGTCACGATGACCATCATGGTCTATATCGAGGTGATAGGCAGTTGGAAAAGTTTCTACTATAGCTGATTCGCCGCCTGAAGGAAAGGTGGCATCCTGGTCATTCATCCAAGCCTGCCCGCAGGATCCACCATTGATGGAGAGGTTGATATTCGAAAAACCAAAATCGCCAAGAAGAAGATCTTTATCACTGTCCCCGTCAATATCTAAAGTGGTCAGGGAGGAACCTACATGCCGATCAGATACCAAATCCCCAGTGATTCCATCAAAAGCACACTCTCCAGGGGCACTAGCCAGGTCCAGCATGGTTGACACTCCCGTTTCATATATTCCACCCCAACAGGCATCTTCGCGAACAAAGATGAGGCTATCCAAGCCATGCCCGTTTTCTACTGACATGTTCCGAAAAAACTCTACGAAGCCACCTTCACTTTGGAACGTGAGCAGATCCAGGTCGCCGTCGCAGTCGAGATCATCAATAGCTGGGTAGTCGATTTCGGTTACATAAAGTTTAAGTTCTTGTTGTGTGTTGGGCGGAATGGTGTAATACAGCACAGGTGCAGGTTTCCCTTGATCCAATCGGCGGAATGCCAATTTTCCATCTTCATAGTACCCTTGATGCACCCTTACCCCGAAGAAGACTGAATCGTTGCTGGAGAAAGCATCCATAGCACCATCTCCGTTGAAGTCTCGCAAGAGTACCCAATGCTCAAAATCCGGAAAGTCAGTAGTAAACTCGGGTGCATAGAGTAAGGCACCATCTCCCTGTCGAAGGAAAGTCATCTGCACATTCCCTACCCGATCGAAGACATACACATCCTGAAGTCCGTCATTGTTGAGGTCGACACTCGAGAATTGCGGGCTATTCATACCTCCAGCAAATGCATGTGTCAGCTCATCACCATTGAGAATGATTGGAACATTTTTTACACTAAGACTGACATTCTGTGCAGGTAAATTGAGGGCAAAGAGCGCTACTGCCATAAAGGCCGCGAGGTTTTTGAGGGACATAAAAGAGTTCATATGCGTTTGGTCAATTCTGCTTTTCTTCGTTCTTTTAAAGCAATTCCATTTCTCTCGGTACCCAAGTATAAATCAGGAGCCGGTAATTTAACCAAATCCGCATCATGAAGTTTCGCCTTTGGTTCGCCTTTCTAGTAGGCTGTTTTACAATTTCGTCTGTATGGGGTCAATCGACTACTGATTCGATTCCTCCGACAGCACCTGCAGCGATTGATTCGGCTACAGAGGAGCCCGCTCCTGCCGAAGTGAAAAATTGCCGATTCTTTGTGCAGGATGGGAAGATCATGATCCAATCGCCAGGGCTTAACGGGCCTGGCCTGATTGACATTAATGGCGACCTGGCTTTATTGAACTTTGAAGATGGACAGGTCGCCTATTCTGTAGATGTGGACCATCGGGGTAAGTTATTTCTCTTCAAAACTAGTAATGACCAGCAATTGTATCACGCTGCGAAGCGGAGTGATGGCTCGCTACGCCTGCGTCATATTCCCTTCTGGTTGTCGATCCTGCCCCCACTATTTGCGATTGGCCTGGCTTTGGTTTTCCGAGAAGTAATCGTTTCGCTTTTTGCCGGCGTCTGGATCGGTGCCTTCATTGCTGGAGGCATGCGGATAGAATCACTGTACTATTTTTTACTCAGCATATTTGAAGTAGTAAGTAAGTACGTGATCGAAGCATTGGCAGATAGCGATCACCTGGCTATCATCGTATTTAGTATGCTCATCGGGGGAATGGTAGCGATCATCAGCCGCAATGGCGGTATGGCCGGCGTGGTTCAGCGACTATCAAAGTATGCCAATTCGCCTCGTAGCTCACAATTCATTACCTGGCTATTAGGGGTGGCGATATTTTTCGATGATTATGCCAATACGCTTATTGTTGGCAATACCATGCGGTCGGTTACCGACCGGTTTAAGGTTTCAAGAGAGAAATTAGCTTATATCGTCGATAGTACTGCCGCACCCGTTGCAGCGGTCGCATTTATCACCACCTGGATTGGCGCAGAATTAAGCTATATCAGTGATGGGGTTGGTCTGCTTTCTGGTTTTGAAGCAGAGATGACGGCCTACTCTATATTTATTCAGTCACTGAAGTATTCGTTCTATCCAATGCTTACGCTCGTTTTTATCCTCTTTATTATCCGTACTGGTCGCGATTATGGCCCCATGCTAACTGCTGAACGGCGGGCTCGCAATACCGGACAGGTAAGCCCACTTAATTCGCAAGGGGATGTGGCAGAAGAAACGGAGGACCTGAGTCCACTGCCGGGGATTGCACTGAAGGCCCGCAATGCAGTGATACCGGTCGCGGTGGTGATTTTGATGACGATCTTTGGACTATTAGACACCGGTTTCGAATCGCTTTATGCCGGCTTGGTAGAAGACGGTACAGCTCCGGGGCGATTCAGTTGGGGGTCTGTATGGGGAGCACTGTCAGACGAAGGCTTCTTCCTCAAACTTGGAGCAGTGATAGGAGCAGCAAACTCTTATCAAGCACTACTTTGGTCTTCACTTGCTGGTGTGTTGGTTGCTATTGGCTTAAGCCTGGGAGGGCGGATCATGTCATTGGAACGTTCTATGGGAACACTGGCCACTGGTTTCAAGACGATGCTACCAGCGATTATGATCCTGACGATGGCTTGGTCGCTCGCGGCTACAACACAGGAATTACATACCGCAACCTTTCTGACACAAGCGCTTCAAGATAGCGTCAACCCGTATCTGCTGCCACCGATCATTTTTATTCTAGCTGCGTTTATTTCATTCTCTACGGGATCTAGTTGGAGTACAATGGCTATTCTCTACCCCTTGGCCATCCCGATCACCTGGACAATTTCTCAGGCCAATGGCCTGGATACAGCTATTTGTATGGAGTTGTTATTCAATGTAATCTCCACCGTTTTAGCTGCTTCCGTTTTAGGAGATCATTGTTCGCCGATCTCCGACACAACAATTTTGAGTTCGCTAGCGTCAGATTGCAATCACATTGATCACGTAAGAACACAATTGCCCTATGCACTAACGGTAGGCATAGTAAGTCTGCTTTGTGGCACACTTTCCACTTTGATGGGAGGTGGCTGGGGTATTTGCTTCCTGTTGTTGGCGATCGGCTTGGTTGCGCTTTACGGTGTGGTCCGGGTTGTAGGAAAACCGGTCACCCCAGAAGCCTGATAAAACAGCTCATGATTTCGAGAGGCGATTCAGCTTGCGCAGTAGCCAAATCAGTTTGGTATTAATGCTAGGAGATGCATTGAAGAATAGGTCATTGATCAGCAACCATTCTCGTTCTCGGCGCAAACTGCGCAGCATGTGATAAAAGACCTTTTGCTTGCCTTGGAGGCCAGACTTCCAATACAAGGCATTTTCTGTCATGGCAAAACCTTCTTTCACAGTGCCTAAGAAGCTTAGGTCGCAGATGAACCATATTTTTTCATCCTTTTCCGGCTGCAGAAACGCTTTGCTTGCATTGCGCAATTTACGTGTGGGCATCTTGATGAAATCCGTATAAACAGTTACATGCTCCTGATCGAGAGCAAGGAATTCAAGCGCCATTTTCTGCAAATCCAACTCCGCAGCTGGTAGTTCCTGGTATTGCAAGATCACTTGTGGCAATGGAATGGTATTCAGGTCTTGCGCATGCATGATGAAAAAATAATCAAGCAAATCATCTGTCAGCCAAGCTGCTTCCCGCAGGCAGTCCGTTTGTACGTCGTCTTGATCAAGGTCTACAGCAGCCCATTCTTCGGTCAATTGAAGCAAGCGCCGGTGGACAAAATCGCGAAACCCCGTGGCATCTACTCTTTCTTGGTAATCCGTAAAATGCCGAGAATACTGTTCAGCAGTGACACGTTCTTCAAGGCGTGACCAAAACCGGAGCATACACTGCTCAAATAAATTGCCATTCCAATCAAACCCATTGGCCGTGGCAGCTTGCAGCGCCGGCTGCTGTGAGGCACCGCAAGCGAAGCAAAACCGTGCTTCTGCAGGTAGAGAAGTTTGACAATGCGGGCAGTTCTTCATAACCATTTTTAGAAGGATGGGCTAAATATAGCCGATGGGGCGCAAAAATTGGCATAGTCCTTGTTCTAAGTGAATTGTATTAGAGAAAAAAGGTTATGCAAAATGGCCCACCTGCACTACAGGGGGGCTTTTTTTATGCGAACAAGAATACGCCTTTGACGGTGATTGAAAATGAAATCAGTTATTATCTTTGCAGCGCTCAAAACCAACCTTTCCACTTAAAGCACAAATTATGATCATTGGGGTACCAAAAGAAATAAAGAGTAATGAAAACCGCGTTGCTCTAACACCTGCCGGCGCAATGGAATTAGCCAAGCGTG
>SPJK01028797.1_pt1 | contig 25402 bp, 24 predicted proteins | sample 3741771 | NCBI WGS metagenome assembly SPJK01 (sample SAMN10925997, study PRJNA522277) | cold seep metagenome | isolation source: Elba SIP-enriched marine methane seep metagenome, extraction at timepoint T2 | place: Italy: coast of Elba, Mediterranean Sea
CTCGCCGATTTGCTGGCAGGGTTCGCAAACCCGGCATTGATTACAATCATGGCACTGCTCGTTGTGGGACAAGGCCTGTTCCAGACGGGGGCACTCGAAGGTCCGACCAAGGCGTTGGTTCAATCCTATGACAAGCGCCCGATGATGACGCTGGTGATGACATTCCTCGCCGTCTTCGCGACCAGCGCTTTCACTAACAACACGCCTGTGGTGATCATGTTCCTGCCGATCATGTCCGCCATTGCTGCACGCATGGGCGCCTCGACCTCGCGCTTGATGATGCCGCTCAGTTTCGTCTCTATCTTTGCTGGTATGACCACTCTGATCGGCACGTCGACCAACTTGCTGGCGGCAGACGCTTATGAACGTTTGACCCCGAACGAGCTCGGCTTTTTCGATCAATCTGTTTTCGGCCTGATGTTGGCCGGTGTCGGAATGTTCTACATACTGATCGCATCGCGTGTCCTGTTGCCGAACCGCGAAGACTTTACCGAGACCATGGTCAAATCGGGCAAGCAATTCGTTGCCCAGTTCGAAGTCACACCCGGGCATTTCCTGGATGGCAAGGAAGCGGTCGCCGGCATGTTCCCGGACCTCAAAGACATGACTGTGCGGATGATCCAGCGCGGTGAACGGGCGCTGCTGCCGCCCTATGATGAAGTTCGCCTGATGGCGGGAGACCTCGTGATCGTTGCTGCGACACGTCAGGCCCTGACAGACCTATTGTCCGATAAACCGGCAATGCTGGAGGATATCTGGCAGAGCGGCATTCCGGAATCCGACGGCGAAGAAGACCACCAGCTCGGCCTGGTCGAAGCTGTGATCGCGCCAGGCTCACGTATGGCCGGCCGCACAGTGGAGATGCTCGGCTTTCGCCGCCTCACTCGCGCTGTCACACTTGGCATTCAACGTCGCAGCCGGATGATCCGTGCCAAACTTGGCGAAATCCGGCTTGAAGCCGGAGACACATTGCTACTGTGCGGACCGATCAGCGCTTTTCGCAATTTGCGGACGAGCCGCGACTTGATCCTGCTCGAATGGTCACAAAGCGAGTTTCCGACCACCGCACGCGCTCAGGTCGCGCGCTTGATCACGATCGTGATGGTCATCACAGCTGCGACGGGCATTGCTTCGATCACACTCGCATCGATCGTCGCCGCAACGGCGATGATCCTGCTGCAATGCCTCAACCATCGACAGGCCGCGCGATCGCTGGATCTGCGCATCTATCTGGTGATTGCGGCAGCACTGGCCATGGGCGTTTCGTTGGAAATGACTGGCGCAGCGCAAATGATTGCCGAGCTCGTGGTGTTGCTGGCCTCGCCATATGGCACACTTGCCATCCTGTCCGCGATCTTCCTCGCCGTGGCCATTCTGACGAACATTTTGAGCAATGCCGCCACAGCCGTCCTGTTTACGCCAATCGCCATTTCTGCCGCCGAACAAACCGGATCAGATCCGTTTCCATTCTTGTTGGCGGTGATTTACGCCGCAAATTGTGCCTTCGCGACACCTATTGCGTATCAGACAAATATGCTGGTTATGGGTCCCGGACACTACAAGTTTGGAGACTTTTTACGCTTTGGTGGCCCACTGGTCATACTCATGTGGGCCGCATTTACGATCATCGCCCCTTGGCGCTTTGACATTTAGATGCGTAAATTAGAGATATGAAGCTAGACGAATCGCTCTTTCAATTACCGGGGATCCGGCGTGGATTGCGCTTCTATGTGACGGGCGCCAGCCCTTGCCCCTATCTGCCTGGTCAGATTGAGCGCAAAGGGTTCACCCATCTTACCCAGGAAAATCCGGATGCGCTCCACGATCAGTTGAGCCGCGCTGGCTTCAGGCGTAGCCAGGGCGTCGCCTACCGACCGGCCTGCCCGACTTGCAATGCGTGCCGGTCCGTACGCGTCGATGTCCCGCGCTTCCAGCCGAGCCGTAATCAGCGAAGAATTCTGAACGCAAACACTGATCTCGTTCGCAAGCCGATCGAGGCCAAAGGCAATCGGGAACATTTCCGCCTGCTGAAATCCTATCTGCACAGCCGCCATGATGGCGGCGGCATGTCGGAAATGGGCTATCGCGAATTCTGCGCCATGGTGAATGACAGTCCGGTGCAAACGCTTCTGTTCGAGTATCGAATTGGCGACGGCGAAGATGCGCCGCTGGCGGCTGTGTCCCTGACCGACGTGGTCCGCGACGGGTTTTCGATGGTCTACACCTTCTTTGACCCGACCCTGCGCCAGCGCAGCCTCGGCACCTACATGATCCTTGATCACATCCTGCATGCCAGTGAGCTTGGCTTACCGCATGTCTATCTAGGCTACTGGATCAAGAGCAGCCAAAAAATGGATTACAAGCGGCGTTTCAAGCCTCTCGAAGTGCTTGAAGGTGGACGATGGCGCGCCCTTGAAGATCGTGAATAACCCATCGGGAGAACTCAAATGATTGACCGCCGGAAACTGCTCGGTGCTGCCATTCTTGGCGCAGCTGGGCTGGCCACGACGGCCTGTTCACAATCGACGGGTGACGGCGTCGCTTCGCCGGCCGTCAAACGCAAAAAAACGCGTCTGACGATGACCACAACCTGGCCGAAAGACCTGCCAGGCCTTGGTACCGCCGCGCAACGCCTCGCCGATCGCGTCAATCAATTGTCCGAAGGCCAGATGGAAATTCAGGTCTACGCCTCAGGCGAGCTCGTCCCGGCGTTCGAAGCATTCGATGCAGTCGCATCGGGCAATGTCGATATGTATCATGGCGCCGACTATTACTGGCAGTCCAAATCCAAGGCGTTCAACTTCTTCACCGCCGTACCGATGGGCATGACCGCACCTGAAATCATGGGTTGGATCGATTTTGGCGGCGGTCAGGCGCTTTGGGAAGAACTCTCAGGCCAGTTCGGCGTGATTGCTTTTCAGGCCGCAAATACAGGTCACCAAATGGGCGGCTGGTTCAAGAACGAAGTCAACAGCCTCGATGATTTCCGCGGCCTGAAAATGCGTATTCCAGGCATGGGTGGTGATGTCGTTCGCGCCCTGGGCGGCGCTGCAGAGGCTCTGCCCGGCAATGAGATCTATCAAGCCCTCCAGACCGGGCGGATCGATGCGACCGAATGGGTCGGACCATGGAACGACTATTTCCTCGGCTTTCACCGCGAAGCGAAATTCCACTATGGTCCGGGATTCCACGAACCTGGCAGTGCTTTGGCGCTCGGCCTCAACAAATCCAAGTGGGACAGCCTGACCCCCACGGAACAGGCAATCATCCGCGCCGCCGCCAGTGAGGTGAACCATATCTCAGTCGGCGAATTTACCTATCAGAACGGCGTCTATCTGGAAAAACTGGTGAATGAGGAAGGTGTCCAATTGCGCCAGTTCCCAGAAGATGTGATGGCGCGCGTTCAGGAAATTTCTGCCGACATTCGCAGTGATGCGGGCAAGGAAGGCGACCTCGAGCGCCGCATCTATGAGAGTTTCGAAGACGCCTTGATCAAAATGCGGGGTTGGGCACGCATTTCTGACAGCCCATACATGGTGGCGCGCGAACTGTAAGCGCTGCTCCAAACAGAATTGGAAGAGGAGCTGGGGCAAGATGACTGAGTTTGTTTCATTCGCTGGCACCGGACTGCGGTTCGCAGGATACGTGCTGCTACCACTGCTGCTCTTGCCGCTATTGATCCTTGCGCTGCCGAAACCGCTCAGCGGTCCTTCAGCCAAATTGAGCGCGATCCTCGACCGCGTCTCGGGCGTCGCGCTGGGGTTTGCGCTAGCCGCGAGCTTCATGATCATCCTGATCCAGCTTGCGGCGGTCCTGCTGCGCTATGTCTTTGGTCTCAGTTTCAGCTGGTTGAATGACAGTGTGATCTTCACCTTTGCGATGATGTTCATGCTCGGCGCCGCTGCGACCTTACGCGATGATGGTCATGTCCGCGTCGACATCCTGCGCCCGCGCTTCAGCCCGAAAGTGAAGGCCGGGATAGAATTGTTCGGGTCCCTGGTCTTTATCGTGCCAATCGGGATCCTCATTCTTTATGACGGGTCTGGCCTGATCGCGCGCAGCTGGATCGGCCTGGAACATTTCAACGAAAGCGACGGCCTGCCGATCAAATACTTGTTCAAAACCCTGGTGCCGCTGTTCGCCGTCCTGATGATCGGGCAAGCGCTTAGCCAGGCGATAAAAGCAGCCCTGACCATTCGAGGATTACGGGCGCCTGCCCCAGAAACTGACCACAGCGCGGAGGCGCTGTGATGGAACTCGAACTGATCTTCGCCCTTGGCATGTTCCTGTGCGCAATCCTGGCTTTGCTGGCCGGATACCCAGTTGCACTGACCTTGGGCGGTATTGCTCTGGTGTTCGGATTCATTGGCGTCGAGATGGGACTGATTCCGCTCCCGATCCTGCGCAACTTGCCGAGCCGCATACTGGGCTCGATGGAGAACCAGGTCCTGATCGCGGTTCCACTGTTTGTGTTGATGGGTGTGATCCTGGAACGCTCAAAAGTCGCGGATGATCTGTTGCATACCGCGAGCCGACTGCTGGCGCGGGTGCGCGGCGGTCTCGGCTATGCCGTGGTAATCGTTGGCGCACTACTGGCCGCCTCCACCGGAATTGTCGGAGCGACCGTGATCACCATGACCCTGATCGCGTTGCCGACAATGCTGAAGCAAGGCTACGATCCTAAGCTCGCGACCGGTACGATCGCTGCCAGCGGCACGTTAGGGCAGATTATCCCGCCCAGCATAGTCCTGATCCTGCTCGCTGATGCGGTCTCCAATGCCAATCAATCGGCGGCTATGCGATCCGGAAATGGTGCCGGTGTCGTCTCGGTTGGTGACCTGTTCGCGGGCGCGTTGATCCCCGGCCTGATGTTGGTGGGCCTGTATCTCACCTATCTCGTCATCACCGCCATATTGCGACCAGACGCCAGCCCCGCAGTGACTTTGGAGGACGATGTCGAACCGCTCAGCGTCGCGGAAGTTGCACGCAGCCTCGGCGCTCCCTTGCTCCTGATAGTCGCCGTCCTTGGATCAATTCTCGGCGGTCTGGCATCACCCACCGAAGCCTCCGCCATCGGCGCCGGCGGCGCCCTGCTTCTCGCCGGACTTCGTCTCGCGCCAGAACATGGCAAGCCGGGAGACATGGGCAGTATCTGGGCGGCCATAGCCAGCGTTCTGGTGCTCGGTCTGCTCGCTAATATGATGGACCTTCGGATCAATCGCGAGAGCATACCGACCGGAGATTATGTCGGCATCGGCATCGCTGCCTTTGCCACTCTTGTCTTTCTTGGCGGGTTGTTATCGGCCGCGCGGGTTCTGATCAGGGCACAGCAGTTCAGCAGCGCTCTGAAATCCGGTGTGCAGATTACAAGTATGGTTTTTCTGATCTTGATTGGCGCAAGCTTGTTCGCGCTGGTCTTCCGCGCATATGGCGGCGATCATTATGTCGAAGCGTTGCTGACGGGTATTCCCGGCGGCCTTTGGGGCGCGCTCGCCATCACCATGCTGGTCATGTTCATTCTCGGCTTCTTCCTCGACTTTATCGAGATCGTTTTTGTGGTCGTTCCGATCGTCGCGCCGCCGCTTATTATTCTCGGCGCGGATCCGATCTGGCTCGCCATTCTGATGGCGCTCAATCTGCAAACCAGCTTTCTGACCCCGCCTTTCGGATTTGCGCTGTTCTACCTGCGCGGCGCGGCACCTGACGATGTCCAGACCATGGATATCTGGCGCGGTGCGATCCCGTTCATTGGCCTGCAAGTGATCATGATCGCGCTGGTCGCTGCGATCCCAGCCCTCGCTACGTGGCTACCGACTTTTGTGAGATAGGAAACCCATGCGAGCGGTGTAGAGTTTACTTGTTTCTGGGATTGATCGTTGGATCGGTTGGTAGCCGGATCGGAAAGCGCTAAGTATAGAGAGCAAGCGTGATGACCAGAATGCTTCCGATCGCACCCGCGCACAGCCGCCAAGCGCCATCAAACGTCCGACTGTCTTTTGAGGGGATCCGGAATGAAGACGCCAGTTCATCATCCGGACAACATGGCATTGAATTGAGGCACAATCCAGAAACCGATCGGATCCTGCCCCAAATCTTCTAGAACTTCACGTCTGGCGGCGTGCTCATCGCGGCGCGGTCCTCGCCGAGGTCGAAGAATTCCCGTGACTCAAAGTTGAAGCTACCAGCGACCAGAGATCCCGGAAATTGCTCGCGGGCGGTGTTATAATCCTGAACCGCAGAATTGTAGAACCGGCGCGCCGCTGCGATCTTGTCTTCGATCACTGCAAGCTCGTCCTGAAGATCCATGAAGTTTTGATTGGCCTTGAGATCCGGATAGGCCTCAGCCAGCGCGAACAAACGCCCAAGCGCTTGGCCGAGCATGCCTTCAGCCGCGCCCATTTCACCCGGCGTGTTCGCACTGACGGCGCCCTGGCGAGCTTGAACAACCGCGTCGAGAGTTTCTTTTTCGTGCGCGGCATAGCCTTTGACCGTTTCAACCAGATTCGGGATCAGGTTCTGGCGTTGCTTCAGCTGCACATCGATGTCTGCAAAGGCCTGATTGCAGCGCTGACGCTTCGCCACGAGGCCATTGTAAATGCCAATGACAAAGACGGCGAGCAGAGCAACAATGCCCAGGACCACGAGTAATGGAGTCATTCGAGTGTCTCCCCCTTAGAGTTCAGTGTTGAATCTAGCTAACGGGCTCGCTGAGGCTGCGCAAGGTTCACGCCTCAATCAAGGCACGCGCGCGGGCGAAGATTTGCTCGAACATGTCTTCGGTGAGCCGGCGCGTATTAGTGTTATAGCGCGAGCAATGGTAGCTTGAGAGCAAAGTCATGTCGCCGACCTGGTACTCGGTGCCATGCCCAAACGGATGGTCTTTCAGCTTCAACCCAAGCGTCCGAACCGCCGAATCATGACTGATCTTACCGAGGCATAAAAGCACTTTCGCTGTCGGCAGAGCATCGATCCTGGCTTTTAGAAACGGACGGCACTGATTGATCTCGGCGCCGACCGGCTTGTTTTGCGGCGGGACACAGCGCACCGCGTTGGTGATCATCGCGCCTTTGAGCGTCAGTCCGTCATCCGGCCGTCGATCATATGTGCCCTGGCAAAACCCGAACTTGCCTAGCGTGGCATAGAGTAGATCGCCGGCCCAATCGCCCGTGAAAGGCCGTCCGGTACGATTAGCTCCAGTCATGCCCGGAGCCAGTCCGATGACCAGTAATTCAGCGTCTTCGTCGCCAAAGCTCGGCACCGCGCCATTGAACCAGTCAGGCTCTTTTTCGCGCTGGTCGAGGATAAACCGGCGGAGCCGCGGACAGAGATCGCAATCCTTTGGCGCTTCGGCTGGAACCCTTGTCATTGTTTCCGGTCTCTTCCCTTGCGCGGCCGTCATTGCAGGGTTGCGTAAATAGTGCCGCTAGAGAATGCAAGGGCGGGTTGCGCTCGTCTGCTGCACTGCATATAAGAGCGGGCTACAGGAGAATTACATGGCCCGTGTAACCGTTGAAGACTGCGTCGAGCAGGTCCCAAATCGTTTCGATCTGATCCTACTGGCGGCCCAGCGTTCGCGCATGATTCGTGAAGGCTCGCCGATTACGGTTGATCGCGACAATGATAAAGACCCTGTCGTGTCTCTGCGCGAAATCGCCGACAAGACGGTTGATCTGAAAGTGGTCAAAGAATCTCTCGTGGCTGAGATTCAGGAAGTTCGTCCTGGCGAGGAAGAAGAGCGCGAAGCCGATCGGCTGGCACTCGAGTCTGCTCCTGCGGCGACCGAAGAAGACGTTATGCGTGCATACCAGGCCGAACTGGAATCCGGCCGCGACGACCGAATGTAGGTGTAAATGGCAACAGCGACCGTCAAATCAGCAGACCGGTCGCGCGCCTCTAGGCCGCCGCGTGGCATACGTGATGATGAGCCATTCCTGACCAAGGAAGAACTTGCCGGCATGGTGCTGGCCTATCAACCCGATGCCGACCGCGCCCGCCTGCACCGCGCTTACGAGTTTGCACGCGAAAAGCATGGCGACCAGCTGCGCCAGTCTGGTGATCCTTATTATTCGCATCCCGTCCGCGTTGCGACCCTGCTTGCCTCAGTCCGCCTCGATGAAGCGACAATCATGGCGGGCCTGCTGCATGACACAGTCGAGGACTGCGACGATGTCGATCTGGCTGAGATTGAGGATAAGTTCGGGGCTGACGTTGCCGAACTGGTCGATGGCGTCACCAAGCTCGGTCAGCTGGAATATCAGAGCGAAGCCAGCAAACAGGCTGAGAACTTCCAGAAATTCATTCTCGCCACCGTCAATGACACGCGCGTCCTGCTCGTGAAGCTTGCCGATCGTCTGCACAATATGCGGACGCTTCATTACAAGAAAAAAGAAGAATCGCGCCGGCGAGTGTCGCGCGAAACGATGGACCTGTATGCACCGCTCGCGCGCCGGGTCGGCCTGCATTACATGGCGTCCGAAATGGAAGACCTGGCCTTTCAGCACCTCAATCCCGAAGCACGCGCACAGATTCTCAGTCAGCTTGAAGCGCTGGAGTCGCGTAACAAGGATGACCTCGAGCGCATCCGCCTCGCCATCCGTCAAGTGATGGAGCGTGAAGGCATCGAGTGCCGCATCAAAGGCCGGCGCAAAGAGCCTTATTCGATCTGGCGAAAGCTCGAAAAGAAATCGATTTCGTTTGAAGGCGTCGCCGACATATTCGGCTTCCGCGTAGTCGTCGATACAATGTCGAATTGCTACAAGGCGCTCGGCGCGTTTCATACTGAGTGGGCGTGTCTGCCTGATCGCTTCCGTGATTTCATCTCCGTGCCCAAGCCAAACGGGTACGCATCCCTGCACACAACCGTCCGCGCCAGTGGCAATCGGCTGGTCGAACTGCAGATCCGCACCGAAGAAATGGATGACACGGCCGAGCGCGGCGTTGCGGCTCATTGGGGCTACAAAAACAGCGCTTACGGGTTTGACCCCGAAAGCTCCAAGGCTGCGGGTTTGGATCCGGCTGCAAACTTGCGCGCTTTTGGTGAGCTGCTCAATCATGGCGGCGATGCCGAGGATTTCCTCGAGCACGCCAAAATGGAGATGTACCGCACCCACGTGTTTGCATTCACACCGAAAGGTCGCCTGGTGCTGCTACCGTCCGGCTCGATGCCACTCGACTTCGCCTATGCCGTCCACACCGCTGTGGGTGATACGTGCGACGGTGCGAAGATTAACGGTGTGCCGCGAAATATGCGGACAGCCCTGCAAAATGGCGACGTGGTCGAGGTCATTCGCCGCGACGAGCCGCGCCCCCTCCCCGGCTATGAAACGCTGTGCGTAACCGGCCGCGCGAGGGCTGCTCAGAGAAAATTACGGCGCGAGCTGGAGACTCAGCAATTTGCCAATCTCGGACGCAATCTGCTCGAACGTGCGCTGCGACAGCACGAAATTGATCCCGTCAGCGTGGATATGCGCAAAGTGTCTGAACGGGCTGGATTTGAACGCGTGCAGGCGATGTTTGAAGCGCTGGGTCGCACCCAGGAAGAAGTCTCTCGTATCATTGGCGTTGCGTTCCCGGGGCTCGATCTGAAAGGATCCAAAGATGAGAAAGCGGTCACGCTCGACGATGAGCACGCCTCGAGCCTTATCGCCGGCGAAAACCTCACGGCGGGCGTCACCTTGCATCTTGGTGAATGTTGCCATCCGATCCCCGGAGACCGGATCATCGGCTTGCGCCAACCCGACAAGGGCCTGGTCGTCCATACGATTTATTGCCGCCAGGTTGCAAAATATGATGATCGCCCGGATCTCTGGGTCGATTTGCAATGGACCGAGCTCGCCAAGTCTGGTGTCCGCGCGATCGGACGGATTTCAATCAATGCCGCAGACCATCAAGGCGTGCTGGCCCAGCAATGTAGCGTCGTCGCTCAAGCCGGCGGAAATATACGCGGCGTCTCAACCCACAGCCACGGGCCAGGGTTTATGGAGCTTGTCTTTGACATCGAAGTCGAGGATTTACGGCATCTGGAACAAATCAAAGCCGCCTTGCGCGCGCTGGCAGTGGTCGAACGTGTCGAACGCCTAGAGGAGAGCGAATTTGAATAATGATCAGGTCTTGCAGGTTTTCCGCGATGCTGGAGCCTTGCTAGAGGGACATTTCATCCTTTCATCCGGGCGCCGTAGCCCGGTTTTCCTTCAAAAGGCCCTGGTCTTTTCGCAGCCTGAATTGTCGGCAAAATTGTGCGCGGCGTTGGCGGAAAAAGTCAAAGCGCGGCTGGGTGAGATTGATGTTGTCGTTGGCCCCGCCATGGGCGGCGTCATTCCCAGCTATGAACTGGCGCGCCACCTTGGCTGCCGCGCGGTGTTTGTCGAACGTGTCGATGGTGACTTCGAATTGCGCCGAAGTTTTGAACTTGGCGAAACCGACCGTGTCCTGATCGCGGAGGACATTGTCACGACAGGGCTGTCCTTCCGCGAAACCGTTGAAGCACTTAACAAGCTGCCGGGCACAGTTGTCGGCGGATCCTGCATCATCGACCGCAGCGGCGGCGAGGCCGATGTCGGGTGTGAGCTGGTTTCGCTCGCTTCAATCAAATTCCCGGACTATGACGCTGATGATCTGCCGCCAGAGCTGCAGGCCATTCCAGCGCACAAGCCGGGCAGTCGGGGCCTCAAATAGTGACCAATCGGATCCGTCTCGGCGTCAATATCGACCATGTCGCAACCATTCGCAACGCACGCGGCGGCGCGCATCCGGATATTGCGCGGGCGGCTGAGATTGCGACCAGAGCCGGAGCCGATGGCATCACCTTCCATTTGCGCGAGGATCGCCGGCACATCATGGATCCGGACCTGATCGCCATCCGCGAAGCGACAGACCTGCCCCTGAACATGGAAATGGCGGCGACCGATGAAATGCATGTCATAGCTATGGATTACAAAGCCGAAACGGTCATGTTCGTGCCTGAAAAGCGCGAGGAAAGAACAACCGAAGGCGGTCTGAATGCCGCGCGCGAGCACAACAAGCTGACACCGATGATCCGCGCCCTGAAAGATAATGGCAGCCGCGTCTCTCTGTTCATTGAACCGGATCCGGTTCAGCTCATCGCCGCTCAGCGTATGGGCGCGGACATTACCGAGTTTCATACCGGCCGCTTTGTCGAGCTTTCGCTCGCTGGCGAAACTGAATTGGCCGAAGCCGAGTTGCAGCGAATTTCCGACTGCGCCAAGCGTGCGGTGGACATCGATATCGAACCGCAAGCCGGGCATGGACTGACCTATGACACGGTGAAGCCAGTCGCCGCGATCGCTGAATTGACCGAGTTGAATATCGGTCATTTCCTGATCGGTGAAGCGATCTTCGCTGGCCTGGAGCCTGCAATTCAGCATATGCGCCAGTTGATGGATGAGGCGCGGGCATGATCATCGGGACCGGTAATGATCTCTGCAACATAGAGCGGATACAGCGCTCACTCGACCGTTTCGGTGAGCGATTTGAAAAGCGCTGCTTCACCGAAGGCGAGATTACCAAGGCCCGGCGTCGTCGTTTGACGGCTGAAACCTATGCCAAACGTTTCGCAGCCAAAGAAGCCTGCGCCAAGGCGCTCGGCACCGGTGTGCCACGGCGCGGCGTTCATTGGAAAATGATGGAAGTGATCAATCTGCCGTCCGGCAAGCCGACATTAAAATTGACGGAAGGCGCAAAGAAACGCCTCGACGAACTGACACCTGATGCTCATGTCGCGCATGTACATCTGACCATGACAGATGACCATCCCTGGGCCGAAGCGCAGGTGATCATCGAGGCGCTTCCCGTATGAAACGCCCGTCTCGTCCGAAACGCACACGTCATCGCGCCGCCGCCAAGACCGCGCGCCAACCGACCTTGAGCAATGACAAGCGCCGCGAGCTGGAAACGGCGATCGGCTATCGTTTTAAAGATGGCGATATCCTGCTGCATGCGCTTATTCATCCAAGTCTCATCGACGAATATCGCGGCGGCGCAGGATTCTCCAACCAGCGCATGGAGTTTCTCGGCGATCGCGTCCTTGGGCTCGTCGTGGCAGAGATCTTGATCAACAAGTATCCCAAGGAACGCGAAGGGTTCATGACCAAACTGTTCCACAATCTGGTCAGCGGGCAGACCTGCGCCGAAGTTGGGGCGGCGCTGGGCTTGCGCGATTATTTGTTTATGGACGCGTCGATGCGTGCCAACAAGAACGCCAATTATGACAAGGCCGTCGCTGACGCGATTGAAGCTGTTATCGCAGCAATTTACATGGATGGCGGCCTCGATGCGGCTGAGAAGTTCATCAAACGCTGCTGGAGGTTTGACGCTCTGGCGAAAGACCCTGGCGACAGTGACTCCAATCCAAAAACCAAGCTGAGCGATTGGTGCGGCGCAAACCAAACCGCCTATGCAGCCTATGAGACACTCCAAACCAACGGCCCTGACCATGCGCCGGTCTTCACTGTAAAAGCCTCTGTTGAAGGCCATGGCGAAGCCACCGCAAAAGGTGGTAACAAGGCCGAAGCTGAACGCGCGGCCGCTCGCGCGCTCTTAGACCTTCTGGAAAAATCATGACCGATCCCGATACCGCTTTGCCGGACGCTTCCGAAATCACGCATGCTGGCTTTGCAGCCATTATCGGCGCACCCAACGCGGGTAAATCCACGCTAACCAATCATCTGGTCGGCACAAAAGTCGCGATCGTGACCCATAAAGTGCAAACCACGCGCTTTCCGATCCGAGGCGTCGCGCACCACGGAGCGTTAAAAATTGTCCTCGTCGACACACCGGGCATATTCCGCGCCAAGAAACGCCTGGACCGCGCAATGGTGAAAGCCGCCTGGTCCGGCGCAGACGAGGCCGATGCGGTTGTACATCTGATCGATGCGTCCGCCTGGGTTGCAGATCAGGCCGGTGAAGCTTCGGCGGCGCAGAAACTCTCCGTTGAAGACGATCGCCGGGTCATTGAGACGCTCAAAGAACATGAGCGCAAAGTCTTTCTCGCGCTGAACAAGATTGACTTGTTCCCGCATGACAAAGTCTTGCCGATCATGTCCGAGCTCAGCGGCGCGGGCGTGTACGAAGAGATGTTCATGATCTCCGCGTTGAACGGCGACGGCGTTCCGCCGCTGCTGGCAAAGCTCGCCGAGCGGATGCCCGCGGGCCCAGCCTTGTATCCGCCGGAGCAAACGGCGGACCTGCCGATGCGCCTTCTCGCCGCTGAAGTGACACGCGAAAAGCTGATGCTGCGCCTGCACCAGGAGCTGCCGTATCAGTTGATGGTTGAAACCGAGAGCTGGGAGCCTTTTGACAATGGTTCCGTGCGCATTCGTCAGGCCGTCATCATCGCTCGCGAACAACACAAGGGTATGGTGCTCGGCAAAGGTGGAAGTGCGATAAAGGCGATTGGCAAAGCGGCGCGTGAAGAATTGACCGAAATGCTCGACCGAACCGTTCACCTGATCCTGTTCGTGAAAGTTGATCCGAAATGGATGGAGCGACGCGAAGCCTATGCCTCGGTTGGGTTGGAGTTCGATGCTTAGGGGCAAACCCCATGCAATGGCGTGACGAAGCGCTGATCCTTGGCGGACGCCGCTTTGGCGAGAGCGGCCTTATTCTCGATACGCTGACGGCCACGAAAGGCCGACGATCCGGTCTGGTTTATGGCGGGGCCAGCCGAAAGAAGCGCGCCCAATTTGAAGCCGGAAACACGGTCGAACTGTCCTGGACCGGGCGCCTCGAAGAACAGCTTGGACGCTTTGACGTCGCCGAAGTCCTGACCAGCCGGGCCGGACGCTATCTTGATCGCCCGGAAGCCTTGATGGCGCTGACCACGGTTTCAGCTCTCTTGCGCGGCGCGGTCGATGAGGGCGACGCCGCTGGGTCCAGCCTCTATCACCCCACGACCTTGCTCCTCGACGCCCTTGAAAACTGGCCTGTTTGGCCGGCCTTGTATGCGAAGTGGGAGCTTGGGCTGCTCTCCTCGTTGGGATTTGGGTTGGATCTCGATAAGTGCGCGCTGTCCGGCGAGAATGACGGCCTGACGCATGTTTCACCGAAGACCGGGCGGGCTGTCCGCGGATCGGAGGCTGAAGACTATGTCGAGCGCCTGTTCCCGCTGCCCGCATTCCTGATCAACTCTTCGGCGCTGGCAATGGCAGAAGACATCGAGGACGCATTGCATCTGACGGGCTATTTCCTCGAAGAAAGGTTGTTTTCGAGCGTCCATAAGCCCGTTCCACCATCGCGCGCGCGGCTTGTTCCTAAACTTATTGGCTGATTACTGGCTTGTTCAACCTGCGTTCAGGCGCGAACGCGCAAAGGAAACCAGTGTTCAGGGGCAGAGAGCATTTTTCCTAGAGGCTGATAATGAAAAAAACTGTCCTGTTTGGCGCAATGAGCGTCGCCCTCCTCGGACTTGTAGGCTGCATCCACGTGGATGAAGGCGACTGGTCAGATTCAGAAGAAATCGCGCACAATACCGAAACAGCGCTTCGCGTTTGTGGAGGCCCCGGAACGGTTGCGGAAGTCACCGAAGACGGGTTTTCCTGTAAGGACGAGTAAAGTCTAACGACACGTTTCAGTGCTGCCCATGTCGAGATGGAAATGATCGGCATGGGCAGCATCATAATCAGGGCCAAGTGTCACCGAGAACAGCCTGCAGGCCTTTTTGTGCACGCGCGTCAGGAATTTCCCTTTGTCACTCCGTTCGCGCCAATGATCTTTGACGCGGATATGCGTGCCATCCTCCAGCACGAAACCTGAAATATCGATGGCGTTGGCATAGGAATGCTGGCTGCGCGTTCTTGTTCCTGCAATATTGCGGCAGCTGAAAGAGCCATAGGTCTCGATCTGCCGCAGCGGAGAGTCGAAAATCTTCTCCGCTTGCGGGCGCAGGACATGGCGCTCCCAGATGTGCAAGGCCGCCATTTGGTGACACGTCATACGCAAGGGCGCGGCATTATAAGGCGTCAGTGAGCGCTTCATGTTCAAGGTTTTTTCCAGCGGGCACCGGGTCTCGGCACCGTCAGCGCGGACAATCTCAAACTCGATCCCGGCATCCGTCAGCTTTTGGCGGCACAGCTCTTCATCATATTTCAGGTCCGTAAGCTTGCCATAGGTCGCAAGTCCCAGCGGTTCGGTGAGGTCTGCAGGTCGGAATGGGTTGTGCTGAGTCGGCAGGAATCGGTGCACCAAATAGCCCAATCCCACCAAAGCAATGGCCAATAAAATCAGTCGCCAGTGGCGCATGGTATTCCTTCGTTAACCAATCGGCGTTTTCTGTTAACCTGTACACGAGTGTGGCGATTCTAGGCCACCACAGACTTCAGAGGTGCGCATGACCGATCTTTTGGAACCAGAAGACGATCGCATTATCAACGAACCGCTGAGCGAGGCGCTGACCAAGCGCTATCTCGCTTACGCCCTTTCGACCATCACGTCCCGGGCCCTTCCGGATGTGCGTGACGGGCTGAAGCCGGTGCAGCGGCGGATCCTGTACGGAATGCGGGAGCTCAAGCTCAATCCGGATGGCGGCTATCGCAAATGCGCGAAAGTGGTCGGCGAGGTCATGGGTAACTATCACCCGCATGGCGACGCTTCGATTTATGACACGATGGTACGCCTGGCCCAGGATTTTTCCGTCAGATACCCATTGGTCGATGGGCAGGGCAATTTCGGCAACATTGACGGCGATAGCGCCGCTGCGATGCGATACACGGAAAGCCGGATGACAGAAGCCGCGCAGCTTCTGCTCGAAGGACTGACCGAGAACGCTGTCGATTTCAAACCAACTTATGATGAAAATGACGAGGAACCCGTGGTCTTACCCGCTGGCTTCCCGAATCTGCTTGCCAACGGTGCAACCGGCATCGCGGTGGGCATGGCGACCAGCATTCCGCCGCATAATGTGGCTGAAGCCATCGATGCGGCCTTGCTGCTGGTCGATCGCAAAACAACTTCGACCGAGGAACTCCTCGAGGTTATGCCCGGCCCTGACTTTCCGACGGGCGGCATCATTGTCGAGCCAAAAGAATCTATCCTCGAAGCCTACGAGACCGGACGTGGCAGCTTCCGCATGCGCGCCAAGTGGGAGGTCGAAGATCTGGGTCGTGGAACCTGGCAGGTTGTGGTCACGGAGATTCCCTATCAGGTCCAGAAATCGAAATTGATCGAGCGCCTTGCGGACCTGATCGAGACCAAGAAAGCGCCCTTGCTCGCCGATGTTCGTGACGAGAGCGCTGAAGACATTCGACTGATCCTCGAACCGCGCGCCAAAACAGTCGAACCGGACGTTTTGATGGAAAGCCTGTTCCGGATCTGTGATCTGGAATCGAGGTTCAGCCTGAACATGAATGTCCTACACAAGGGCGCACCAGGCGTGATGGGCTTGCGGCAAGTCTTGCGGGCCTATCTCGATCATCGCCGCGAAGTTGTCGTCCGCCGGGCTGAATTCCGGCTGGATAAGATCGAGAAACGTCTCCACCTGCTCGATGGCTATCTGATCGCGTACCTGAACATTGATGAAGTGATCCGAATCATTCGCGAGGAAGATCATCCGAAACAGGTCATGATAGACCGGTTCGGAATCACTGAAATTCAGGCCGAAGCGGTCCTGAACCTTCGTTTGCGCGCCTTGCGCAAGCTCGAGGAAATGGAAATTCGCAAAGAGCATGAGTCGCTCAACGAAGAGCGCAGCGACATTGTTGCTATGCTCGGCTCAGAAGCGCGGCAGTGGACCAAGGTCAAGAAAGAGTTGAAGGCCGCCCGCAAAGTGTTCGATCCGGAGACCGAGCTTGGTCGCCGCCGCGCAGCGTTTGAAGACGCTCCGGTGATCGATGTCGGCGCGGCGCTCGAAGCCTCTATGCCGAAAGAGCCGTTGACCATCGTACTGTCGACCAAGGGCTGGATCCGCGGCATGAAAGGCCATGGCCTCGATATGGATGCGGCCAAGTTCAAAGACGGCGATACGCTTCTCTTCTCTGAGGAAGTTCACACGACTGATAAGCTGATCCTGATGTCATCGGATGGCCGGGCCTTTACCCTGCCCTGCGATAAGCTCCCGGGTGGACGTGGGCATGGTGAACCCATCCGCATCTCAATCGATCTCGAGGACAGCGTCGAAATTGTCGGCATGTTCAAACTCGACGGATCACGCAAGCGGATCATGGCATCAGATGCTGGCTATGGCTTTGTGGTCCAGGAAGGCGAGTTGGAATCGAACCGAAAGGCTGGCAAATCGGTGGTCAGCGTGCCGGACGGATCGAAACTGTTAAAAGTGGATATCGCCAAAGGCGATCATGTCGCTGTCATCGGCAGCAACAAGAAGCTGCTCATCTTCCCACTCGACGAGTTGCCGGAAATGTCGCGTGGCAAAGGCAACAAGCTACAAAACTATCGCGGTTCCGATAAGCTTGGCGATGTGCTGGCATTCCACGCCGAAGACGGGCTGATTGTGACCGACAGCGCCGGCAGGATGCGCGGCTTCCCGGAATGGCGCGATTGGGTCGGCAAACGTGCGCAGGCGGGCAAGGTCGCGATGCGCGGGTTCCCAAGGTCGGGAAAATTTAGCGGCTAAGGCGCGACGCGTTCGGCAAATTCGATCGTCGCACCGTCCGGTGCCTTGATGCTGAACACTTCGAGATCGCCGTATGACGCTCGCACCGTGCGATAGGGCTGCGTCTCAATCGCCCACCCTCGCGCTTCAATCAACGATTTCGCTTCTGCAACTGATGCAACTGGATAAGTCACCGACAGCCATCCGAGGTTTGGCGCGCGGCAGCGGTGGGCATAATCAAATCCGTCCAGTCCGTCGATTTCGATATACTCCATTCGGCCGTAAAGCGTCTGTGATTGCGGCGAGAATATTCCGGCTTTGTAGGGCACGGACGTGGTCAAATTCTGCGGAATGCCAAGCGGCATCAAAACCGGTTCTTCATCGGTATAAGGCGCGCCATACCAGAAGCGCTGGAATCCAAGCACGTCTTCCATCAACACCCGCACCGCTTCGCGATCTCGCGTCATTTGCATGATATTGAACGGGCGGCTGAGGCGCTCGAATGGCGTGAAGCCTTCTGGGGGCGGACGGTTTAGACGTTCATAGGCTTGCACTTGCAACCCGTCTGGCCCTTTGAACACGACGATCCGAAGCTCTGATCCGTTGAATGAGAGCGGCGCGATCGGGGTCTCGGTCCCCCACCCCAGGGCGACCGCATCATCATAGATCGCTTCCATATCGTAGGCGCGCACCATGTACGACCAGAAACACCCTGTATCCCAGGCACGAGCCTCGGGTCTGGTCGGTACTTTGCGCCCTGCATCATCGAACCGAATGAGGCGAACATACCCCGCATCGCTCCCTGGTGCGCGCAGAGTGAGGACGTCACCGGATGCGCCAACAGGAAGATCATGCGCGTCAATTTCCGACTGATCCAACGGCCCGCGATAGACGGTTTCGTAACCGCCAATCTCTCGGAAAAACCGAGCCGTGCGGTCGAGGTCCGACACACTGGCTGTCGCCATCAACCAGGGTTGGTTGGTCACAGGCGATGGCAAAGGATCCGGAGCTGGCGTGACGTTCGCGGCCGGTACGGCATTTGTCTGACAAGACGCAAACAGCCCCAGTGCGAACACCGGGGCTGCGAGTAGCTTCACAATAGACGTCACCGATCAGAACTCGGCACCGAACTCGACGCCATACTCCAGAGGCGGCGACGCATAGGTCGTGAATGAAGACGCTGAAGATGCCCGGTAATACTCGACATCATTTAGGTTACGAGCGAACGCAGCCACAGACCAACCGCGATCATCCTGGTATTTAACGCGCGCATTCAGGATTGCATCAAAATCGATCAACGCATGCTGCGGGCTATTTGCGACTAGGCTCCACGATTCATCCTCGAAGCTGACATCCCCCGAAATGATCAACTCACCTTGTTGGAACGGCGTGGTGTAGAGCGCCCCAAGCGTCGTCTTGTATTCCGGCCCATTTTTCAGAGAGAGACCGAGCGCGCAGGAAATGATTTGCGCATCATTCGTTGGGTCGGTTCCCGCGGGGCAGCCAGCACCATTATTGCTCAGGCCTCTGGCCTGATCACCCGTGAGCGATGTATATTCTGCATCAAGGAAGCCAGCATTACCGTTAAGCTGGAAATTCTCGGTGATTTGCCAAACGGCTTCGAATTCCAATCCCGAAATCTCGGTTTCATCCACGTTGAAACGGGTAAATCCAAGTCCCGGCACTGTCGCCCCGATTTGCAGGCCTTCATATTGATTGAAGAAAGCCGCAGCATTGATACGCAGCGTGTCGTTCCAATCGGACTTCACACCGACCTCGAAAGAATCGAGGGTCTCTTCCTCGACCGGCAGGAATACCGCAGTTCCACTGAACGCGTCAGGCGACCACCCGCCGGATTTGAATCCAGTCGAATATTTCGCATAGCCGAGTAGGTTGTCGTAAACGCGATAATCGGCGCCCACCGTATAGCTGAGATTGTCGAACTCCTGGGAATCCATGCGGGCGAAGCCGAATGGGCCGGTGCCATCAAAGTCTTTCTCGTCATTGGTCGCGCGAACGCCAGCGGTTAGCGAAAGTCGATCATTTACGGCATACGTCCCCTGCCCGAAGACGGCTAGCGAATCTGTCGACGAGTCGATCGAGAATGGGAATATGAACGTCGAATCAAGACTGAGATCTTCCTGAAAGAAATACACGCCTGCGATCCAGTCCAGCGCGCCTTGGCCATTTTGCCCGATGGTGAATTCCTGGCTGAACTGGTTTTGATCAGTCATCTGCGAATATGGGAAACCAATCCGCGTCGAGAGTTCATCTTCGAGATCGCGATAGGCCGTGATCGAGGTGAAATCCAGCCCACCCAACACACCTTCGACACGCGCACTTATGCCGGAGCTTTGGAGCTCCTGATTATAGTCAGAGAAACATCCAAGCGGCAGCAGGCCACCCGCAGGACAGGTCGTGCCCGGCGCCGGCTCAATCGTGAAAATGTCATTGTCTGCATCTTGGCCAGGTACAATAGAATCCGGAATAGGATCGGACCGATCATCGGTGTGATCGAGCGCGAACAAGACATTCCAGTCACTATTGAACTCGTGATAAAGCGAACCGCGGATGGCGAGCGTATCTAGTTCTCCAACCCCGTCACGGGCGGTCGTGGTCAGCGGGCCATTCGGCCGAAGATCATGAAAGCCGTCGCGTGTGCGTGAAAACGCGGTGACGCGGGCTGCTGTGCGGTCGCCGAGCTGGATGTTGCCGGTCGCCTTGAATTCCTGGCGATTGTAATTGCCAAAAGTCGCGCCGACTTTTCCGCTATTTTCAAATTGAGGTTTGACGGAGGTCAGTTTGATCGCGCCGCCAATGGTGTTCCGACCGTAAAGCGTGCCTTGCGGGCCGCGCAAAACTTCGATCGATTCCAAATCGACCACGTCGAACAATGAACCGACGGAGCGCCCGATATAGACACCATCAACATAGATGCCGACAGCTTGATCAACTGCGCCGCGACTTTCGTCTTCACCGACGCCGCGCAGGAAGATCCGTGCCGCGCTCGCCGTTCCCGTATTGGTCGCGATATTGATGTTCGGCACCTGCGCTGTGAGATCACGAATATTGAGGACCTGTTTGTCCTCGATCTGTTCGGTTGACAGAGCGGTCACAGCAACAGGTGTATCCTGAAGGTTCTCTTCGACGCGTTGCGCGGTCACGTTCACCGTGCCCAGGCGCCGCGCATTGTCGGCTTCGTCATCCTGAGCCATGGCAGGCGCCGTGAACGCCGTCGCGAGTGCAGCAATTCCTGCAGCACAGATTAAAGTCTTTTTCATCGCCGAAATCTCCTCAAACATCGGGTTAGGTGTTTCTCCCGATTCAAATGATGTACCTTTTCTTGCAAATGGCGAGATTTGTCCGGTCATTTGATTTCACTCTGTGACAAAATTGCCTCAGTGACCTCAGTCGGCAGGCGTTTCGGGCAGACCCTGAACCAGCAATACGTCAAACTCACCCCAGCCATTGTCGATCCGGGCGCGGCGCAGCACGTCATATTCGGGACTGGCCCAGAAATCACGTGCCGCCTGGGCATTCGGCCACTTGCTGATGACATAGCTGGGCGGGCTGTATTCCCCTTCAAGCACTTCAATACCGGGCCCGCCGCCAATCGCGATATAGTGACCCCCGAACTTGTCATAGACGGGCGGTAGATTCGCCGCATACCCTTCGATAAATGCTGGCCGGTCGAACACTTCACCGAGCACAATCATATAGGCCGGCGCTTCGGGTGCCGGTTCCTGGCTATCAGCTGTTTGCGGCTGGACGCCAACGCATGCGGCAATTCCGATCCCGCCTGATAGACCAAGGACGGCCCCTGCTATAAATCCTCTCATGAATTCCTCCCGGTGTCTGGACTTCTCATAAAAGGTATATCATTTGAAGGAGGCACAATGACAAGCGGAAAAGAAATGGCAATCGATCTCTCCCAACCCACCATGGTCAATTCGAACAAGACAGCGCGCGAAATCTTTGAAGAGGTGCGTGCAAATCCGGCCCGCGCGCGGTTTGGGTTCGGTGAGAAACTCGCCATCGTCAATGTCGACCCTCAAAAGTCGTACACGCGGCCAGACCTGTTTCCAAAAAGTGGCTACATTACTGACCCGCGCCAGATGGAGCATATTGATGCGATCTCTGCAGCCGCGCGCGCGAAAGGGCTGCCGGTCGTCTGGACGCATGTGGCTTATATGGACAATGCCGCCGACGCCGGCGTTTGGGGGACGCGCACAGATACGCCGGATAGCTTGCAGAACATCAAATATGGCTCGCAGCGCACGGAGTTCGATGACCGGGTCACCATCGATCCGAGCGTAGACGCCGTTTACACCAAACGGATGCCATCTGCGTTCTTTGAAACGCCGCTGCAAAGCTTCCTCACCTGGCACAAAGTCGACACCGTTGTGATCACAGGCGGCTCAACGTCAGGCTGTGTGCGCGCTACCGCCGTCGATAGTCTGAGCTATGGGTATCGCACCATCGTTCCGATCGAGTGCGTCGCCGATAAACATGAGAGCTATCACTTCGCCAACCTGACCGACCTGCTGATCAAGTATGCCGATGTCGTGCCGGTCAGCGAGGTTCATGAGGCGATTGCGGGGTATCAAGGCTGATGCACGCGGATCCAAATCTCTACGATTACTGGCCTTATGAAGGACGCCCCAAAATCGTCTGGCCAGGTGGCAAGAAGCTCGCCTTCTGGATCGCGCCCAACATAGAATATTACGAATTTGAGCCGCCTCATAATGATCAACGTCCCGGTTGGCCGCGCGGCAATCCGGATGTCGTCGCCTATTCCCAGCGGACCTGGGGCAATACGGTCGGCCATTGGCGGATGATGGACCTGTTCGACAAATATGACTTGCGAGGATCGATTTCACTGTCGATTGGCCTGGTCGACCATCACCCGGAAATTATCGAAGCGGTGAATGCGCGCAACTGGGAGTTCTTCTCGCACGGGATTTACAATACGCGCTATTCTTATGGCATGGACGAGGCGCAGGAACGCGCCGTCCTGGCCGACTCCATCCGCACCGTGCAGCAAGCCACGGGGAACCGTATTCGCGGTTATCTCGCCCCGGCTTTGACGCATACCGAGAAGACGCTCGACCTGATCGCAGAGCATGATTTCTGGTACACGTGCGATCTGTTCCAGGACGACCAGCCGCTACCGATCAAGACCCAGACCGGGAAACTGGTCTCAATGCCCTACTCGCTCGAGGTCAATGACGTGATCACCTATTCCGTCCAGGGCTGGAGCCCCCAGCGCTATACCGATTTGCTGATCCGGCATTTCGACCAGTTGCTCGAAGAAGGCGAGCAGTCGGGTACCGTCATGTGCATCCCGTTGCACGCCTATCTGGTCAGTCAACCGCACCGCCTGCGCGTGTTCGAAGACGCACTGAAACACATCTGCGCACACCGCGATGATGTCTGGTTCACCACCGGGGCCGAGATTGCCGAGTTTTATCGCGATACCTATTTCGATCAATCACTGGCAGACGTCGCCGCACGCGGCGTTGTCAGCGGCGGAACGGGGTTTGCGCCATGATCCAGCCTGGATATCTGCAGCGCATGGCGCGCTACAATCGCTGGCAGAACGACAATCTGTATGCGGCCGCGACCGCTTTGACCGACGAGGACCGCCGCAAGGATCGCGGTAGTTTCTTCAAGTCAATCCACGCCACGCTTTCACATATCCTTTGGGCCGATCAGATCTGGATGAGCCGGATCAGTGATTGGGATAATCCCGGGACCGGCATTCCGGGGTCGACGGGCCTTTATGATGACTGGAAGGATCTTTGCGCCCGCAGGAAGGCTGCCGATCAGCGTTTCATCGCCTGGGCTGATGCGATCGCGCAAGACCAGATTGACGGCGATCTGAACTATGTCGACTCAAGAGGTGATGCGCAGACCCGCAATCGCGCCGTCTGTCTGATTCAGGTCTTCAATCACCAGACCCATCATCGCGGCCAGGTCCATGCCATGTTGAGCGCAACCGGCGCAAAGATGCAGGATACCGATGTCCCGTTCATGCCGGAGGCCTACTACTGATGCCGCTGCCTGACGACTATCTGATCTATCCGCATCGCCAGCATGGCTTTGACAATCCGCATTATGACTGGGATCCGGCCGATCGACGTGATCCGGTTGCGCTCAAAGGCGGCATCAAATCGATCGCGACAATTATCGTGCCGGTGGAGTTCTTTCCGCTCAATCCGCCCGCAACCCCGTTCAAGCATCCTGGCGCGATGAAAACACCCTACCCGGACTTGCGGCACTTCACGGTGCGCGATTACGGGAATCGCATCGGTATTTTTCGCCTGATACGAGAATTTTCCAAACGCGGCATCGAAGCCACGTTCGCAGTGAATGCCGAGATTGCGCGGCGCTACCCACCACTGATAAAGGCCATTCGCGAGGGTGGACATGAGATCGCGGCGCACGGCCTATCAACTGCTCATATTCATCATGACGGCCTCAACGTCGTTGATGAGCGCGCCCTCGTCGCGGACGTCCGCAGTGTCTTCCCGGACGCCAAAACCTGGATGAGCCCGGCCCGCAATGAGAGCTATCGAACGCTCGACTTGATCGCGGAAGCAGGCTTCGAGATCTGTCTTGATTGGGAAGCCGACCAGCGCCCGATCGAGTTTAAAACCAACTCTGATCCGGTCTGGGCATTGCCGCATTATGGCGAGCTCGGCGATTTCAAATTGCTCATCGACCGCTCGCAATCCGAAGAAGACTGGGCGGCACAAATCATCGAGACCGCTCGGTTTCATGTCGCTCAGCACGAAACAGAAGGTGCGAGCGCGTTTGCGTTCACCATGACACCCTATGTTCTCGGGCAACCCTTTCGAATTCAAGCTGTCAGGCAGGTGCTCGACGCGCTGTCGCAAATCGACGGCCTGGCTGTTCGCACGGCCGCGGAGAGTTGTGCCGCGTTCCAGGAGGCTGCCCAATGAACCGCCGCGCCTTTCTACTCGGCACCGGAGCGGCAGCCCTGGCTGCTCCCGCACTCGCTCAAGGATCTTCGCCCATGCGCTATTCCGCTCTCGCTCTTCAAACCGTTTGCGATGCGGTCAATCAGGACAGTTCGATTGAGGACGCGCACGCCCGGATGGACCGCGCGATCAATCGGGTGCGGGGCCAGATCGGTTCAGCCAAGGGTTTCCTGAAGGGCTTCAATGGCTATGATGTCAAACTGGTCGTGCTGCCGGAATACTGGATGACCGGCTTTCCGCTCGGCGAGACGCGCGAAGAATGGCAAGACAAAGCAGCGATTCCGGTCGATGGTGCGTTTCCCGACAAACTCGCGGGCCTGGCGCAAACGTTTGGCATCTACCTCTGCTCGAACCACTATGAAACCGATCCAAATTTCCCAGAGCTGTATTTCCAGTCGAACGTCATCTACGGGCCGAATGGCGACACGGTGCTGCGCTATCGCCGCATGATATCGCTGTATACGCCAAGCCCATACGATGTTTGGGATCAGTACATCGACACCTATGGCGAGGATGCGATTTTTCCGGTGGCCGAGACAGAAATCGGCGCGCTGGGCACGATTGCGAGCGAGGAAATTCTGTATCCTGAAATCGCCCGTATGCAGGCGTTCAAAGGCGCCGAGATATTCTGTCATCCGACCAGCGAAGTCGGGGCACCGACGCTGACCCCGAAGCACATCTCCAAGAAAGCGCGTGCGATCGAGAACATCGCTTACGTGGTTTCGGCCAATAGCGCAGAGATCATCGGCACGCCGGTCCCGTCGGCCTCAACCGATGGCATGTCGATCATTCTTGATTGGTACGGTCGCTCGTTGGCGGAGGCCAATCAAGGCGAAAC
>SPJK01043922.1_pt1 | contig 25294 bp, 22 predicted proteins | sample 3741771 | NCBI WGS metagenome assembly SPJK01 (sample SAMN10925997, study PRJNA522277) | cold seep metagenome | isolation source: Elba SIP-enriched marine methane seep metagenome, extraction at timepoint T2 | place: Italy: coast of Elba, Mediterranean Sea
CTGACGCATGGTCGCCATGCCCGCATCAAGGAAGATCTTTCCCTGGCCGACTCGCGACAAGAAATCGTCGCCGCGCTGAGACGCGAAACCACCGCCGCCAAATCGCAGCAAGGCTATGAGAAACGCCTGACCTGGGTTCTCGACTGGGCCGACCAGCGCATCGGCGCAGCATGGTCGGGGGAGGCCTATGGAGTCAGCGCCGTCTTAGCCCTGCTTTATCCCATGGCCCTGGTGCTGCTGATCTGGACCGCGACGGGCGAGAACCATAGCGGCATGGACGGTTTCCTACGCGAGACCGCGCCCGATTGGCTGAGGCTGGCCTTCATCGCCGCAATCGCGCTTGGCGGTTTCTTCATGTGGCGGAGTTCCAGAATCGGGGGGTGGCGCGATTTCGTGCTCTACTTCCTTGGCCAATGTATTGTCGCTGTCGCTGTCGCTGTCGCTGTCGCTGTCGCTGTCGCTGTCGCTGTCGCTGTCGCTGTCGCTGTCGCTGTCGCTGTCGCTGTCGCTGTCGCTGTCGCTGTCGCTGTCGCTGGCGCTGTCGCTGGCGCTGTCTCTGTCGCTGTCTCTGTCGCTGTCGCTGTCGCTGGCGCTGGCGCTGTCTCTGTCGCTGTCGCTGTCGCTGTCGCTGTCGCCGTCGCCGTCGCTGTCTTATGGATTATCAAACAGTACAAGGGGCGCGGTTATCTCGCCGTGTCAATTCTATACAGTGTCGCGGCATTCTCCGCCGCCGCACTTTTTGCCGGCGAAGACGCTTGGCGACCTGGCCTAAGCGGTGCCCTCATCATCTTCATGCTTTTCGTGCCGACGGTGAACGCGGTGTTCGATTGGGCCTCGATCAGCCTGACGCGCGGGCTGTTGCGGCGTTCCCTCGCCGACGGGGTTTCGGACCGCCTGCGTATCGGGCTCGGGATTTTGGATCTGGGCCTGGCGTTGCTGCTGTTGATCGGGCTTATCGTCGCGCTCGGTTTCGTCATTCAGGCCTTCAACGCCACGGCGATCGCGGCGGTGGGCGACCCGCAGCTAAAGCTGACCGATCTCATAAGCGGTATCGCCGCCGAGCCGTTGAAGGTCGATTATCTGTGGATCCATCTCATGGTCTTTTCGACCCTGCTGCCGACGCTGGTGCATGTGCTGACCGCGGCGCTGGCCTTCGCCGCCGCGTGGCTGCCCAACGCCAAGACGCGCCGCGAATTCGCCGACCAGATCGAAAGCGGCGCCTATGAGACGAATGCCCGCATCCAACGCCGCATCATCCGGCATCTTGCCTGGGGCAACGTGATGCCAGCATGTGCCTTAACCCTTGTTGTGGGGATCGGGCTTTACGGCGTTGCGATGCTATTCTTTCAACTCGACTGGTTCGCGCTTGCCGGCGCGAATGCGGGAGAATGGGTCGTCCAAACGCTGTGGCGATAGCCCCCTCCCGTCCTTCCGCCTTATGGGGGCGGCAGTTGGGAATGCCATGGACGAACGTTTTTTCCTACTCGCCAATTCGCACCCGCTGCTCATAAAGCGCTTCGTAGTGGGGCAGGCTGGCGCGATAGAGGCGCAGCATGTCTTCGTTACTGTCCAGGGGTGGGTAGTCCCGTTTCTGGGGTGCCAAAGCCTTTGAGGCCTTCAGGGCGTCGTGGAAGCCGTGATCATCGGTGTTCCAGGTCACATCCTGCTGCTTGCGGGTCTCCGTCTTCGTTTCCCAATCCAGGGCCTCGGCGATAAAGGGAATTCCGACCGCCGCGCAATAGGCCTGCATACCGGCATCGGCATTGGCCAGAAGTTCATCGCTATCGATGACCGCCGGCGCTTTGCCGGTCCGATCCGCGACCTGCTTGAAAAGCGTATGCAGCTCTTCAAAGCCAATCTCGGGCAAGGTCACATCCGGCCAGCGGGCATGCAGAGAGGTCAGAACCTTTTCCGGATCGCGGATCAGGAAGCTATGGGTGAAGTCATCCAGAAACGCATTATCCGCCAGGTGATGAACGGAGTACGCGAAGTCTTTCACGAAGACGGATCCGTTGACAGCAAGCGCCTTCATGCGCGCATGAACGCCCATGATCGTCAGCCCCTCCGTTACCTGCAACGACGGATCAGCGATGAAATAGCGATCATGGCGCCTGTCTTCGCCGTAATAGAAGGCTTCGTTATAGGGCTCATGAAAGCATTCGAAATCGCCGCGATTGGCCATCGCCCATTCAAAGGCTGTTGATGTCGAACGCGGGGTCGCCCAGAGGGCCAGAATCTTACCCATGACTATGTCCCTTTCCTTGCATCCGGCCTACGCGCCCTTACGAGACGCTGGCTATCGCTCTCCCATCGGAGCGGCAAAACCGCGTCTCGAAGGGTGGAAGCCCATTCTTCCCTTAAACAAATCCGCGATCCTTCAGCACCGCCAAGACCTTCTCTGCCGCTGCCTCCGGGCTGAGAGCGCCGGTATCCAGCCGGATCTCCGGGTTCTCCGGAGCCTCATAGGGGCTATCGATCCCGGTGAAGTTCTTGATCTGGCCGTCGCGGGCTTTCTGATAAAGCCCTTTCGGATCACGCTCCTCACATAGGGCAAGAGAGGCATCGACATGCACCTCCAAGAACTCACCCTCTTCCAGAAGATCCCGGGCCAATTGGCGTTCCCCCTTGAAGGGGGAGATGAAGGAAACCAGGACGATCAACCCCGCATCGACGAAAAGCTTTGAGACTTCCGCCACCCGGCGAATGTTTTCCACCCGGTCTGCCTCTGTGAAACCGAGATCACGGTTGAGCCCGTGGCGCACATTGTCCCCATCCAGCATGTAGGTGTGGCGATTCAAGCTGGCGAGGCGTTTCTCCACCATATTCGCGACCGTCGATTTGCCGGAGCCGGACAGACCGGTGAACCAGAGCACGCAGGGCTTTTGGCCTTTCTGCTCCGCCCGGCTTTCCTTGCTGATATCGGTTTCCTGCCAGACCAGATTGGTGGCGCGCCGCAAGCCATAATCGACCATGCCGGCACCGACCGTCAGATTGGTGTAGCGGTCAATCATGACAAAGCCACCCAGCGCCGGGTTTTCCTTGAACGAGTCCAGAGCAACAGCCTGATCAAAGGACAGATTACAGACGGCGATATCATTGAGGCCGAGTGTCGAGGCGGCCCCTTCCTCCAAACTGTTCACATTGATCGTGTGCTTGAGGCTCGTGACCTGAGCCGTGACCGTGTGCGCGCCGATCTTCAGGAGATACTGACGTTCCGGCAGCATTTCCTCCTCATCCATCCAGACGAGATGCGCCTGAACCTGATCGGTGACGTCGGCCGGGTCATTCGCGGCTGCGAGGACATCACCTCGGCTGACATCAATCTCATCTTCCAGCACCAGGGTGATCGCCTGCCCTGCCTGTGCTGATTGGAGATCACCATCGGAGGTGACGATCCGCGCGATACGGCTTTCCCGCTCCGACGGTAATGCGACAACGGCATCTCCCACCGTGACAGGGCCACCGGACAGTGTTCCGCTGAAGCCGCGAAAATCGAGATTGGGCCGGTTAACCCATTGCACCGCCATCCGAAAACCAAGCGGTTTCCCTGCACGGTTTGCCGCTGGTCGATCTGCGGCAGTCGGTGCCGCTTCAAGCACTTCCAGAACCGTCGGGCCATCATACCAAGGCATCGCATCGCCGCGCCCTGTCAGATTGTCCCCCTTCAAGGCGGAAAGCGGGATTGGTACCACGGTCTCAATCCCAAGGCGGTCGGCAAAGCTCCGATACTCCGCTTTGATTTCCTCAAAGACCGCCTGATCGTAGCCAACCAGATCCATCTTGTTCACCGCCAGGATCACATGACGAATGCCCAACATCGAAGCAATCGCGGAATGCCGCCTCGACTGGGTCAGCACCCCTTTGCGCGCATCGATCAGAATGACCGCGACATCCGCATGAGAGGCACCAGTGACCATGTTGCGGGTATATTGCTCATGCCCCGGTGCATCGATGACGATGAATTTGCGGCTTTCTGTCGTGAAGAAGCGATAGGCCACATCAATCGTGATACCTTGTTCCCGCTCCGCCGCCAGACCATCGACCAGTAAGGCGAAATCGATCCCATCGGCGACCGTCCCAACCTTTTTGCTGTCATTTTCAAGCGCGGTGAGTTGATCCTCAAAGATCATCTTGCTGTCGAACAACAGCCGTCCGATCAGGGTTGATTTGCCATCATCCACGCTGCCGCAGGTGATAAAGCGCAAAAGGTCCTTGCCGGCATGAGCCTTCAGGAAGGTTTCGATCTCCGCCGCCGGGATCAAAGCCGGCGCGTTGGATTGTGTTGTTGCTTGGGACATTAGAAATATCCCTCCTGCTTTTTCTTCTCCATCGATCCCGACTGATCATGGTCGATTATCCGGCCCTGCCTTTCTGACGTTCGGGTCAGCAGGGTCTCCCCAATGATCTCGGACAATGTTGTGGCGTTTGATTCAATCGCGGCCGTCAACGGGTAGCAGCCGAGCGTCCGAAAGCGGACTGATTTCCGCTGGACCTCTTCTCCCGGCTCCAAAGGCATGCGGTCATCATCAACCATGATAAGCTGACCATCGCGCTCCACGACCGGGCGTTCCGCAGCAAAATAAAGCGGCACAATCGGAATATTCTCCCGATAGATATATTGCCAGATATCAAGCTCGGTCCAATTCGAGATCGGGAAGGCGCGCACGCTCTCCCCCTTCTTGATCCGGCAGTTATAGATATCCCAGAGCTCGGGCCGTTGGTTCTTCGGATCCCATCGGTGGTTCTTGGATCGGAAGGACATCACCCGTTCCTTGGCCCGCGATTTTTCTTCATCGCGACGCGCACCGCCAATCGCACAGTCAAACTTGTACTTATCAAGCGCCTGTTTCAACGCGGCTGTCTTCATCACATCGGTGTGCGTGGCCGATCCATGGCTGAAGGGTCCGATGCCTTGTGTGATGCCATCCTGGTTCGTGTGGACCAGCAGATCGAAACCGAGCTCTGCCATACGACTGTCGCGGAAGGTGATCATCTCCCGAAACTTCCAGGTCGTGTCCACATGCAGCATCGGAAATGGCGGTTTGGAAGGATAGAAGGCCTTCATCGCCAAATGCAGCATCACGGAAGAATCCTTGCCAATTGAATACATCATGACAGGGTTCTCAAATTCCGCCGCGACCTCGCGAAGGATGTGAATGCTTTCAGCCTCAAGGGCTTTCAAATGATCAACGTTGCTCATTAAGTTACCATTCTATTTTATGATTTTTGGCGTCTTACGCTTATTCATAATTAATTCAAGCCGCATTCGACGAACCAACGTTCCCCGCCGTAATCCGGAATTGCTGCATATGGAGGTAATGCGGCATGACCTGGTCGTATATTTGCTTCACGCGATCCGGCGCCTCCGAAAGATCAATATATTTGCGTGGCTGCGCCTTCAAACCATCCGATCCGCGCAGATTGCCATGCCATGAGCCACCATCATACCAGCTTACCTCGTCCCGATCACCCGGTTCCCAACTCAGGGCCTCCGGGACAAAGGGGATGTCGACCGCATCGCAATAGGCTTCGACCATCGCGGATGGGTCTTCCAGCAAATCATCTGAATCGATCAAAGGCGGCGGCGCGCCATCGCGATCACAAAGTCGGTCAAACAAGGCGCGTTGTTCTGGAATGGCAACCTCTTCAACCACAAAATCCGGCCAATGCTTATACATGGAGGTCAGGACTTTCGCCGGGTCGCGTGTCAGGAACGAATGCTGGAAGCCGCTCAGAAACGCATCATCCCAAAGCGTGGTTATGTAGTGCGGAAAGTCCTTGGAAAAAACCTTGTTCTTCACTGCATCTTGCCGCAGCTCAGCCAGGACTGACTGTAGCGACAGGCCCGGAACACGCTTGCTCTCCGGCGTGACCCGCGGCCAAAGCGGTTCTTCGCCATAATACCAAGCTTCGCCAAACGGCTCGTGCCAGCAGGAAAGATCACCCCGTTGCCGCATCATCCATTCGAATGCTGTGGAGCTGGAACGTGGCGTTGCCCAAAGCACCAGGATCGGGTTCATGATCATCCCTCCTGCCCCAGCGAAGCCAACAGCGTGCCTTGTCCATAGACCGCTGTCAGCTTCAATGATTTCAACATTGCCCAATAAAGCGCGAAATCAGACGCGACGAGCGGCTTTCCGGTTTGCGCCTCAACGGTCTCAACGACCCGCATCATCCGAAAGCCGGACCCGGTCTGCACAATCGCATCCGCCTCAGGCGCGCGTCGGTGGGCTTCCAGTGCGGCACCGGCAATCAGATGATCCGGATAATCCCAATGAGACGCGTCCTCAATCGCCAGTTTTTCCGCGTGATCCTTCACCAGGCCCGCCGCAATGACATCGCCTTGCCAGAGAATCTGGAACCCTGCATCGGCTAGGTATCGGCAAATCCCGGCGGTCCAGTCATCCCGGTAATAGCCAGTCGCAACCGTGATCTTCTTGGCCCCGAGCTCCCGCAACCCATCAACAATGCACTGGCCGGCCATCATGAAGGGCACCCCTGCTTTGTCAGAGATCCCATCACAGATCCGGCGGATGTCATCCGGCGAGGTTCCGGTGCAATGAACCCAGTTCGTGCCCACTTGCCCGACCACCTCGCATTTGGCCTCAGCAAGGCAGATCGCGGATTCCTCCAACAACTCGAAATTATGCGCGCGCTGACCAAGCTGATAGGCATAGCCGGGAATATGGGTCACACGTTGCTGCACACCGATCCCCGGCGCGATGCGAAGAAGCTCCTGCGGCGAGTCGTCGAAATACTTCGGTGTGGTCACAAACCCCGCATAGGCCCGGTAGCGTTTTTTCGCGGCAAGGTTCGCGGCAGGGCTCGCGGTTGGTATCGTGGACATGTCTTATCTCTCCCAATTCGGCGTTCACATCCTTCGCGAAGCTTGCCCCGGAACCGAAACGGCGTACAGTCCGATTTCGATCAAGCTTTGATATCGGTTTAGATATGAGACAACGCTATAAGCTCCCCCCCATTGCCGCCCTTAAAGCCTTCGAAAGTGCCGCGCGTTGCAATAGTTTCAGCCGTGCAGCGGAAGAACTGAACACGTCTCAACCGGCGATCAGCCGTCATATCAAATCCTTGGAGTCCTCGCTGGGCGCGCCGCTCTTCACACGCGACGGCAAGCGCCCGCAGTTAACGGAAGCCGGACAAGGCTTTTTCCATAGCGTGACGGCAGGGCTGAATGCCCTGCAGGAGGGGGTGGACAAAGTCCGTGCACAGGGACGGCGACGAACCCTAACCATCGGCTGTTCCTATGACATCGCGCATCTCTACCTGATGCCGCGCTTCGCCGCGATTGAGGCAGCCGTCGGTAAATCCTGCGAGGTCCGACTTCTCACATCGGAATATGAGCTCCAGGAAGCAATGGGGGAAGCGGCGGCGGACGTGCATCTCATGTACCGACAGTCGCGCCTGACGCGCATGAGCAATACGTTACTGATGCGCGAAACGGTCTTTCCTGTGTCATCGCCTGAATTTTACGACGCGAACAGAGCCGTCATCGAAGCAGGTCCAAGCGAAGACTGGCTAAATCTGCCATTATTGGAGATGTCGAAGCCGAACCAGGGCTGGACGAGTTGGCGCCAACTCTTTCAGCGTCACGAGATCATTCCCGAACGGCCACCGGCTTTTCGGGGCTTCAGCAGCTATGTCTACATGTTAGAAGCCGCAACGGCCGGGCAAGGCGCCGCGCTCGGCTGGACCGGGCAAGTGGAACGCTATCTTGATGCCGGCACCTTAGTCAGATGGCCCGCACCAATAATGACGAGTGAAAGCGGTCTGTATCTAATCCGTCCCCGCGCCCGAACGCCGGATCATCCGGCCTGCCTCGCCGAAGCAGCCCTGCTGGCGATGGACATAAGTAAAGATGCGGCACGAATCTGACGCAAACGTGCAAATCTTTGTCGATTTACTTGCAAAAATTTCGGCCCTGCGCTCTACCATCTAGGACAGCCAATTGCGCTAGCCTAATAAGGCCAACGAATCTCCACGATGCCGTTCACCAAAACGACGACGCAGGGGAATAATGAGGGTGACGGGATAAGTCGTGAAAGCGGCGCCGTGCATAGGCGAATAAGTAAAGGTCAGCTCGACTTGTGGGCTGGCTTAATTGGGTATTATGGTCACGGCATCGAACATTGCCTGGCTTTCGACAGGGAACCAAGGGAGACTACCGAATGACTTTTAGGAAAACTGTATCAGCATTGGCCGCAGGTGTCGGCTTTGCTGCAATGGCCATGGCGGCTCAAGCTGCCGAAATGGGCGCCAAGGATGAGGCGATCAAACTCGCCGTCAACGAATGGACCGGCCAGCACATCTCAACCCATATCGCCGGCGAGACCCTTCGCAAGGCGGGTTACAAGGTTGAGTACGTAACGGCTGGCTACGACGCTCAGTTCACCGCGATTGCCGATGGCGAGATCCACGCCACCATGGAAGTCTGGAGCTCCAACGCGCCGGATCTGTGGAAGAAGATGGCAGACGCCGGCAAAGTCGAAGATATCGGCGATAACGGCATCGCAGCGCGTGAAGGCATCCTTTATCCGGTGCATGTGAAAGAAATGTGCCCGGGCCTCCCGGCTTGGGAAGCGCTGAAAGCCTGCGCGCAGCAATTCGCAACCGCAGAAACCATTCCGAACGGCCGCCTGATTGATTACCCGGCCGATTGGGGTACGCCTGGCGCCGACCGTTTCACCGGTCTGGAACTGCCCTTTAAAGCAATCCCGGCTGGATCCGAAGGCGCGCTTATCTCTGAGCTCAAAGCCTCCGTTTCCAAGAAAACGCCGCTGCTGATGACTTTCTGGCAGCCGCATTGGGCGCTTGGTGTGTATGAGACCGAGTGGGTTGCTCTGCCGGAAGCAGAAGATGCCTGCTTCGAAGATGCATCCTGGGGCCCGAACCCGAATGCGGTTAATGACTGCGACTTCGCAGCCGCCCGTGTGTTCAAGGTTGCCTGGACCGGCATCGGCGACAAATGGCCGGCTGCCGAAGCTATCCTGAAAGCTGTTTCCATCGATACCGGTGCTCAGCAGTCAATGATGGCTAAGATTGACCAGGATGGTGAAAAGCTGGAAGCCGTTGTCGGCGCCTGGATGGACGCCAATGAAGCAACCTGGAAGCAATGGGTTGCTGCTGGCAGCTAATCGCTTGTTGGTAGGCTAAGAAATGATGGGCGCGGGGAGGATCTAGCCTCTTACCGCGCCCATTGTTGTTCTAAACCAACCAATCTTGCTAAAATCTGGGCTTTTTTACTCTGAATGTTTCAGTTTGACCGGCAAAGCCGTTCCATAACCGGCCAAGCCGTTCCATACTGCGTATCGCGTTATAAAAGGGGGCAATTCAATGACTGCGGATACCGACGTCGCACTTTCCTGTCAGGGGCTCTGGAAAGTTTTTGGGGACGATGTCTTACGGGATTTGCCTGTCTCCAGCATGCCGGCGGGCGACGAGGGGCAAAAATTCTGTTCCGATATTCGCACGAATGGCGGGATCGTCGCCTGCGGTGATATCAATCTGGACATCAAACGCGGTGAGTTTTTCGTCCTTATGGGGCTATCAGGGTCAGGAAAATCGACCCTTATGCGCTGCATGGCGCGCCTGTCCGAGCCAACCGCCGGGGAATTGAAACTCGACGGTCAGGACTTCCTCAATATCTCTGACAAGGAGTTGATGGATATCCGACGCCGGAAGATCGGCATGGTATTCCAGCATTTTGGCCTTTTCCCGCATATGACGGTGTTGGAAAATGTCGCCTTCCCACTCAAGGTCCAGAATGTCTCTCAGGCTGACCGCGAGGCAAAAGCCCTGGAGATGGTGAAGCTGGTTGGACTGGAAGGCCGCGACAGCGCCTATCCGCATCAGCTTTCCGGTGGTCAGAAGCAACGCGTGGGGATCGCCCGCTCCCTTGCCGTCGATCCTGAGCTCTGGTTCCTGGATGAGCCGTTCAGCGCGCTGGATCCCCTGATCCGCTGGCAGATGCAGTCCGAACTGCTGCGGCTTCAGACCATGTTCCATAAAACGATTATCTTTGTTACGCATGACTTCATGGAGGCCGTGCGCCTCGCCGACCGGATCGCGATCATGAAGGATGGCGTCGTGGTGCAGGTTGGTACGCCGGAGGATATCGTTCTCAACCCCGCCGATGATTACGTCGCCGAGTTTGTGAAAGAAGCGCCGCGCACCAAGATCATCAAGATCGAACAGCTGATGGATTCCTCGCCGGAGGCCATCGCCCGCGCCGGGGATGCGCAAGGGGTAGACGCGTCCATGACCATCGAACACGCGCTGTCCTGGTCGGCGGAGCGTGGTGGCGAAGTGCCTGTGACGAATGATGCGGGCAAGGTCATCGGCCTGGTCTCCCCGGAGCGGTTAGCCGCCGCCCTGCGGGGAGAGTAATCCATGGCGATCTCCCTTACCGACGACAATCGCACCACGTTCCCGATAGGGGCAATGGCGCCTTGGTTGGTGATCGCTGCCGCAGCGCTGATCGCCTCCCTCGCCGCCCCTAGCCTGGGGTGGCTCCTAAAGTATCCGACACAGCTTGTCCTGCCGCTCGGTGGATGGATCAACGCGGTGATGGAGCCGATTACGGAAATACTTGGTCCTATCATGAAAGCCATTGGTTGGCTGATGGAACAGCCGATGTTTGCGATTCAAGCGATCCTGCACTGGACCCCCTGGCCGGTTACGGTGTTCCTGGTCGGCCTGCTTGCCTATAGCGCCGCCGGAATGCGTCTGGCTGCCCTTTGCGTACCGATGATGCTCTATATCGCCGTGTCCGGCTATTGGGAGCAGACGATGAATACCCTGGCGCTCGTCGGCGTGGCGGTGCCGCTATCCCTGCTGATCGGGCTCGCCATCGGCATTTGGGCACAGCGGACGGAGACCGGCGGGCGCGTTGTCCCGCCGATCCTGGATATCATGCAGACCATGCCGACCTTCGCCTATCTGATCCCGCTCTTGGTGATGTTTGGCTTCGGTCCGGTCGTTGGCCTGATCGCCAGCGCGATCTATGCAGCGCCCCCCATGGCCCGTAATGTCTATTTGGGCTTGACCCGCGTCCCGTCAGAGATTGTTGAGGCTTCCACAATTTCAGGCTCAACCCAGGCCCAGCAATTGTTCTGGGTCGAAATTCCGGCGGCCATGGCGCAGATCAAGGTCGGCATCAACCAGACCATCATGGCGGCACTTGCCATGGTGATCATTGCCTCCGTCATCGGCGGATTCGACGATATCGGCTGGGAAGTCCTATCCAACATGCGCAAGGCGCGGTTTGGGGAAAGCGTGCTCTCCGGCTCGATCATCGTGTTGCTCGCCATCGTGACGGACCGGATTTCGGCTGCCTATGCAAGCCGTAACGAGCCAGGCGACAGTGGCGGTATCCTCAGTCGCCAAGGCTGGCTTTTCGGCCTGGGTGCTGCAGTTCTGGTTATCGCATTGTTCAAGCTCACCGGGTTTGACCCCGCATTGGACAGCCCAGCCTGGTCCAAGGCCACGGCAATTTGGCTGAATGAAGGACTGGATGCCTTCGTCGCAGCCAATGGCCAGCTTCTGACGGATATCAAGAACACAGCGTTCTATTACTATCTGCTGCCAATCAAAATTGGGCTGGATAAAACCATCCTCCCCTTCACCTGGGGCATTGTCTTCACATTGGAAATGCGGCTGGGGTTCCTGGTTGCAGCGATAGCCATCGTCGCGCTGCTGTTCCATCGCAAGGGATGGCGCGCCGCATTCGGCGCCGCGACCGCCATCTATCTCGTCTACTACGGTACGACAGGAACGCCCTGGCTGATCCTCATCGCCACCCTGACGCTTTTGGCTTGGCGGGTTGGAGGGCTCGGCGTGGCGCTCTTCACCGGGATTTCGCTCCTGTTCATCCTGGTCACCGGGATGTGGGACCGCGCGATGCTCTCCATTTATCTCTGTGGAGCGGCTGCTGTTATCTCCTTTGTTCTGGGATCCGGCGTCGGCATCTGGGCGGCAAGCAGCGAACGGGTTTCCGCAATCGTGAAGCCGATCAGCGATACCTTCCAAACGATCCCGCAGTTCGTCTATCTGATCCCGGTGCTGATGGTTTTCCAAGTGGGTGACTTCACAGCCCTGTTGGCGATCATCTCTTACGCCTTCGTCCCGGCGATCCGTTACACGGAAGCAGGCCTGCGCAATGTGCCGGAACAGATGGTTGAGGTTGCGGTGGAGCAAGGCTGCACCCCATCGCAAATCTTCTGGCAGGTGAAGCTGCCGCTTGCCATGCCTTCCATCATGGTCGGGCTGAACCAGACGATCATGTATGCCTTCGCCATGCTGGTGATCGCGGCCCTGGTCGGCACCACGGGCCTCGGCCAACAGATCTTCCTGGCCCTCAGCGCCGCCGATGTCGGCATGGGCCTGATCGCCGGGCTCTCCATGGCGCTCTTGGCAATGATCACCGACCGCATCATGCAGGCCTGGTCAGCCAAGCAGTTCAGAGGAATTGATGCCACGTGACGGGATGAGGGCGTAGAGGACTACCCCCGCGCCGGGAGTGGGCGGAATTGGAACGGGACGCGGCCGGAGATGCGGTCTTCGCCTGGGGATAGACCGAAGCGTTTCTTGTAGGCGCGGGCGAAATGACCGGGGGCGTTGAAACCGCTGGCGATACCGATTTCCAGCATCGACATATCCGTTTGTGTGACCATCCCCCGTGCCCGATCCAAGCGCAGATCGATATAGAACCGCACCGGTGTGGCCCCCGTCTCGCGCTTAAACAGGCGCTCCAGCTGCCGTTGAGAAAGCCCGACCGCCTCCGCAATCTCTTCAAGCGGCAAAGGGTCCTCTAGATTGGCCTCCATCAGGATAACCGCGTCCCGCACGACCTTGGGGGCCGCCCCACCGACCGGTTCCCGCGCATGCATGCTCTGCGGCTCCGAGCCTGGGCGCACCCGGTCATGAAACATGTACCGCGCGGTTTCATTGGCGAGAGAGAGCCCCATCGTCTCCCGCACGATTTCAAGCGCCATATCCGTCGAAGCCATATGCCCCGCACAAGTCAGCCGGTCCCGGTCCCGCTCAAACAACGCTTCCGAGGTCTCGGTCTTCGGAAACAGCTCGCGAAAGGCTTCCAGATGTTCGTAATGGACACTGGCCCGATAGCCCTCCATCAATCCAGCATAGGCGAGTAGGAAGGCGCCTGTATCGACACCGCCCAACATCGTCCCCCGCGCTGCATGCCGCCTCAGCCAGGCGAATAATGCCGGCGTTCGATACGCCTCTGGCGCCCAGCTGGAACAGAGCATCGCCAGATCATAGGGGCCCGGTGCATTGGCCAGGCTATAGCCCGGTACCTGCAGCGACTGGTTACTGGCACGGACCGGTTCGTCATCCAGCCCCAGAAAGTTCCATTCGAACAGGCGCTCCCCCGCCAGATAATTTGCCACACGCAGCGGATCGATGAACGCAACCGTCGCCATCGCGTTAAAATCCGGAAAAAGCAAAATCGCAATCTTCATGACGAATAATACTAATCCGACGTCGAAAAATTACAATTCAATTGAAAACTATCTGGCAAATTCCGCGATAGTAAACACGAAGGGAGAGACCCAACATGACTGCCCTGCTGTCCCAAGATATTCTGAAACAAGCCCGCGCCGGTTTCGACGACAATGCAGCCCGTGCCTTATCGCTTGATGCACGCTGCTATACCGACCCTGCCGTTCTGGTGGCGGAGCAAGACGAGATATTCAAGAAGAGTTGGCAATTCGTCGGCCATGTCTCGAAACTGGCAAACCCCGGCGACTACATCGCTTTTGACGTACAAGGCCAATCGGTCTTCGCGGTTCGGGCCAAGGATGGTTCCCTCAACGCCTTCTACAATGTCTGCAAGCACCGGGCGCATGAACTGCTGCAAGGCGAAGGCAACACCAAGATGGTGACCTGCCCCTATCACGCCTGGGCCTATGGGTTGGATGGGAAATTACGCACCGCCCGCCGGTCGGAGCATATCGAGAATTTCGACATGGACGACTTCTGCCTGACGCCCGTCCGGATCGAAGAATTCGCAAGCCTTGTCTTCGTGAACCTGGATCCCGACGCCACGCCGCTGGCAGAGCAAGCCGGCGATCTATGGGCGGAAATGCAGACCTATGCGGATGATTTCCACAAGCTTCAGCATGCCCACCGCATCACCTATACGATCAAATCGAACTGGAAAAACGTCGTCGATAACTTCCTGGAATGCTATCACTGCCCGATCTCCCACAAGGATTTCTGCACCCTTTTCGATATGGACAAGTACAAGGTGACCACCCATGGCATCTGGTCGAGCCATATCTCTGTCGCGCGGGAAGATGCGAGCGACAACACAGCCTATGCAGTAGACGACGCGACGGTGAAGGATCATGCAGTCTGGTATTTGTGGCCGAACATCGCGCTCTTACGCTTTCCGGGCGACGGCAATCTGATGGTCATCAATATCATCCCGATCGATCATGAAACGACTTTCGAGACCTATGACTTCTTTTTCATGGGCGCGGAACCGAGCGAAGGACAATGGGAAGCGATCAAATATGTCGATGAAGTCCTCCAACGCGAAGACATCGATCTGGTCGAAAGTGTCCAGCGCGGCATGAATACCCCTGCCTTTGAGAAAGGCCGCTATATGGTCGATCCCGAAGGCGGCGGGATGAGCGAGCATGGCGTCCATCACTTCCATCAACTTCTGCTCGGCGCCTATGCCCGCGCTGCCGGAGAGGCAGCATGACCGGTCGTATCGAAGGAAAGGTGGCCCTAGTCACCGGCGGGATGGGGGGCATCGGTGCCGCCGTCGTCGACCGCTTCAAGCGGGAAGGCGCCAAGACGGTCTATGCCGCCGATCTGACCGGGGACGCGGTGATGGATGTCACGGAGCCGGACAGTGTCACCGACCTGTTCACCCGCGTGGCTGAAGAAGAAGGGAAGCTCGACATCCTGGTCAATTGCGCCGGGATTGAGATTGAGGAGACCATCGAGAACACGACCGAAGAAGAATGGTCGCGGATGATCGCCATCAACCTGACCGGCACGTTCCGCACCTGCAAGGCAGCCCTGCCCTTGATGCGAAAGGCGGATGGCGGCTCCATCGTCAATTTTGGTTCCTATGATGGGTTCATGGCCGACCCGTCGCTTGCTGCCTATTGCGCGTCCAAGGGCGGTGTTCATGCCTTGACCAAGGCCATCGCGGTTGACCACGGCCCAGAGGGAATCCGCTGCAATGCGGTCTGCCCCGGCTATATCGAAACGCCGATGCTGCGGAAATTCTTCGGCGCTGCGGAAGACCCGGAAGCCCAATGGGCCGAAGCCGCCCAAATCCATCCGGTCCGGCGCTGGGGCCAACCGGAAGATGTTGCCAATCTTGTCCTCTGGCTTGCCTCCGACGAAGCGGGTTATGCTTCCGGCCAACTTTGGGTCCTGGATGGTGGTCTGACCGCCCAGGCCCAACAAATGCGCTTGTAGGGATCGTCATCCGTCCCTCTCGCAAAAGCGGGAACCAGGGCAGTAAGCACTATAGGAGTTACAGCCCTGCCCCCCACCTGCGCGGGGGTGACGGGCGAGATCAAAAGCATCGAACTATCGAAGCAATTGGAGGGAGGCCACAATGGCAGCGAAGAGCAAAAGCGTCATCATCACCTGTGCCGTCACCGGCGGGATCCACACCCCGACCATGTCGGAACATCTGCCCATCACCCCGCAGCAGATCGCGGATGATGCTGTGGCTGCGGCAAAGGCAGGCGCGTCGATCCTGCACCTGCACGCGCGTAACCCGGAAGATGGCCGCCCAACGCCGGACCCGGATGTCTTCATGCGCTTCCTGCCGCAGATCAAGCAGCAGTCAGATGCCGTTGTGAATATCACAACCGGCGGCGGGCTGGGCATGACCTTGGAAGAGCGTCTGGCAGGCGCCTTCCGGGCGAGTCCGGAAATGGCGTCCCTCAATATGGGCTCCCTCAACTTCGGTCTTTTCCCGATCCTCGATAAGCTCAAGGATTTCAAATACGACTGGGAACCGGAGCTGCTGGAGAGCACGCGCGACTTTATCTTCCGCAATACGTTCAAGGATATTGAGCGGGTGCTGAAAGAGCTCGGCGAAGCCCATGGCACGAAGTTCGAATTCGAATGCTACGATATTGGCCATCTCTACAACCTTGCCCATTTCGTTGACCGCAAGCTGATCGAGCCGCCCTTCCTGATCCAGAGCATTTTCGGCATTCTCGGCGGGATCGGGGCCGATATGGAAAACCTGATGCATATGCGCCGGATCGCCGACAAACTGTTCGGTGATGACTATGAATGGTCGGTTCTAGCCGCCGGAAAGCATCAAATGTCCTTCTGCACACAAGCAGCGATGCTGGGCGGCAACGTCCGGGTTGGGCTGGAAGATAGCCTCTATATTGGGAAGGGAGAGCTCGCAAAGAGCAATGCCGATCAGGTCGCGAAGATTCGCCGGATCATCGAAGATCTGTCCCTGACCGTCGCCACACCGGATGAAGCCCGCGAGCGCCTGGCGCTTAAAGGCGGCGACAGGGTCGACTTCTGATGGGCGTTCTGGAAGGAAAGCGGGCACTGGTGTCGGGCGGCGCGACTGGGATCGGCGCTGCCACCGTCGCCCGCTTGGCTGCGGAAGGTGCCTCCGTCATCGCCTGCGGCCGCACACCACCAGAGGAAACGGCCGCGAGCGCCTTTCTGCCCGCCGATGTCAGCAAGCAGGCGGATGTCGCCCGCCTTTTCGAAGAGGTACAGGACCGCCTGGGAGGCCTTGATATCCTGGTCAATAACGCCGGCGTGCAGATTGAAAAAACAGTCGCGGAAACGACGGATGAAGACTGGGATCTACTGATGGGGGTTAATGCGGGCGGTGTCTTCCGCATGTGCCGGGCCGCGATCCCCGTGATGACCCAGGGCGGTGGGGGGTCGATCATCAATATCGGCTCCACTGCGGGGAATGTCTCGGATTTCAACATGGCGATCTATAACGCGTCCAAGGCCTTTGTGCATGGCCTCACCCGCTCCATCGCGGTGGATCACGGCCATCAAGGTATTCGCTGCAATGCCATCGCGCCCGGTTGGATTATGACCGGCATGGCTGATGCAGCCTTTGCGGATGCCAAGAACCCGGAAGGCGCCGCGCTAGACGCCATGGCACGCCATCCTTTGGGACGTATGGGCACACCGGCAGACATCGCCGGGATGGCTTGTTGGCTGGGCTCTGACGATGCCGGATTTGCTTCCGGCCAGATTTTCACGCTCGACGGCGCCATGACCGCCGGCTCCCCCATCAATGCCGGCCTGTTCTGAGATAGGAGATCCCCTCATGTCCACCCGCCCCGCCCCGGAAGTCATCGACCGTGTAGCCGTAATCGGTGCTGGAACGATTGGGGCCAGCTGGACCGCCTTGTTCCTCGCCGCCGGGATTGAGGTCGATCTCTTCGATGTTTCCGAGACCGCCGAAGAAGATACAAAGCGCTATATCGCGAATGCCTGGCCGCAGCTTGAGGCGCTCGGCATGGTGGTCGAGGGCGCCGCGCCGGATCGGGTTCGCTATCACGCAACGGCAGCTGCCGCGGCGGACGGGGTGCATTTCGTTCAGGAAAGCGTCCCGGAACGACTGCCGATCAAACATGAGATCTATCAGGCGTTCGAGCCCGCCCTTGCAGAGGACGCGATCATCGCGACCTCTTCTTCAGGCCTATTGCTTTCAGACATGCAGGCAGGGCTTGCGACCCCGGGACGGCTAATCCTCGCCCATCCATTCAACCCGCCGCATCTGATCCCCTTGGTCGAGCTACTGGCCAATGACAAGACGCCCGAAGACACACTGCCCTGGGCGGAAGGCTTCTTCGCGCGCTGCAAGAAGGTTACGATCCGGGTCAACAAGGAAGTCCCGGCCCATGTCGCCAATCGCCTGCAAGCCGCACTTTGGCGGGAGGCAATCCATCTGGTGAATGAAGGGGTCGCTTCTGTCGAGGATGTCGACAAGGCCGTCGCCAATGGTCCGGGACTGCGCTGGGCGGTCATGGGGCCGCATATGCTTTTCTCGCTGGGCAGCGGCGGCCAGGGTATCGGCAGTTTCTGTGAAAAATTCGCGCCGTCTTTCCACACCTGGTGGGACAGTCTGGGCTCTCCCACACTGACGCCGGAGGTGATCGCGCAGTTGAAGGAGGGGGTTGCCGATGAAGAAAAAGGGCGCCCGTTCCAGGACCTCGCCGCGGAGCGCGATGCAAAACTAATGGCGATCATGAAAGCAATCAGGTGAGAGAAACTCGTTAACGGCGACGCTCTTCATCAGGATGAGATTTGCATAAAGCAAGCCTTAGCGCGCCTAGCCCCCAACCGGAAACGTCTTCAATATCCGTTGCATCAGCTGGTCGCGGACAGTCCTGTAGGCTTCCAACCGCTGATCGCGGCTGCCTTCGACGATTGATGGATCGAAGGTATTCCAAAACGCCACATCGCAGGCCATGGTTCGGGTCAATTCCACCGCATGGTGCTGGGCTTCCGGGGACAGAGCGATAATCGCGTCATAATACGTGTCTTCAAGCTCATCGAATGTCTTGGGCTTGTGGCTACGCATATCGATGCCAATTTCGTCCATAACTTCCCACATCAAGCCATCCGGGTCGCCATCGCGGACCCCGACGCTATCGACATAGATTTTGGTGCCGTGGAGTTTCTTCATAATACCCTCCGCCATGGGAGAGCGAATGGCATTCATGGTACAGCAGAACATGACGGAATCGGGCGGATCATCGTCAAAGAAAAAGCCGGGGAGATCGTTGGCGGGGCTCATATCTCGCTCCGGGTCCTTCCTGGCTTATCCGATCCCGCCTAACCCGCTTAGTTCGTAATATGCAAGACGCAGATCAGCGTGAACAACCGCCGGGAGGTCGCTTTATCGAACTCGATCTTACCTTCCAGCCGTTCGGTCAGCAGATCGGACCCCTCGTTATGCAATCCCCGCCGCGCCATATCGATGGTCTCGATCTGAGCGGGAGAGAGTTTCTTGATCGCGTCGAAATAGCTTTCACAAATCTGGAAATAGTCCCGAACAATGCCACGGAAAGGGGAAAGCGGCAGGACGATGCGCGTCAGCTCGGAATCCCCTTCGTCAGAGATCGTGAAGACCAGTCGCTTACCATCCTCGATGCCCAATAGGACCTTATAGGGGCCTGTGAAGTCGCCAACCGGGTGAAAGCGGTTCATATCCAAGAGGTCGAAGATCGCGACAGCGCGTTCATGTTCGACTTCCGGGGTGCGTCGGATCACTGTTTTGTCGTCAAGTTTGATGTCGACGATCCGTTCGCTTGATGCTGCTTCGGTCATCTCATCTTCTCCCTTTTCGCATCTCGGGCTCTCATCCATGGGCCCCGTGCTGACGATCCTTTAACGATAATTCCTCAGGTCACAATGCCATTGTGCCCTTACGCATCAGCGGTCACCATCCAACGGCATATTCAGCCGCACCGCAATCGACGCCCCATGCGCGCCCAGTCCTTCGGCCCGTGCCAACGCCACGCCCGCCGGACCGATCTTGCCCAGACTATCCGCATCACAGGCCACAAGCGAGGTCCGCTTCATGAAATCAAGCACACCAAGACCGCTGGAGAACCGCGCACTGCGTGCCGTGGGAAGCACATGGTTCGTGCCCGCTACGTAATCACCAACGGCCTCCGGCGTAAAGCGGCCCAGGAAGATCGCACCCGCATTTCGGACCTTGTCGGACAGGCTTTCCGGGTCAGCGACCGCAAGTTCCAAATGTTCCGGCGCAACCCGGTCAATCAGGTCAACTGCATCATCCAGCTTATCAACGACGATAACAGCGCCATGATCCCGCCAGCTGGCACCCGCAAGCTCCCGACGTTCCAACGTTTCCAAACGTCGGGCAACCGCCGCCGTAACCGCATCCGCAAATTCTGCGTCATCGCTGATCAGGATCGACTGGGCAGAGCTGTCATGTTCCGCCTGACTTAACAGATCGATGGCGATCCAATCGGGATCATTCTGCGCATCCGCGACCACAAGGATCTCTGACGGACCAGCAATCATATCGATCCCAACAACGCCGAAGACCCGTCGCTTCGCAGCCGCAACGAAGGCGTTGCCGGGCCCGACGATCTTATCGACAGGCTTGATGGTTTCCGTGCCATAGGCCAGGGCTCCGACAGCCTGCGCCCCACCGACGCGATAGATTTCATCAACGCCCGCCAATTTCGCCGCCGCGAGCACCAAGGCATTCGTCACCCCATCCGGCGTGGGGACAACCATCACCAGCCTCTGCACACCGGCAACCTTCGCCGGAATGGCATTCATCAAGACAGAGCTTGGATAGGACGCCAGCCCACCAGGGACATAAAGACCGGCGCCGGCAACCGCTGTCCAACGCGCGCCGAGCCTGACCCCGGCATCATCCACATAATCCAGGTCAGACGGCATCAGCTTGGCGTGATAGGATTCAATACGGGCAGCGGCGAGCTTCAGCCCTTCCAGCGCCTCCGGCATTTCCTGCGCGCAGTATGCTTCCGCTTCATCCAACGCATCCGGCGTGATCGCGATGCCTTCCGCCGCCAGATCCATACGGTCAAAACGCGCCGTATAGTCCACCAGTGCCGCGTCCCCCCGTGCCTTCACATCCGCCAGGATATCAGCGACGACACGATCAACATCTTCTTCCATCTCTCGCTTACCGGAGAGGAGCGCGACAAAGCGTGCTTCGAAATCCGGATCGCCGGCGTTGAGCCGCATGGGTCCTTGATCAGGCTGCACAGGCTGCCTCCCGAAAACGATCAACCCAACCGCCAACTTCCTCCGGCCGGGTGTTCAGAGCCGCCCGATTGACGATCAGACGAGAGGTCACAGTGGCGACCGTTTCAATCTCCGCCAAACCATTTTCCTTCAGCGTTCGCCCGGACGAGACAAGATCGACGATGCGGCGACACAAGCCCATATTCGGGGCCAATTCCATCGCGCCATTCAGCTTGATGCATTCCGCCTGGACACCGCGCTTGGCAAAGTGCTTGCGGGTCAGATTCGGATATTTCGTCGCGACCCGAATATGGCTCCAACGGGACGGATCATCATCTTCCGTCATCTCCACCGGCTCTGCGACAGAAATTCGGCAATGACCGATATCCAGATCGACCGGCGCATAAAGCTCCGGATAATCGAATTCCAGAATGACATCATTTCCGGCAACGCCAAGATGGGCAGCCCCAAAGGCCACAAAGGTCGCAACGTCAAAACTGCGCACCCGAATGATGGACACATTCGGAATATCTGTCGCGAAGGCCAAGGCGCGGCTATCCGGGTCATCGAAAGCCGGTTCCGGGTGAATTCCCGCACGGGTTAAGATTGGGCGGAGTTCTTTCAGAATCCGGCCTTTCGGCACCGCCAATACAATCGGGTCATTCGCGTTCACCGCATCCTCCAAACCTGTCCCCGCCATCGCCCTGTCAGCCCTAAAATTGGCCAGGGTTCCAGCGCACGCCTTTTTGGCATAGCCGCCCGTGATAGAAAAGGGTTAGAGTGCCGCATCCGAACATGCAGGATATTTCACGCACCCGCTCGGATTCCCAGGGAACCAACCCTTTTAACGCCTGTAGCACGGCATTTTCGCTTGACGATAGATGCAATATAATGCATTTTTTTTACGGATGTGGGGCTTCCAAGACCAGGAAACATCTGATTTACTAGCCGCCTAAGGGATGAGACGCCCTGGACGGATTCACGATGGCATCGGCACATTGCGTCATAAGGGAACGTGACGCACTGTGTACGACCTGAAACAACTGAACGTCTCAAACAGGATAAACTGGGAGAAAACCATGAAGAAATCTCTTGTATCCGCTGTTGCAGGCTTTTCCTTGCTTGCTGCTGGCGGTATCTCGGCGCCTGCTTTCGCAGGTAGCCATGACTCAGTCAAAATCGGCTTCGTCACCACCCTGACGACGCCGGCTGCCGTTATCGGCAACGACATGAAAGATGCATTCGATCTCGCGATGGAGCATCTCGGCGGCAAAATGGGCGGCCATTCGGTCGAAGTCATCTATGAAGATGACGGCTTCAAGCCGGAAATCGGGAAGCAGAAAACCGACAAACTGGTGAAAGAAGACGATGTCGACTTCGTTACCGGTTTCATCTGGTCGCACGTACTGCTGGCTTCGGCCAAGTCGGCGCTGGGCGGTGACAAGTTCCTGATCAGCGCGAATGCCGGACCGTCGCAACTGGCGGGCAAGCAATGTCACGAGAATTTCTTCAATATCTCCTGGCAGAATGACCAAACGCCGATGGCTTTGGGTGAAGTTCTGAACCAGCGCGGCATTAAATCGGTCTATCTGATGGCACCGAACTACGCGGCCGGTAAGAACATGGTTGCCGGTGTTGAGCGGACCTTTCATGGGGAAATCAAGGGCAAGGACCTGACCAAATGGGGTAAGGATGCGCAGCTCGACTTCTCTGCCGAACTTGCCAAGGCAAAAGCCTCCGGCGCCGAAGCGGTCTGGGTCTTCTATCCGGGTAAAGCCGGTGGTGCTTTCATCAAGCAGTTCTCGCAAGCTGGCTTGGATGCGGAGCTCTACACCGTCTTCACGGTCGACGCGATCAGCCTGCCGAAACTTCAGGCCGGTGGCCTCGACGGGGTTCTCGGTTCGCTGGCAACGCAGTTCTGGTCCCCTGACCTGGACAACCCGCAAAACGCCAAATTCGTCAGCAGCTTCCGGGCTAAGTACGGTCGTTATCCGTCATTCTATGCCGCCCAGGCATATGATGCGGCTTTCTTCATCGCCAGCGCTGTTGAAGCCGTAGACGGCGACATGTCGAAGACTGACGACGTTCGTGCAGCTTTGGAAGCCGCTTCCTTCCCCTCAGTGCGGGGCAGCTTCACGATGGGGACGAACCACTTCCCGGTTCAGAACTTCTATCTGCGTGAAGCCGTTAAGGATGCGGACGGTAACTGGACGACCAAGATCGTCTCCACCGTCTATGAAGGTCATGCCGACCCCTATGCGGCTGACTGCAAAATGTAAAATCTAGGCGGGCCGTCTTCGGGCGGCCCCCTTCCATACCCTCCCCCCCCATGCGCGGGGGGAGGATTTTTATTTTATGATGACCGCGGGAGAGGCAGTAGATGCGACGATTTCTGGAGTTCAATCTGGCAAGTAAGACTATATCCGAACAAGTGCTTACCGGTAAGGAAGTCGCCGAATGCGGCCGCTATCTGATCGCAAAGACACTGTTGGAGCGGGGCTGCGCCACCATTGATCCGATGTCGGACGACAATCCGCTGATTTTTTCTGTCGGGCCCTTCGCAGGGACCAACTTCTCGAATGCGAACCGCCTGAGTGTTGGCTGTAAGAGCCCGCTGACCGGCGGTGTAAAAGAAGCCAATACCGGCGGCACCATGGGTTTCGCCCTGGGCCAGCTGGAGATCGCCGGCTTTACCTTGAACGGCGCAGCCAGCGACTGGACAATCATTCATATCCCAAAGGAAGGCGATATCCGCTTCCTGGATGCGACGCCCTATATGGGTATGGGGAATTTCGAAACCGCAGAAAAGCTGCATGCTGAATTCGGAGAGAAAATCAGCCTCGCGCTCTGCGGACCTGTCGGGGAATATGAAGGCCTGCTGGCCGGAATCGCCTTTTCCGACACGGATAACCGCCCTTCCCGCCTGGCGGCACGCGGTGGTGTCGGCGCTGTAATGGGCGCGAAGAAGATCAAGGCCATCATTGTCGACAAACACAAGATGCCGCCCTTCAAAGACCGCAAGAAGCTGATGATGGCGGTCCGGGATTATGGCAAGAAACTGGGTGAATCGCCGGCCATTCAGGCGCTCCTCTCAACCGGGACAGCGATGGTTGCGGACCTTACCAATCGTCTGGGCGCGCTGCCGGTTCGTAATTTCTCCTCCGGCCAGATGGTCGCGGCTGGGGAAGGCGACATGACCATGGGCGGCGACTTCATCCGCGAACAGAATATCAGCCGTGGAGGAGAGCCCTCTCACGCCTGCATGCCGGGCTGCATGATCAAATGCTCCAATGTCTATGCGGACAAGGATGGCCGGGAAATCGTCTCACCGCTGGAATATGAAACCATCGGGCTGTTGGGCACGAACTGCGGCCTGACCGATCCGGACGACGTCGCGCTGCTGAACGAAGTTGCGAATGATCTGGGCATCGACACGATCGAAGTCGGTGCATTGATCGCGGTCTTGATGGATGAAGGCCAGGCCGAGTTCGGCGATGTCCCCTTCATGAAAGCCTGTCTTGAGGACATCCGCGTCGGCAATGAGCGCGGTCGCCTCCTCGCCCAAGGGACGGCGCGGGTCGGGCGGCATTTCGGCGCCAAACGCATACCGGTGATCAAAGATCAGGCGATCAGCGCCTATGACCCCCGGATCATTGAAGTCACTGCGATTTCCATGATGGTAACAGCGCAGGGTGCCGACCACACGACAGGCAATGCCCCTTCCTTCCGGACAGATGATAAATCCGTAGAGGAAGTAGCCCTGGAAAGCCACAAAATGCAGGTGAACAGCGCTGTCGCAGATTCCATGGTGCTCTGCGTCTTCGGCAGGTCAGTAACAGACGTCAATCTGGACCTGATCGCAAATGCCATCAATGACGGCTTCGATGCCGGGATCGACGCTGACTTCATCAAGAATTTGGGTCAGGAAACCCTGCGGCTGGAGAATGAGTTCAATCACCAGGCCGGGTTCTCTGATGAAGACAATGCGTTACCGGGTTTCTTCTATGATGAAGCCCTACCGCCCACGGGTCGCAAGGCGCGGTTAATGGCGGATGATATCACAAAACGGCTGGGTGAGATGATCGCAGCCCCGCTCGCATAAGCTTGAAAGGCAGGTCAAGCGATGACGTTTCAGTTTAATAGCCCCTCGAGATTTGGCTATGCCGTCTCTCAGATCGGTCGCAAGCTCGGGGTGGAGCAGAACGAATGGGCGTAGAACTTCTTATCACCCAGCTCATCAACGGGTTGCAGCTCGGCATTCTACTGTTCCTGATCGCGGCAGGGCTGACGTTGGTCTTTGGGATCATGGACTTTATCAACCTGGCTCATGGTGCCTTCTATATGGTTGGGGCGTATGCCTGCGGGACCGTGACCGTCTTTACCGGATCGTTTTTCCTGGGCGTTTTGATCGGTGTCCCGGTAACGATCCTGGTGGGCTATGTCACCGAAATCAGTGTTATTCGAACACTTTATCAGCGTGATCACTTGGATCATGTGCTGGCGACATTCGGCCTGATCCTGGTCTTTGACACAG
>SPJK01045356.1_pt1 | contig 25228 bp, 20 predicted proteins | sample 3741771 | NCBI WGS metagenome assembly SPJK01 (sample SAMN10925997, study PRJNA522277) | cold seep metagenome | isolation source: Elba SIP-enriched marine methane seep metagenome, extraction at timepoint T2 | place: Italy: coast of Elba, Mediterranean Sea
AGATATTTCTTGACAGGGGATACCTTACTGGTTGAGTTAGGTCAGCTTCCACTTGAAGGTGTTCAAAGCGAGAATTTTCTAGAAATCTACTCTGACAATCAGCTGGTAGAGAAGGTGACCGTTACTGATTCCATTTTTTCAAGGGTATGGCAGGAACCTGGGCAGTATTTTTTAAGGGCCGGTTCAAATTTTAGCTCTACTAGTTCGAACCTATCAAAAGAGCAGATTGACTCCTTATCGAGTAATGCAGGCACAAGCAGAGTAGAGCTAATTGTTGAATAACACCGGGACGTATTGAGAGGGGAGAATTCGTTGGTTCCCGACCTATATCCCAAACACATATTACTTGAACATCGCCTGCCAGTTCCCTTTCCGGAACACCAGGCCTGCCCAGATCAGCAAGACGATCAGGACAGTGGTTCCCATCGACTGGTAGTACAGCACGCCTTTCGCCACCTTTAGTACACCAGGGCTTACTGTCAGCAGATCCATGCCGGATCGTTCCAGTAAAACAAAGAAGGTCAAGGCGACCTTGAACAGGGTGTACAGATAAAACAGGATAGTGCCTACGACCAGGCTTATTATTAATTCCCTTCGAGGTAGCGGTGATAAAACGATCAGGGAAACAAGGAGAATATAGAAGCCCAGGAAGAGGTTATAGAACTTAAAATTGTAGGCTTTACCGGGCACCTTGAAGTTACTGGTTTGCCCGCTCTGCTGTTGGCGGATCAACTCTTTAGATGCGTACTCGATGCTCAAGGTTGCTGGTGTTCCTTCGCTAGGCATCGCTTTGATATAGGCTTTGGGGTATAAAACCCGCAAGAATCCTTGCGTAGCAGGGCGATACGCGGAATGAAACAAGCCACCTACAGCCGGAATCAGGCTAAGTGATGTGAGTACAACATAAACCAGCAAAAAGCGCAGAAAAAACTTGAAGGCAGCGGATACTATCGGATTCATGATGTGGGCGTTTCCTGGATTTTCTTTAGGCACCAGTTCATCCAAACAAACCAGAGCAGGACACTGATCGTTGTGAAAATAATGAACCCGCCTTGAACGTGCAGAATGTCGAACACTTCGGTTGAAAAATACAGGCCTGAAATGTAGAGCCCTGCGATCCGCAAAATATTGAGCACAGCCAGCAAGCCTACTCCCCACAGCAGCCCGGGCAGCTTGAGTTTGAAAGAGGTAGGAAAGATCAGGATGCCGCTAATCAAAATAGCCATCGCTTCCAGGCCATCACAGCCACTCTTAATATCGACGGCGAATCCCCCGCCCGAGATAATTGTTTCGTTAACGCTGGTCCCGTAGCCAAATAGGTTCAGCAAACCATTGCTGATATTCGCTTGTCCGTTTAATAGGGGGATTTCCAGTCGGTCGCGGTAGAAGGAAGAATAGTAGAACACGTAGAAAATCAACATGCACCCCACGAACCCTAATAAAAACTTCACCACGGGATGACGATCCGTGAACCAGGACTGTATTTGCCCTTTCAAATTAAAGGACGAACTCGTTGATCGGCCCTTTTTCCGATTCTTACCACTCTTCTGTTTTCCTTTCTTTGCGGCCATGTTGCTATAGGTTGGAGTATCAACTCTCGCGAAACTATAAAATGGGAGCGAAAGAGGGGGTACGAATCCTGTAAAAAGCCAGTAATCTCAACGAATAGCTCTCACCTGATAAAATTCTGCTAATTTTAAGTACTGCTAACGGGCAGATAATGAACACCAAACCAACGCGCTATGAAGTCATTTTTACTTTGTTTGTTTCTCTCCCTGACGAGTTACTCACTACTCCCAGGGCAATCGATGGAGGAGCCTCCTTCGTCATCCTCCATTTATTTTGATCTACTATTCGGCGGCTTTCCAAACTTTGGGAATGATGGATTTAATGGCCACGTCACCCTTGGTATGGGGCGGCAGTTTTCCGAACCGGTCGGCGTAGGGCTTGGATTTGTTGCCTTGGGGCGTTCTACGGTTAGTACTACCGAGGGAATGAGTGGCCTGGGCGTACAGTATCGAATCCTTCGCGGGAATCATCACCAATACGCCAAGGTCGAGATCGGTCATTTACTCGGTTACAACCACACCGATGATGGCCCCTACGATACGCGCTACGAACGCGGCTTCGACCCGTACTTCCGCATCTACCTCGGCCACCGGGCTGGTCCTGTAACCTTTGGTGTCGTCTATACCAATGCATCAGGCATAGAGCAAAGCCTCTGGGAAATGGACGAACAACAACAAGAGTTCGTCGATACCGGCCGGCGTATCACGGAACAGATCGGCTTGTTCCAGTTGTATATCGGAATATCTTTGGATGGGTATCGCTAAGGCGCAAGCTCCATAACGCGAAAAGCCGCTCGGAAACCAAGCAGCTTTTCTATCACCTAAGAGGTCAATCACTATCCTGGAATCGGTGTGTCCCAATCTGCTAGGGAGGCCTCATGCTCCGAAAGCGTAACCTTCCGATTGAGCAAGGGCGAGGAATTTTATTCGTGACTAATGGATGTTGGGCTCTTTAAGCTAAGGCCTTCGCCAGTCTTGTTATAAACAAAAACCTCAAAAGACCCCGTTAGGGGTCACCTCCTGGTAGGCAAGAGGTAGCCGAAAACAATTCGTGCCGTCAGGTACGATCTGTGAAGGGAGAAAGGTAGACCGCACGTGTTGAAGAGATTAATCTTGAGCCAAGATCTTTTCCGTACGCTCTTTAACCGTTTGCAAAACGGACCGAAGGTCCCAAGCTTCAGCGGGCGGCGATTGACAAAGATCAAGCAATACTTTATCCTGTGCCCGGCCACGCCGCATAGCTTCGGCGTACGTCAGGTCTTCATTGAAGGTAACCAGTGAATATTTGGAGTAGTATTCGGGGAAGGTTTGCTCCAATTGCATTTCCAGTTTACGCTTGCGAACGAAAGGAGGGTCATCCACGTAGTCGCGCATCTCATAGAAATTATCAATGGCTAAGTCAGCAATAGCATCTGCATCAGGCTTGCGACGGTCTTGGAACACATGGAGGATTTGTGACCAATCCCCGCCGTATTCTTCCCAAACCTGATCCAGCACCCAAACATCTTCAAAGGAAGCGTTCATGCCTTGTCCGTAGAACGGTACGATAGCGTGCGCAGCATCGCCGAGGAGCAAGGTTTTGCCGTCAATTTGCCAAGGGTAGCACTTAATGGTGCCTAGTGTACCAACGGGGTTGTCAAAGTATTCCTCTTCCAGCTGTGGCAGATGCTGCCAAAGGTCAGGGAACTCATTTTGAAAGAGTGTTTTGACTTTGTCGAAATCGTCGAGTGCGTCAAAGCCTTTTTCGCCACCGAAAGGGAAGAACATGGTCACTGTGAAGCTGCCATCCAGGTTAGGCAAAGCAATGATCATATACGAACCGCGTGGCCAGATATGTAAGGCATCGTCTTCAATCCGGAAACCACCACCAGGGGCGGCAGGAATGCTAAGCTCCTTATAACCATGGCGGAGGAAATCCTGGGAGTAATTAAAAAGAAAATCAGTGCTATGGGCCATCATAGCTCGCCGAACCGCTGAGCCAGCGCCATCGGCACCAATAATTAAATCGGCAGCTACGAGAAGGTCGGTATCGCCCTGGCGGAAGGTGGCACTCGGTGCAGCGAAATCAACGGCTTGACATTTGCTATCAAAGTAGATACTTAAGTTGTCATACGTATCGGCCTTGTCTAATAAGGCAGCATTCAAACCTGGGCGGGAAATTGAATTGATGAAATCTTCTTTGCGGCCGCTATAGCGCGAGAACCAAGGGGTTCCGGATTGTGGGTGTATCCGGCGACCCAGCATCGGAATACACAGTTCACGCATGGCTTCGTCCATGCCAATCATGCTTAAGGCGCGAATTCCACGGTCCGACAGGGCTAAATTGATTGAACGTCCGGCATCGAGCTCTTCAAGGCGCAGATCCGGTCGCTTTTCATGCAATTCTACTTGATAACCTCGCTGGGCTAAACGTATGGCACACATCGTGCCACACAAACCGGCTCCGACAACAATTATCTTCTCGTTTTTCATACTCCCTTATTCAGGCATTCTTGTAATAAATTCACAAATCGGTACATCTCTTCAAAGGTGTTGTAAAGCGGGACAGGGGCGACACGAATTACATCGGGCTCTCGCCAGTCTGCAATAACGCCAGCGGCCGTGATCTGTTCAAAAAGACGCTTGTCTGCATTGCGCACTTGTATGGACAACTGGCAGCCTCGACGGGCTTCTTCACGGGGAGTGATGATGTTGATACGTTCACTGGGTAAGTGGTCGAGGAGGAATTCGAGATAGCCCGTGAGGAGGCGCGATTTTTGCTGCAAGGCCGCCATACCTACTTCGGCAAAAAGGTCGAGTGAGGCCTTGATGGCTGCCAGGGAAAGGATAGGCGGGTTGCTCAGTTGCCATCCTTCCGCACCAGGTAATGGATCAAAGCCGAAGCGCATATTGAAGCGCGTTTCCTTATTGTGGCCCCACCAACCGGCAAAGCGCGGCAGCTCGAAGTTCTCAGCATGCTTTTCATGGACGAAACAACCACCTAAGCTGCCAGGCCCCGAGTTGAGGTACTTATAGGTGCACCAAACGGCAAAGTCGGCTCCGATAGCATGCAAGTCCGGGCTCACATTGCCCGCACCGTGTGCCAGGTCAAAGCCCACCACACAACCTTTAGCATGCCCCCATTCGGTGACTTGTTTGAGGTTGAAAAACTGCCCCGTATAGTAGTTGACACCACCGATCATGATCAGCGCAATCTCGTCACCATGTGTTTCGATGAAGGCCTGGATGTCTTCGTCGCGGATCAGCTCTTCGCCGGGGCGTGGAGTCAACTCAAGCAAGCCATCAGCAGGGTCATAGCCGTGAAACTTCAATTGTGACTCCACCGCGTAGCGATCGGATGGAAAGGCATCGCTTTCGATGAGAATCTTATAGCGCTCCGTGGTGGGGCGGTAAAAGGATACCATCATCAAATGCAGGTTGGTCGTCAGGGTATTCATGACCACTACCTCGGAGGGCTTGGCACCAACAATGGCTGCCGTTTGTTCTGTAACGAATTCATGATAAGGCATCCAGGGGTTCTTCGCGTGAAAATGCCCTTCCACACCTAGCGTTGCCCAATCCTTCAGCTCTTGGTTGAGGTAGGTTTGCGTGCTCTTCGGCTGCAAACCCAAAGAATTACCACACAGGTAAAGGTAAGGCAGGTCATTTTCCTGCCGAGGCAAGTGAAACTGCTGCCGGTAGGAGGCCAAAGGGTCTTGATGGTCCATTTGCTGGGCATAAGCCAGCGAGTTTTCGTAGGCCGTACTCGTTGTCATGATCTAGTTGGGCTTTTTACGCGGCTGGTGAAAGGCGACCAATCGCTTCCATATAGCCAGTTCAGGATATTATCGTGCCAGATGGCCTGCTTTTCATCTAAGGTAATAATGCCGGATTGGCAGGCTTCTTCAATGACTCGGCCCGGGTAGGAATGCGGCACATCTTCCATCTCTCCTAGCGGGTAGGGATCGTCAAGACCGGCGATAATCTGTTGCACGCCCTGCCGATTGACTAAAAGCCGGAACGATAGTACATCGTGTACCAGGGTGTCAAAAAAGACATTGGGTGCCCCCACGCTGTAGTCCGGATTTTGCATGCCTTCGAAGAGGTCTGGGCGCCCTAAGAAGCCTTGTACACGTCGTCCTACATTCACCTGGCCAAATTGATTGCCGTGTGCAAAACATACCCGTACGCCAGGATAGCGAATAGGGAAATTACGCAAGGTGAATAAATGATAGGTGTCGGCCGTTTGCGCTAACATCCAAACCAAATGGAAGCGCCAATTTTCATCGGCCAGTTTCACCATTTTCGGCGCATCATAAGGGTGTATTTCAACGGCCAGTTCGAGTTGGTCAGCCAACTCCCAAATGGGCGCAATACTTTCATCAGCCACTGAACGCCACAGGCCATCAGTATCCTGAAAATGCGTTGGCAGACAAAGTAAGCGTAAGCCCAGTTCGTTTACACAGCGCTCGATCTCGCTTAGCGATTGATCTAAAAAGGCAGGTTGTACAACAAAGCCCGTAGTGAAAGTAGCAGGATACTCTGCCTGAATGCGGCCGTTGAAGTCATTTTGGAAGCGCACCGCATCGCGCGCCATGGCTTCGTCCATGCCATTGCAATAGAGCTGCGAAAGGGTGAGGATGACGGCGTGATCGATGCCGTTCTTACTCATCCATTCCAGCTTTTCCTGCAAGAAAAAGCTGGGCGCGGTGATAGGCCTCGACCAATCGCCTTGCCGCATGAAGCGACGGTCATCGTCGATCCAGAAGATCTTGCGGTCCCGCATAAAAGCAGGTATTTCCTCCGGATAAGGCAAAAGGTGGCCGTGGCCGTTGATTTTCATGGTGGTGGCTTGGTTAGGTGGTTCGTGCCCCGATTTTGTCAATCAGTTGGAACAGTTGCTAAGGTAACGGTATTGGCGGGCTTAAACTAGGAAGTTGTCGAGTGAAATGAGCTGCTAAGCCCATAAACAATCTTGCCAATCGGTGAGCATATGAAATAGAAGCCCCACCGCTATGATACGGGTCTTGGGAAAGAGCAGCAGAATCAGGTAAACACCAATTGCAGGATAGGAATGAAAAGGATGAAAACCAATACTACAGCGGTCAGGGTCGAAGACCGGGGTTGCCAGGAGATGATCCAGATCGACTAGCATGGTCGCGATCATGATGAGCCAGGCCTTGCGCCACTGCGACCGGAAAAAGAGCCAGGCCAGAAGACCTGGTGCCAGGAAGTGGAGCGTGTAGTGGAAGAGGGGCTGGAGGATGGGGGACATTGTGCTTAGAATTCCGGCAAATTTACTATGTTTATTGTCTTAGTGAAATAACCCATGTCACCTCCTACCCGCGCCGGCCGCACCGAAGAAGATGAGATTACCCCAGGTACTGCCAATGGCGTGACCTGGTTTCTGGGCATTGGAATCAATGCCTACAAGCATTGGCCAAAATTGAAGAATGCCGTACGGGACGTCACGGCTGTGAAAGACCTCCTGGTCGAGCAATACGGCCTGCGGAAGGAAAACGTTCAACTACTAACGGATAAGGAAGCCTCTCGTACCAACATTCTCCGAACAATTGATCGACTAGCGGATACGATCCAGGCACCAGATAGCCTCATCATCTGCTACGCCGGGCATGGCCACCTCAAGCGGCGCTCCGGTTTTTGGGTGCCGATGGAGGCGGAAACAGATGCTACGTTCAGCTACATCCCGAATTCACGCATTAAAGAATTGATTGGGGAGATTCCCTCCTTGCATACCCTACTCATTAGCGATTCCTGCTTTTCGGGCAACCTCCTACTGCGTGGACAGGACCGGAGTGGTAGCCTCGCTGCGGACAAACTGGCCGCATTACCCAGTCGTTATGCCATTTGTTCTGGTCGGCATGATGAAGTGGTGGCAGATGGGTTGCCGGATAGCCACAGCCCATTCGCCCAGAGCATCCTGGATATCCTACGCACTAATGATGATAGCCACCTCACTGCGGGCTTTCTCAAGGAGCAGGTTGTTGAACAGACTGGTACCCAAGCCGATCAATTGCCCGATGGCGGGCCCTTACGGGTGGAAGGGCATAAGCGCGGGCAGTATGTGTTTCGGCGAATGAGAAATGAAGAAAGTATATGGCAAAAGGCAAAGACGGAAAACACGATTAATGCTTATTTACACTATATACAGGAATTTCCAGCAGGAGACCGCCGAAGGAAAGCCTTAGGCGCTATTCAATTTCTTGAGGAAGAAGAGAATCTTTGGGAGATTAGTTTAAAAGCGAATCAAATCTCTAGCTATCTAACTTATATTGATAGATACCCTGATGGAGTTTATACGTCAGCTGCTTGGAAGAAAATTAGAACATTGAGGAGCCCAAAGGCTAGTCCTAATACGACTAGCAAGGTACCGAAAAAAGAGAATGCTAAGCTGAGTGATGAGTTGGTTCTGGTAGATGGAGGGAAATTTGCGAGAGGGTACGATGCAAACTCAGTACATATTGTAGAAGTTCCATCCTTTTATTTAGGTATTTATCCTGTAACTTTCTCCAAATACGATCAGTTTTGTCAGATGACAGGTCGTGATAAACCAAGGGATCAAGAATGGGGTAGAGAAAATCGACCGGTAATTAATGTTAGTTGGATTGATGCGGTCGAATACTGCAACTGGCTTAGCAAGGAAAGTAGCCTCCAAGAAGCTTACGTTGGGCTAAATCATGAAATTCAAATAAATTCTAACGCTAATGGTTATCGCTTACCAAGCGCAGCCGAATGGGAATATGCGGCTCGTGGAGGAAAAAAAAGCAAATGGTACCAATATAGTGGTGGTAACAATCTAGAGGAAGTAGGTTGGTATAGAGTGAATTCTGAGATGAAAACGCAAATTGTAGGCCAAAAAAAACCAAATGAACTAGGCCTATTTGATTTAAGTGGGAATGTTTGGGAGTGGTGTAATGATACTTGGCACCAAAACTACCAAGGTGCGCCCAGAGATGGATCAGCATGGATAGAAAATGAAAATTTCACAAAACGAATACTCCGTGGAGGGTCATGGATAAGCCATGATAATTATTGTGATCCTAATTATTATGACACCAAGGATTACGAAAAACCATTTAATTTCGTTGGCTTCCGCCTAGCCCGGTCCTATTCGCCGTAGTGCGCTGGCTCTGCTCCTTCAGGAGCTGCGCCACGAAGTGGGCGCTGAGGCGCGGGAAGGCTTGGCCGCTCACACCTCCGCTCCCGACCAAAGTCGGGACCACCTCCTGAAGGAGGAGTTCGCTTTCCATTGGAATAAATACAGGGATTAGACCTCTATTTGCGCCTCAATATCCTTGTCAACCTCCAAACGATGCCCCCAATAATAATTCCAGGCATTGACGAGGTCATCTGCCGTGAGGCTGGGAAAAGCTTGCAGTAATTCCCCATCAGAGGCGCCGTTCCGGCGCGCTTCTACTAATGTCCAAACAGGTATTCGTGTACGGGCAATCGTAGGGCGTCCACCATTCACACCTACATAGTGGCCAACGCCGGGAGAGGACTGGCTCAGCACTTGCAGCAATCAGCTGGCCAGTTGCGCCTGCTCTTCCGGAGAAAGCTCAGCAATGAGTTGTTCAAGCTGCTGTTGGCGGGTCATGGAAGACTTGGTTGATGATTACTAAAGATAAGCAGATTTTGCGTGCCCATTGTACAACAACTGCAGCAAACAGTGATTAAGGGCGCGCTGGCCTTGCTCCTTCAGGAGCTGCGCCACGAAGTGGGCGCTGAGGCGCGGGAAGGCTTGGCCGCTCACACCTCCGCTCCCGACCAAAGTCGGAACCACCTCCCTCGACGATACTGTCGGGACAGGCCTGAAGGAGGAGTTCGCTTTCCATTAGAATTCTACTCACCCCCTATCCATACCGCACACAAACATTCTTCGCTTCCGTAAAAAACCGCAAGGCCTCAAAACCACCTTCTCGACCTACCCCGGAGTTTTTCACACCACCAAAAGGCGTGCGGAGGTCACGGAGCAGCCAGGTATTCACCCATACAATACCAGCCTCCAATTTGTGAGCCATACGATGTGTACGACTCAGGTTTTCCGTCCAGAGTGTAGATGAAAGGCCGTAATTGGTACCATTTGCGTAGGCCAGTGCTTCCTCCTCGGTATCGAAAGGCCAAATGGTGACCACAGGGCCAAAAATTTCCTCCTGATTGACACGGCAGTCCGGCGCTAAACCTTCAATAATGGTGGGGCCCACGTAGTAACCTTCCGCCAGCTCGCCCTCCAAGCGGATGCGCTCTCCGCCACAGAGGATGGTGCCCCCTTCTTCCTTGGCGATGTCGATATACGAGAGGATTTTCTCGAGGTGAGGTTTCGACACGACGGCCCCGACTTTGGTGTCGGCAGCGGTAGGATCGCCAACCTTGAGCGCTTTCGCCCTGGCGACAAAATCGTCGCGGAAGCGGTCGTAAATAGAACGCTCTACATAGATACGGCTACCGCACAGGCAGATCTGACCCTGATTGGCAAAGGACGAGCGAACCGTCGTAGACAGCATTTTTTCGTAATCACAATCGGCGAAGATGATGTTCGGATTCTTGCCGCCCATTTCTAGCGATAGCTTCTTAAATTGAGGCGCTGCTACCCGAGCAATCTCACCACCGGTGCGAGTACTTCCCGTAAAGGAAATGGCCTTGACTTTTGGATGAGCGATCATGGCGGCTCCCGCCTCATGGCCAAGACCATGGACAATATTGAGCACACCTTCCGGGAAATCGATCTCTCGGCAGATATCTGCCAATAGATAAGCCGTGAGTGGCGTTACTTCCGATGGTTTAGCTACCACTGTGTTGCCAGCTGCTAGCGCGGGAGCGATCTTCCAACTGAAGAGATACAGCGGTAGGTTCCATGGAGAAATACAAACTACCACGCCCAGCGGGTGCCGCAAGGTATAATTGATGGCCTGCCCGGTCATTTCATGTGCTTCCGAGGCAAACTGTGTGATGGCTTGCGAGAAGAAACGAAAATTACTTATCGCCCGCGGAATATCTACTTGCGTGGCTAGCCAAACGGGTTTACCATTATCGAAGGACTCGGCTTCAGCTAGTTCAGGCAAGCGTTCTTCAATTCGATGAGCGATCTTCTCCAACCAGGCAGCCCGCTCCGTGACGGATAGCCCGGACCAGGTAGGGAAGGCAACTTTAGCGGCCTTTACGGCTACTTCTACATCCTCATCACCAGAAGCTGGCGCGGTACCGTATACCTTCCCCGTAGCGGGATGAAAAAGATCAAGCGTTTGGCCGCTCGCGGCCGGGTACCATTCTCCGTTGATATAATTCTGAAGCTGTCGCATAGCTTGGTTAGTCTAAGAAGGGGGTAAGTCGCTAGCAAATGCCAGGTAGGGCAGACCTCGGACGGGCTGACGGGCTGACCGGTCGACATTTATCCCTTTTGCGTGAAATAATACCCTAGTTCTCGCTGAATATGCTCAGGTAAAACAGGCAGTTCAGAACGAGGAATCAATAGCGTTGATATGTTGTGGAGGTCAGAGAAAATATGGTGCTTCACTGCAGTAGCGTGTAAGTAGTCGTAGCCGGAAGAGCCGCCCGTTCCTACTTTTTTGCCGAGCATGCGCAATACCATCTGTGCATGTCGATAGCGCCAGGTGGTGAGTAATTCATCGATGTCCATCAAATTCACCAGCAAGCGATAGGGGAGCTGCAAGATCGGTTCGTTACGATACAGGTTGATGAGCAAGGCGGCAATAGTCGCTTTATAGGACAAGCGTACACTTCCCTCTTCTTGTTTTTGGCGATGGGCTTCGGGGTCCAGAACGGTTTGGAAGTAGGTGTTGGTACTACCAAGCATTCGAAGGCGCATGGCCTTTTTCTCCTCGTCTAGATATGGAGAGTTTTCGATGGCGTACTCTTCCTTTCGCAGCATATTCTCTACTGCTTGATGGTAATACTTGAGAAAGTCAAAGTCGCCAAATTGTAGGAAAGGTGTTCGTTCCAACCAGGCTTCTACCAATTCGAAAAGAGAACCCCGTTCGACGGCATTGCGCAGATCTACCTGGTGATCGGCCGAAAAGTCTTCCATATAGTGCTTGTTGTTGTAGGTGATGCGGTGCTCCTCAGGGAGGCCGAGCATCACTTCCACCAGGCGGAACTGGAAGCTTTGAAAACCAGAGGCAGGGAAGAGGTAACTTCGAAAGTCCAGGAAATCCAAAGGTGTCATGGTTTCCAAGACACGGATTTGCTGGATCAGCAACTTTAGGATTTCTTCAACGCGACCCAGCCGATCTATCGCCTTGCCAATACTGCGTTCATCGACCCGGTTGTCGGCAAACAGAACAGTTACAGACTGAAGCTCGTGAATGATCTGCTTGAACCACAGCTCGTAGACCTGGTGAACAATAATGAACAGCATCTCTTCATGCGCTGGGGTCTCTTCTAATTCGGCACTACGAGGTTGCTGAGCACCCAACAGCTCATCTAAATGTAGGTAGCTGTGGTAGTGGATAGTAGCGTACTTCTTATTTGAGTCCGACATGGTTTTAAATTGGTGGTTAGGAGCGAATTGTCAGTTGGCCAGTAAAGTTAGGGTGAATTCGTAGTTCAGACCCTACTCTTTGTCGAAGTGTAAAATATATTTCTTCAATTTGCGTACTTTTGTAGATAGAAATACCTGTGGTATAAGTGTTTGCTTGCACCACTAATCATAAGCTTAAGTATTGTAATTCGAATTTGGAGACGTCTTCTTTCCCTGAGGGCGTTTCTTTTTTTATGCCTGCCGGGAAGGTCCGATTATCGTATCTTCGAGATATGAAGCTGCGTTCCTTTTTTCGATCAAACCTCCACCATTGGACGGACCAGGAGCTACTCGAAGCTTTTCGGCAGGAGGGTCGCGAACGTTACTTCAATGAGCTTTTCGACCGTTATTACCTGCTGGTTTATGGGTGGTGCTTACGCATTCTAAAGGATCGAATTCAAAGTAAGGACATCACTATACGTGTTTTCGAAAAAGCTTCCCGGGCTATTCCTACCACAGAGATCAAACAAGTGAAACAATGGCTGGCACAGGTGGCCAAGAATCAGTGTATTGACCACCTTCGTCAACAGCAGCGACTGGATGACAGAGAAGAAATTTGGCAACACTGGAGAAAAAGTGATGAACAATTTGTGGAAAATGAAGCATTTGTTCGTCTTATTAGTGAAGGGGATCCTGTTTGGGAGGAGTGGTTGCAACAGGAGTTACAACTGCTGACCGCAGAGCAGAGACGGTGTTTGGAGTTGTTTTATTGGCAGCGAAAAACCTATCGGGAAATAGCAGCTATGGAAGGTTTTTCAGTTGCGGAAGTAAAGAACCATCTGCAAAATGGAAAACGGCAACTGAAGAAACGATTAGCCAACCGCTTGAAGGAACAGGAACATGAAAACAAATAATGACCCGAGCGGGCTTCGTCAGGATGAATTACTCCGGTATCTACGCGGTACGATGACGGACGAAGAGCAGTATGCGCTGGAGCGTCGCATGATGGCTGATGAGCAGCTGGAAGAGGCGATGACGGGACTGATGGATAGCGGCATATCCGAAAAGGAAATTGAAGCTGACGCAGTGGATTTAAGACGACGATGGATGAATAGAAAAACCGATAGTACTACCCTAGGAATTACTGGATACCAACTTCGGTGGGCAGGCGCGGCAGCGGCCATCCTCTTGCTCTTTTTTATTGTAAGGGGCTATTGGCTGGATCAACACAATAATCAATTGTTTGCGGAGTATTTTTCGACAGAAACGCTGAGTGAAGACCCCATTCGTATTCGGGGGGAAGGGATTGCGGGAGGAGCTATAGGACAGGCCTATCAATGGTATGAAGAACAAGCTTATGCGAAGAGCCTGGCCGCTTTTCAACTTATTGCAGAACAGGACCCGGAGCATACAGCGGCCCGATTCTATGCAGGCCTGTCGGCAATGCAGTTGGGGCAATATTTTGAAGCGGAGGTTTTTTTGCAGCAGCTAACCGAGCGTGATTCGGTGGAAACGATTGCCGCGCGCTGGTATTTAGCGCTACTTTATGTGCAAATGGGGCAGGAGGCAGACGCCCTCGATCAACTGGATTGGTTGACTACATTTGCCGATGGGCCTTACCTTGAAAAAGCACGGGCGCTAATACAAGAATTAGCGCCCGTGGAATAAGTGAATGCTATAAGTTGAAGCCGCTTTCTAAAGGAAAGCCAGGCTTTTTTGTACAAAGGCTGTCAGGTCACTACCTCGCAACATATTCTGGTTGAGCAAGGCTAAGTTGTACAAGTAGGCTGCAGTTTCTTGCTTTACCTTGTCATCCTTAGCGTCCAGGAGTTTGCCGGAGATCAATGGATGATTGGCATTTACAATTACATTGAAAGCATCAGGGAAAGCACCCATGTCCATGCCTTGAAGCGCTTGCATTTCCTTCATGCGGCGCATGAATTCTGGCTGGGTGATCATGACGGGCATATCATCGGGGCTCAATGGCTTAAGTTCAACCGATTTGCCCTCGCCCACAACCGCGGTAAATAGCTCTTTTACCGCAGAGCTTTGCTCTTCGTTTAGAACCGATTCTTTCTCCTCATCTTTCTGTACCAAATTATCAACGGTATCGGAATCCACCCGAACGAAGGTCACTTTGTCGCCTTTCGCCTCCAATTGTTGGATGAAGTGGTTGTCGATTACGTGGTTCATCAGCAGTACGTCATAGCCGCGGTTCTTACAGGCTTCGATCGCGCCGTTTTGGCTATCCGGATCATTGCTGTAGATCATGACTACTCGGTCGTACTTGTCTTGCTGCGTTTCTTGCACTTTCTCGCGGTACTCTTCAATCGTAAACAGTTCCTTGTCTACATTTTGCAGCAGCGCAAACTTGGCAGCGCGTTCGTGGAATTTCTCATCTGAGATCATTCCGTACTTGACGAAAACGCTGAGGTCGTTCCACTTCTCATCGTAGGCCGCGCGATCTTTCTTGAACAGGTCATTTAGTTTCTCGGCTACTTTCTTGGTGATGTAGCTGTTGATCTTCTTTACATTCTGATCGGCCTGTAAATAAGAACGTGATACGTTGAGTGGAATATCTGGAGAATCAATCACGCCGTGGAGGAGCGTCAGGAATTCTGGAACGATTTCCTTTACCTCATCGGTGACGTAAACCTGATTGCTGTACAGGTGAATCTTATTTTTTTGCAGCTCAAAGCCAGCATTCAGCTTTGGGAAATACAAGACACCGGTCAGATTGAACGGGTAGTCAATGTTCAGGTGGATCCAGAACATTGGTGCTGTCGAATGAGGGTAGAGTTGCTGGTAGAAGTTCTGGTATTCCTCATCACTCAGGTTAGAGGGAGCGTCCTTCCAAATTGGCGGATGTTCGTTGATGATATTCGGAACCTCAATCTCGTTCGTTTCGGCATCGTCTCCTTCTCCAACCGTCTCGTATTCCTTCCGGGTGCCAAAAAGAATAGGGATTGGCAAAAACTTACAGTACTTGTTCAGTAGTGCTTCGATTCGGCCATCCTCTAAAAACTCCTCACTATCCTCCGAAATGTGGAGCACAATATCGGTTCCACGATCTTTTTTCTTGTTGCGATCGAGCGTATAAGAAGGGTCTCCTTCACAAGTCCAGGTCACACCTGGCGCACTCTTCACATAGGACTTAGTGACGGCCTCCACTTTGTCAGCTACCATGAAGGCTGAGTAGAAACCCAGACCGAAGTGGCCGATAATATTGGCGTCATCCTTGTATTTATCTAGAAACTCCTGCGCACTTGAAAAGGCTACTTGATTGAGGTATTTTTCTACCTCCGCCTCTTTCATACCGATGCCCCGGTCACGAATGGTCAGCGTTTTATTTTCCTTGTCAACAATTACCTCAATGGTCAAGTCACCTAATTCTCCCTTGAATTTGCCTCTGGAAGCTAGCGTCCGGAGTTTATTGGTGGCGTCTACAGCATTGGAAATTAACTCGCGAAGAAATATCTCATGGTCTGAATAGAGAAACTTCTTGATAATGGGAAAGATGTTCTCAGTTTGAACAGCTATGTTTCCTTTTTTCATTGGCTCTTGATTTTTCAACTCTATTAGTAGAAACAGCTACTAAGAGCAAGGCAAAGCCTGTGCCAGAGCGGGATTCCTGTCATTTTGTCAAGTTTTATAAAGTGACACAAGGTATAAATCCGCGGTTTTGTCGCAGAATGACATTATTGGGCTAGGTTGACGCAATTCCTATATGAATTTTGCGCATAGGTTAAATTTTTTATATTTTGCGAGTTATTCAGCCAGATTCATCCCCTTTGATGAATATTCGGAGATCCCGGATAGTTAGCTATCGCATACCAACCGCAAGCCCATTTTCACCATTGCATTGTTCCTCGAACCTTGCCATTACCCCTTTTCACAACTGTGAATGGTAAGGTTTCGCAAGATAAATGGAGTCATTGACTCTGTTAGAGGGAGGAGTAAATCGGTTCACGGGGGGGTAGAACCGGTTCTCCTCCACTCTGTTTTTCTAAACAGAGAAGGCCGAGTGCATCATGCACTCGGCCTTCTCTGTCTAAATATGGATGTGTTGTCTTAGTTAATCCTGTGGCACATCTACTTCGATCCGATTATCGCGATTCGCCAACTCCCAAGTGGTATGGAATACCAACTGCGCGATCAACGCCATCTTTTCAAAGTTGATCTTATCTACGGTATCCGTATGGCGGTGGTAATCTTCGTGCGTACCATTGAAATAGAAGATAGCCGGAATACCACGTTCTGCAAAGTTGTAGTGATCCGAACGGTAGTAGTAACGATTAGGATCGTCCTCTGCATTGTAGGTGTAGTCTAGTTCGAGTTGTGTATAGCTCGCATTAGCATCCTCATTGATGGCATGGAGTTCCGTGCTGAGGCGGTCAGAACCAATGACATAGATATAATTAGGATCGTCGGCATGTTCTTCATCAACACGGCCTACCATATCGACATTAACATTAGCGATCGTGTTTTCTAGTGAGAACAATGGGTTCTCGACGTAGTATTCAGAACCAAGCAAGCCTTTTTCTTCACCAGAAACCAATAAAAACAAAACGCTTCGGCGTGGGCCCCAGCCTTTATCGCGAGCTTCGGTGAAGGCTTGGGCGATTTCGAGAACGGTCGAGGTTCCAGAACCATTATCGTCGGCGCCGTTGTAAACATCTGTTCCGCGCATACCGATATGGTCGTAGTGGGCAGAAACGATAACGAGTTCATCCTTGAGCTCTGGATCTGTTCCTTCTACATAACCCAGAACGTTTTCACCTAATAACTCTCGCACATTCTTCTCTTGAGTTAGGCGAAGGTCGGCGTCTACCTCAACGGAGCGAGTACGGCCACGGCGCTCAATCCGCTTGCGGGCACGCACCACCGAGCTGTAATCATCGCCAAGAATGCGACGTGCTGTTTCGGTTGACACGTAAATGCTGTTACTGTAGTTTTCCTCAGGGCGTTCACTCCAGCCCATGTGCATACGACTGTCGAGGGCAATGCGGCGAGCAGAGGCGAGGTTGCGCTTGAAGTCCGGATCAATGATGATCACGGTTTCTACACCGTGGCTGCGCGCTGCACGCAATTTGAGGGTGATATCAGTCGACCAGTCGGAAGGGTCTACCGTTCCAGTGACGTGCGAATTGCCATTTCGTGCGAAAGGTTCACCAGCGAAAATGAGGATCGTTTTTCCTTCGAGATCGGCATTTTGATAATCGTTGTAATTGTCACTTTCGATGCCGTAGCCTAGAAAGGTTACTTCATTGGCTTCGATCGTTTCGCGATGTGCATTTTGCGTAGGCAGGGCATAAAAGTCCCACAAGTGACGCTGATTTTTTCCGTTGATAGTCAAGGAAACATCTTCCCAACGCTCAGAGATAAAAGAGATAGGCTGGAAATAAGAATCATTTGCTCCGATAGCAGGTAGGCCATAGCTTTCAATTACCCCCGCTAAATAGTCGGCAGCGAGTTTTTGCCCAGGTTGGCCGGTTTCCCGTCCTTCCATCTCATCTGAGGCTAAAATCATCAAGTGTCTTTGCAGATCTTCAACAGTGATTGTGTTAGCCAATTGAGCGGCCCGATCTACTTCGGTGGAGCGTTCATATTGTGCGTTCAGAGAAAAACAAACTATTCCAAACGCAGCGAACAAAAGAAGCTTTTTCATACAATTTTATCTAACTGAAGAGGACTAGTATTTCCGAAAGGCTTCAAAGTTAGGGAATTATTCACCTATTCGCGGATTCGATGCTGCAATCCACCTTGCGAATGAAGTGAAATCCAGTTGGTCATCCAGCAGTTGGTTGAAATGCAGTAGGCAGTGGGTGGTTATTCCAACTCCACTGCCTACCATCTATGCGCTGCAACAGTTGATTGCAAGCTAGTTTTATTGCCCGGAATCGGCCGGGACCGATCCTTCGGGAGCAGGAACCTGAATCGGAACACCTTCTCCACCGGGTGGTGTTGGTGGGCTGTCAGGTATGCCGCCAGGTACCGGTTGCGGTGTCAAAAATGCACCGAACATTCCTCGCAGTTCTTCCAGGTATTCGGTATCGCCTTCAAGCTGAGCATAATTGACTAATCGCTCAGCAGAAGCTAAGGCTGCTTGATAGGCGGTGCCATAGCTAGCCTGTAGGTTTTCGTCCGATAAGGATTGGAAGAAGTATAATTTATCTAGTGTATTTCTCGCCAGGATCCGCATGTGGTTCTTCGCTTTGTCGTAGGCGTCTGCCTGAACATAAAGCCCCATCATGTACGCCGACTGAATAGCGTATTCGAAGTTCATGTCAGGGAATGCCTCGAAATACTGATCGACTAATTGTACCGCTTGCTCTTTTTTGCCCTCTTGCAGCAGCGCAGATGCACCACGTTGCATGGCTAATTGCATACTTTGCACGCTAGGGCCATAGCTATGGTTGACAAAAACATCCTCCTTGTCAAAATTACCCCAGTTCCATCTTTCGGTGATGTTTTCGAAAAGCTTATCAGTGGCAACCCGCCCGCTGCCGAGCAAGCCATAGATGTTATTTTCACTGCGTGAACGAACCGGGACAACGCGCAAGGCTAAACCCTCCAACTGCGTGTAATCCTGCAAGCCAAACATTTTTTCCAAGCGGGAGGTCACAGCAAAATAAATAGGCCGCTCCCAGAGATTGGACGCCAGGATGTCGAGGATCGCAATTTCGTCTTTCAATAATTGAGAATCACTCACCCGCACTGGAATGCGCGGTACTATATTGGCCGTATCGGCCTGGGAAACGACTCCCAGGTCAAGCACTTGCTGGCGGTCAACCGGGATAAACACATTGGTCGTTGTGTAGTGCGCTTCAATAATTCGTCCGCTCTGACTCTGTAGTGGGTTATCCTCACCGATGAATCGTACCAGATTTTGGATCGACATCGGGTTGTTTTGGCCACTTTGATTGAAGTAGAAGACTTGGTTCCGAAGCTTACCGCGGATTTTGTTGCGAGGTATACTCATCTTGATCGGAGCCGAATCATTGACCTTTCGGCGCAGTAGATCGATATACCAATCTACGGCAATTAGACTCAGGTTCACGACCCGCACATCGGTGCGAACACCCTCCACTTCCTGGGCGTACCACAATGGATATGTATCGTTGTCACCATAGGTGAAGATGATTGCATCTTCTTCCAAGGAGTTAAGGAAGTTGGCAGCATAATCCCGTGAGGCGTAGTGGCCGTTACGGTTGTGATCATCAAAGTTCTGCGTGCCCATCAGCATTGGTGCAGAGAGCACTAACACAGAGGCCATTACCGCACCAATTGCCTTGCTTGGTTTAAGGTTGTCCATCACCAGACGATAGAGCGCCGGCACGGCCATACCTATCCAGATACAATAGGTAAATATGGACCCCGCCAATACATAGTCACGTTCTCGAGGCTCATTAGGAGGTTGGTTGGAGTATACTATGATACCCAAACCGGTTATTATGAATAAAGCCAAAAGGCCAATGAAATCACTTGGTCGTCGCTGCGCGTGCCAGAAGAATCCGAGTAGTCCAAACAGGAACGGTAGCAAGTAATAGACGTTACGTGATTTATTAGTCGCCATTTTTTCCGGCAGGTCATCTAGGTTGCCGAGACGCATTTCATCGATGACTTTGATGCCTGTGATCCAATTGCCGGCACTATTGTCCCAGTCGCGGAAACCCTGGGTGCCATTTTGACGGCCAGAGAAATTCCACATGAAATAACGCCAGTACATCCAACCTACTTGATAACGTAGGAAAAAGGCAACATTATCCCCCATGTTTGGCCGCCCAGGAGGCAGCGGCTCACGAGGATTAAGTCCCATCCATTGTTTATATAGTGCTGGTCGACCTAGCGTGCCATCACCCATCCGCGGGAATAGCATCTTGTCGCGATTGCGATAATTGACAGAAATCTTGTAGTCGACTATTTCGTAGCGGTCATCAACAAGGCCGTAGCGGTCGGTGACATCTGTGCTTTCTACTGACGCATCAAAACTTGGTCCGCGAAGGAGTGCCCGTTCACCGTACTGCTCACGATTTAGGTAAGGCAATAAGCGCATTGCATCACTAGGAGCATTCATGTTGATCGGAGGTGCCGCATTGGCGCGAATAACAACTACGCCAATTGTACTAAAGCCAATAGACACCATTGTCAAGCCAACAATGAGGTGTTGTAGCATGGCATTTTTGGTCCGATGGGCATATCGCAGACCAAGGAAAATGACACCGCCTACGATTAACAGCGTAGGAACAATACCTGAATGAGGAGGCAGGCCAAAGCCATTGACAAAGGTCAGCTCCATCCAGGTCCACAAAGTAGGGATCCCTACAATGATGAATTTCTGGATGATGACAATAGCCGCGACTCCCGCGGCGGCCGCAATAGCCATGCCACGCCAGGTGTGCTCTTTATATTTCTTGAAGTAGTAGAATAAGGCTAGTGCGGGGAAGGTCAGAATACTCAACAAGTGAACACCAATGGATAGACCAGCGGCGTAAACAGAGAAGATCATCCAACGATCACTCTGGGGTTCGTCGGGCAAGGTGTACCACTTGATCATTGCCCAGAGCGTCAAGGTGGTAAAGAAGGTTGACATAGCGTAAACCTCGCCTTCCACCGCAGAGAACCAGATTGAAGTGGCAAAGGCAGTTGCTAAACCGGCTACAAGGCCACCTCCAGCTAAAGCTAAGGTTTGCCCATCATCGGTCTTTCCTCCGCGACCGACCATCGCCAATTTGCTAAGCATGATGGTGGTCCAGCTGATAAATGCAGCCGCCATAGCGGTACACAAGCCAGACATCATGTTGACGGCAAATGCAATGTCCTCAGGGTTGTCACTGAATAACTCTGCTATCCAGGTAAACATTCGTCCGACAAGCACAAAAAGAGGTGCTCCAGGAGGGTGAACTACCTGTAGCTTATAGGCTCCAAGGATAAATTCTCCACAATCCCACAAACTTCCCGTCCTTTCAGCGGAGAGAAAATATACCGTTGCCGCAATGGCAAAAACCAGCCAGCCAGTCAGGCGATGGATCCTATTCATTGAATCGCGTTTCTGCTTTTTTTCAAGAACTGCAAAGCTAACAAAATATTGCTAAGGCCTTACGCTATAACGCTTAGCAAACAGGCTGTTAGGCCCGAACTTGTGGGTCTTTAATCAAAAGGACTTGCTGCCTCTAACTCAAGACCTGCGACCTAGCCCGAAAACCCCTACCTTTACCCCAAAGCATACTGTCCAATGTTGAAGTTGTTGATCACCGGAGCTTTGGTCTACTTTATCTATCGGTTTTTCATTGCACCGCCAGCTATAGATGAGGGGGAAGAATCCTCTATCCGCCATGATGATGGGCACAAGGATACATCTGCTGGGCACGGAGATGAATACATCGATTATGAAGAGATAGACTAAGGCATTCAAAAATGGCATACGTTCCTATAGGCGACGCCGTGTTGTATAATAATCACCACCTGGTAGCATTCAACAAGCCAGCCGGCTTACCGGTGCAACCCGATCAAACAGAAGACCCTTCTTTGCTGCAATTGGGCTCTGTTTATTGCCGGCGGAAATTACAGCTGATCCACCGGGTCGACCGCCCGGTTAGTGGAGTGGTGTTGCTGGCTAAAAAACCGGAGGCACAACGTCATTTGCACCAGCAATTTCGAGAACGAACGACGCGTAAAACTTATCTCGCGCTTACGGCAAACCCGCCGGATGAGGAAGAGGGAGAATTAGTACATTACTTGAAGAAGCAAGGCCGAGGGAAGCGTGTCCGAGTACTTCAGGAAGCGCAGGCGGGTGCGCAAGAAGCGCGCTTGCGTTACCGTTTGGCGGCTCAGAGTGAACGTTATTATTTATTGCAAGTAGAACTACTGACAGGACGTTATCACCAGATCCGGGCCCAGTTGAGTCATATTGGCTGCCCCATTCGAGGTGACGTGAAATATGGATTTCGCCGCCGCAATCCCGATCGAAGCATCGATCTCCACGCGTGGCAATTAGAGTTTGCTCATCCGATTAGTGGACAACGAGAAAAAATTATCGCGCCACCACCCGATTCACCGCTTTGGCAAGCCTTTGACCTTTCCTCCTTAGATGTTGGCCTTTAAGTAAGGGATGTTCCAATCACTCACTACCTTTGCCGCATGGAACAAATCCTCCATTATTTTCCTACACTTAGTGAACAACAGCAAACGCAGTTTGCGCAGCTAGGTGATTTGTATCGCGAGTGGAATGAGCGAATTAACGTCATTTCCCGCAAGGATATCGATAATTTGTACGAGCGACACGTGCTGCATAGCTTAGCAATTGCCAAAATCGTACGCTTTGTGCCAGGAGCGCGTATTCTTGATCTAGGTACAGGCGGGGGATTCCCGGGAATTCCACTAGGGATTCTGTTTCCCGAAACGGAATTCTTACTTATCGATGGTACCCGGAAAAAGATCACGGTGGTGGAAGCGGTGGCAACGGAAATCGGCCTGCCTAATGTATCGGCACGACAGCAACGGGTGGAAGAGATGAAAGGGCGGCAGTTTGACTTTGTCGTTACCCGAGCGGTAGCACAATTAGAAAAACTCGTTCCCTGGAGTATGCGCTTGATTAAGGATGAACAACAGCACGCTCAGCCCAACGGCTTGATCGCGTTGAAAGGGGGAACATTAAAGGAAGAAATCAAGGCTCTTCCACGCAGAACTTATACAGAAGTCTATCCCATTGGAGATTTCTTTGCCGAGACATTCTTTGCCGAGAAAAGCATTGTTTACGTTCAGTATTAATTGAAGTATACTGGTGGATTGAAAGGAGAGAGGTACTGTAATCATTACGTAGCAGTGTGATAAAAAAAAGACCCATTGAAACAGCAATTAGCCCGGATCGCCCTAGTGGTGAAAGACTACGATGAAGCGATCGAGTTCTACACCAAAAAGTTGCATTTCGACCTCTTGGAAGACACACAACTCAGCGAAACCAAACGTTGGGTGGTTATCCGTCCTCCCGGAGCGGAGGAAAATTGCTGTTCCCTCCTTTTAGCCAAGGCTGCAAAGGAAGAACAATTGCGGAGCGTTGGTAATCAAACCGGCGGTCGCGTATTCCTTTTCTTGTATACCGATAACTTCGATCGGGATTACGATAACCTATTGCAACATGGTGTGCAGATCATTCGGGAACCGTCAGTAGAAGTGTACGGGAAGGTGGCGGTTTTTGCCGATCTCTACGGCAACCTATGGGATATGATTCAACCAATATGACAGGTAGGCAGGTTGGCAAATAGGTTTTAAAGAAAGTACTGGATCGCTAGCTCATAGCCGCGCAGGCCGAATCCTACGATCACACCTTCACAATTAGCCGAAAGGTAGGAGTGTTGCCTAAAAGTTTCCCGCTTATAGACATTGGAAATGTGTACCTCGATCACGGGGGCTTCAATCGCAGCAATCGCATCAGCGATGGCAATAGAGGTGTGGGTGTAAGCGCCAGCGTTTAGGATAATGCCATCATAGCTAAAGCCAATTTCATGCAACTTATCGATGATCGCTCCTTCATGATTGCTTTGAAAATAGTGTAGGCTGACCTCAGAAAAAAGGCCGCGTAGATGGAGTAGTGTATCCTCAAAGGTATCCTCTCCGTAAATATCGGTTTCTCGTTTGCCGAGTAGGTTAAGATTTGGTCCGTTGATGATAATGATTTCCAAAAGCGTCGCTTTTTGATCCCAGTTTAATAGGTGTTGAGGTGATGAAGTTTTGGGGTTAAGGCGTCGTGGCAAGAGCGTTACTTCAGAGAAATAGAGTGACGTTCAAAACCGAGCAATCACCCACCAAACCTGATAACCAGACAAACTCAAAACCTCTAAATTTGATAATCTCAAAATCTAATCACCTCAAAACCTAATCAATTTGCCATGTCTGATAAGAACTTGATTCGCATCAATTGAATCTCCTCCACCGTGATATCATCCTCTTTTAGCTCAACATAAGCTTGATCGACGGAGTCGTTATCAGCCTGCATGAAGTAGTCGACAATATCCTCTCGGGAGTAATCGTCAATAGTGTCTTCTAGGTAGTAGTCGATATTGACTTTAGTCCCGGAAGTGACGATCGCATCGAGCTCTTCCATCAAGTCTTCCATCGAAATGTGGTTGGTAATGGCGAGATCTTCCAGTGGAACCTTACGGTCAATGCCTTGGATAATGTTGACCTTGATCCGCGATTTATTCGCCACTTGCTTGACAACAAACTCAGTAGGCCGGATAATGTCGTTTTCCTCTACGTATTGCTGGATCAATTCGATGAAAGCTCGACCATAGCGTTGCGCTTTGCCCAGGCTGACTCCAGAAATGTTGACCATGTCTTCCATCGACACTGGATACTGGGTAGCCATGTCGTCTAGACTGGGGTCTTGGAAAATCACGAAAGGAGGTACATTCTTACGCTTGGCTTCCCTACGCCGCAGGTCTCTTAGCATTTGCAGCAACTGAGAATCAAGAACAGCCGTTTTACCGCTGTTTTCTTGCTGCATCTCAGCCATTTCCGCCTCGTAGTTATGATCAATGGGGATCATGAAGCTATGCGGGTGTTCCAGGAAGGCGCGCCCTTTATCGGTCATTTTGAGGAGCCCGTAGGTTTCGATGTCTTTATAGATCAGGTTGTTGAGTAAACCTTGTCGAATAACACTGCTCCAGAAGGTTTCATCTTGATCTTTACCAACGGCATAACCGGGGCGCTGGTCGAAGCGGAAGTCCTTGATTTCCTTGGTTGCCTTCCCCAAGAGGAAGTTGAGGATGATCTTGATTCCGTAATTTTCGTCGAGTTCCATGATCGCTTTCAGAGCGGATTGCATCTCTTCGGTTACTTCGATCTTTTCCTTCGGGTGGCGACAGTTATCGCACATGTTTTCGCATTCGGCTTCGTCAAATTCTTCACCAAAGTAGTGCAATAGGAACCGACGACGGCAAGCGGTGGTTTCGGAATACGACATCACCTCCTGCATGAGTTGGGCACCCATCTCACGCTCGGCAACGGGTTTGTCGCGCAGGAATTTCTCGAGCTTCAGGATGTCTTTGTAGCTATAGAAGGCAACACAACGGCCTTCCATGCCATCACGACCAGCCCGGCCGGTTTCCTGATAGTAGTTCTCGATACTTTTCGGAATATCGAAGTGGATAACGAAGCGTACGTCAGGTTTATCGATGCCCAT
>SPJK01002180.1_pt1 | contig 25202 bp, 26 predicted proteins | sample 3741771 | NCBI WGS metagenome assembly SPJK01 (sample SAMN10925997, study PRJNA522277) | cold seep metagenome | isolation source: Elba SIP-enriched marine methane seep metagenome, extraction at timepoint T2 | place: Italy: coast of Elba, Mediterranean Sea
ATTACGTCAAATTACCTCGCCGGATGCCATTGTGCAAAACAATCCAAAAACCTATGCAACCACCTTGACCCCATGGCCAGCTCCGGCCTCATTGGCATTATTTGCCAACAGAGCCACCGCTTACGGAGATCCTGAAAGCGTAAACGTATTTGCACATTCTTACAGCATGAAACAAAAGGAACGGCAACGATGGGCTATCCTGAAACTGTTTTCAGCCGAGGCCGATGTTCAGGATTTTCAATATGCCAACCAGGTTTTAAACATTGACGCATTGCTAATCGATGCCAGAGACCCGGTTTGGAATAGTGCTATCATCGAGCAATCCGGATACTACACATTAGGTAAAAAAAGTCCCTTTTATAAAATCTATACCAAGGTGCCGCTGTGAAAATACTCAGGCAATTTGTTCGTTTTGCTGGCGCCGGGGCAATCGGCACTGCAGCCCATTATGGTGTTTTGATCAGCTGCGTACAATGGGTACATCTAGACCCCGTATTCGCGACGGTACTTGGATCAGCGACCGGAGCATTAATTAATTATTTTTTAAATTATTACTTTACCTTCCAAAGTAAAAAAAGGCACCGATATGCAGCACCGAAATTTTTTTCTGTTGCATTAACCGGCATGGGTTTGAATGCATTAATCATGTGGGCTGTAGTTCCTTACACACATTACTTAATTGCCCAGTTAGTAGCAACCGGCAGCGTGCTATTATGGAATTTCATCATCAATCGTCTTTGGACATTTCGGGTTAAAACAGCATGAAACAATTGATTTCTATTCTGGTACCGGTTTACAACGAACAGCAAGTATTGCCTTTATTCCACCAGCGTATCAGCGATGTATTGAACAAATTGGACTTTAATTCCGAGATTCTCTATATCAATGATGGCAGCACCGACAGCAGTCTGGAATTGATGCAGGAATTACACAAACAAGACTCCCGGGTATCAATCCTGGACCTTAGCAGAAACTTTGGCAAGGAGATCGCCATGAGTGCAGGTCTGGACTTCGCTAAAGGTGAAGCAGTAATCATCATCGACTCCGATTTGCAGGACCCCCCTGAATTAATACCCGACTTTATTGAACAATGGCAACAAGGCTATGATGTCGTATACGGACAGCGAATTCAGAGGGACGGTGAAAGCGCTTTAAAAAAATTTACCGCTTTCAGTTTTTATCGGGTTATTCGATCCATGAGCAAAGTGGATATTCCCACCGATACCGGCGATTTTCGGTTATTGAGCCGCCGCGCTGTCGAAGCCCTACAAAAATTACCGGAACAAAACCGCTTTATGAAAGGTCTTTATGCATGGATTGGATATCAACAAAAAGCAGTTCATTATCGGCGCGACCCCCGACAAGCCGGCATTACCAAATGGAATTACTGGCGCTTGTGGAATTTTGCCTTGGAAGGCATTACTTCATTTAGCGAAATCCCATTAAAGGTTTCCAGTTATCTGGGTTTGTTGATTGCTGTCATTGCATTTATCTACGGTTTGATCATCATTACAAAAACCTTGATGTTCGGAGAACCGGTACAAGGCTATCCTTCATTAATGACGGTGATATTGTTTTTAGGCGGAGTGCAATTGATGGCGCTGGGCGTAATAGGCGAGTATCTGGGCAGAATGTTTATGGAAAGCAAAAGGCGCCCCTTATATCTGGTCAATCAATATAAGGGGTATAAACACGGTGAACAACAAGATTAACTTCAACAATTAAGAAACCTTCACGTCATAACTCCGACAAATGACCTGCCCAAAGAAACCTTCGGTCTGAATCTGCACAGCACTCGAAACACTAACGTTTAAAAGGATTATTATTCATGCATCATCAGTCCCTACGCATCAGGGCCATTAGGAAACTGTTTTATATATTTAGTCGCCCGTGTCTATTTCAGCACAGCAATTGGGGCTGGTTAAAGCATTATCCGGCAATCGAGCCAAATCCTGAATTCCTGGAAGAGTGCACGCAAAGCGATAGCGAGGTGTATCAAAAATGGCTGGATAAACACGTTATCACTACCTATGACCAATGGCATACACTCAGAATACAAGCCAGAACGTTCAAGCGGCCACCCCGTTTAAGCATCATCACCCCGGTTTTCAATACTAAAGCGGCTATACTGGAAGCCTGTATTTTTTCAGTCCGAACACAATGCTACCCATATTGGCAATTAATACTGATCGATGATGGCTCCCACAAAAGGGAAACCTTGAATGTGCTGAATTCATCAGTTTGCCATGACCCACGAATCCAGGTCATACAGCAAAAAAACAGCCAAGGTATTTCTGCCGCCAGCAACACTGGAATACAATCAGCGTTAGGTGATTACGTCTTATTTCTCGATCACGACGACCGTTTGTCAATGGATGCATTATATCACTTCGGAACACGACTCATTGAACAACCCGAAACCGATGTCATCTACTCGGACCGGGACATGATCACCCCGGAAGACGATTTATGTACTTTGCATTTATTCAAACCGGGTTGGTCTCCGGAGCAATTATTATCCGGTAACTATCTATTTCATTTGATGGGTTACCGGCGGACATTATTGTTGGAACTAGGCGGACTCCGCCCCGAATATGACGGCTCGCAGGATTACGACCTGATTTTACGCGCCAGTGACCGTCCGCTTAAAGTGGAACATGTCACACAGGTTCTCTATCATTGGCGCCAGCATGATCAATCTGTCGCATTAAATGAAAACGCCAAAGATTATGCGTTTGAGGCCGGACAGAATGCTTTAAAGGATTGTTTAAAAAGACGGCATATTCAGGCAACGGTCAGAGAAATAAATTCCTTATGGCGGGGAAACTATGAATTGGTATTTTCGCCATTAGCACCGGAGAATATACTACAAGTTAGGCTGCCACCGGCATTAAATCCTGAAAATTATGCTGAAACCATACAATCAACCATACAAAAGAATTTAAAACAGCAAACGGTTATCGCTATTATCAGCGAGAGCATCAGGGTCGACGAAAGTCAAATCGCCGAGCTAGCGTCCTGGCTGCAGTTACCGGAAGTCGGTTTGGCCAGTCCGCGTATTGACTCCGACGAAGGAAACATTGTATATGCCGGATGGGCATTTAAAAGAAATGCTGACATCATCGCCCCATACGCAGGTTTTCCCACTGACGAACCCGGTTATATGGCAGCAACCCGCATCACTCGCAACATCAGTGCACCACATCCTTTTTGTGTACTAATCGATAGCAACGTTTGGCGTCAATTAAACGGCTTCCGTAATGATATTAAAGGCCATGAAGCACTATTGGATTTCGCGCTTCGAGCCCACTATCAACAAAACTGCCGAGCTGTATTTGTTCCACAATTCCGCTGGCTGTGCGCCAATCAGGATAGTTTCAGGCAGTTTGAAAAACATCCTAATCATCAATTATATAGTCTATGGCAATCCACACTGGCTGAGGGTGACCCATATTACAACCCAAATCTAAACGAACATAGCCATGATATGGGACTGGATGTATAAACCTAGAAAAATCAGTTGCCCACGGTTTCTCGCACAAGTTATTGATCATAAAAGGTCACGGTCCCGGTATTCATATCATACATTCCACCAACAATTTTAATTTGTCCGGCTTGCTCCATTTCTTTTAATATTGGGCTGCGTTCGCGAATATTGTCAATCGTATCCCAAACATTTTGTTCAGCAACCAGATGCACAAATTCCGGATTTTTACTGCTTTTGATGCCGGGATAATTATGAAAATGCTGAATAGCCGGTTGGATATTTTTCAGCATCGGCGTAATATTTCCCATTTTCACACCATCCACTGCCCCTTTTATGGCACCACATTGCTCATGCCCCAGCACCACGATTAATTTGGAACCAGCCACTTTACAAGCATATTCCATGCTCCCAAGTATATCGGTATTTTCAAAATTCCCTGCCACACGAGCAACAAAAATATCACCGATGCCCAAATCAAACACATCCTCAATCGGAACTCGAGAATCGATACAGGACAAGACAATACCCTTTGGATATTGCCCCATAGCAGCGAGCCGCACTTGTTCAGAATGAACACGTTGGGTAAGCATATCAGCGACAAAACGACTATTACCTTCTTTTAACAAATTCAACACCTGATCCGGGGTGAGCTGGGATTGCCGTTCCTCTGTCACAACATTGCGAATAACCTGTACACCTTGATTTTTGGGTGTAACAGCTTGATTATGTGTACAAGCGACACACAACATAGACAACGCACAACTCAATAGTTTTTTCCACGACCACATCTTTTAAACCCCTCAAAAACCTATAATCTCAATAAAAAAGCAATCCTTCTTCGACACTGTTGGCTAAATGCAGTGCAGCTCCATTTCCCAACCAATAAAAACTTCACCGTTTAATAAATCTCATTAAATATAATTCACATTGCTTTAATTATATTTGATATTCGTACATAATAATACAATTATTAATACACAATTTTCTTCTGGTTGGCCCCCATGAACTCTAACATTAAATTTCTGTTTAAAGTTACATTAATCTTTACAACTTATACCTTAAGCGCCGATCCACTGCCCTACTATATCCTAACCGATTCGGACTTTTATCCGCGAAATCCTGCTAAAGAACAACTGGGGCGCTTATTAATGTTCGATAAAATTTTAAGCGGCAACAAAAACATCGCCTGCGCAACTTGTCACCATCCATTTACTGCCACTGGCGACGGCCTGTCATTACCTGTCGGAGAAGGTGGTCAGGGCCTGGGCAAAACCCGCAACACAGGTAACGGTGCAGACAAAATCATCGAGCGGGTTCCGCGTAATGCTCCGCCACTATTTAACCTCGGTGCCCGGCAATTTGAACATATGTTTCACGATGGTCGAATTGCACCTGATCCAAGCCATTTCACCGGCTTTTTATCGCCAGCCGGAGACCAACTGCCATTAGGACTCGACAACCCCTTAGCAGTACAAGCCATGTTCCCGGTCACCTCCAATACAGAAATGGCCGGACAAGCCGGGGAAAACCCTATCGCCGACCAAGCCCTGGCAGGCAATTTGTCGGGTCCTGGCGGTGTGTGGCCCTTATTAGCGCAACGAATCAGACAGACACCTGGCTATATCCCTTTGTTTATCAATGCATTTGATGACATACAAAGCGCTGACGATATTCATTTTATCCATATAGCCAACGCTTTGGCAGCCTTTGAAGCACAAGCTTGGCGCTGTACGGACAGCTTATTTGATCGCTATGTAAAAGACCAAGACTCGCAGCTGGTCAGCCAAGAAGTAATGGCTGGAGCGGATATTTTTTACAACCCCAGCCTCGGCAATTGCGTAGCTTGTCATAATGGCCCCTTACAAACCGATCATCGATTCCATGCCATCGGTATGCCTCAAATCGGACCCGGAAAAGGCGACAACCAAGAGGGTTATGATGATGGTCTTGACGATTTTGGTCGCGAACGCGTCACTGGTAACATAAGAGACCGATTCAGATTCCGCACTCCCAGTTTAAGGCAAGTCGCATTGACCGGTCCCTGGGGGCATGACGGCGCATTTAACAGCTTAGAAGCGATCATTCGGCATCACTTGAACCCGGAAGCATCGCTAAACAACTACGATGTCAATCAGGCCCAATTGCCGAAACACAGCGAATCCGAATCAACCGATTTCAAACTTGCAATGGACCCCAAAAGAAAACAAGCATTGGCTGACGCAACAGACATTGTACCCAAAAACCTCAACGACCAGCAGATACAACTGTTAATCGAGTTTTTAACCCGGGGATTAACCGATACCCAATGTTTAAACTTAAACCGTGATATTCCGGAATCAGTACCCAGCGGCTTACCGATTGCCGATTAGTCCCCTTCAAAGAAAATTCGTAGGATGGGCAAGGCGTAGCGTGCCCATCCTACAAGATTTTTTTAAATAGCTAGTACAGCACTGGCTTCATATCGGCATAGCATCTATGTCCTTACTTAGACATCCATTCAAACAACAATTTGGTAAACTCTGGATGAATTAAATAACCTATCGATGAATGCGGGTTAGACTGGTTTTTTCTGACGGTTAAATTATAGATCGGATAAATATCTTCAATCGGCTCCTCCAATAAACCTAAATCAACCATCTCATGGTAATCATCCCGTACATCATTATCATGTGATACATAATCATCTTCCGCTGATATATTGACCCATTTTCTGATATTACCCGGATATTTAATATGACCCTTATTAGTGCTGCCCTTCAAATGCCTTTTAACATTCTCATCACCCAACGGAGAGCCCAATGTCACCCATAAATCCACTTTTTTGCCTGCGTAATCATCCCGGTACTCGCCATAATGAGTAAATTTCCATAAATTATCATAGCTGATCATGGTACCCAGACTATGCGAAACCAGCATAATCTCATCACCTGCATTAAATGCGGATCGCAAGACGGTGGTCAATTTATAGCGCACCCGGCTACCGAATTCCGACCAGGGATTCCAATAATGCTCAATATCGGGCGCTACTCTAGCAATCAAAAAACTCCCCACCCCAAAAAAACTCAACAGCCCGGAAAATGAATCGGCTAACAACTCCTTAACCGCATCCTTACCCGGCAAGCTATCATAAATCGTCTCATTAAAATCTTGTTTCTTATACTCTTTAAGCTCTTCCAATGCATCCCGGCGGGTACCAATCTCATCCGGAATGGAAACCCCTTTGGCCTCATTCAAAAATTTATTGGATAATTTGCCGTAATAAACAAAGTCTTCGTTGCTTGAAATGCTATTAAATAAATCAACCGCCGACTGACCATAATCCCGCAACAGCCCGCTTCTTACCGCATCAAACCACAATGCCCGCAATTCCTTTTTAGGTGGTTTAATATCCCTACCATGAATAAAAATGATTCGTTTGGCCATCGGACTCTCCCCTATGCTGCTACAATTTCAGGAAATTCAATAATGCGCCCAACGAATTAGCTCTGTCAAATATAAAACGGGAAAAATAATTGGCTCTATGCCGACAATTTTTGGATTTGCACCTAATTTATCCAATGCACAAGCAAACAATCCTTTGTAGCTTTAGCTGAACTTAGGAGTGAGTTGAGTTTTTGTTTATGATTTATAATCATGCTTTCTATAATTTAAGATAATCTTGTGCATGAACAAATTAAGACAAATAGCTCAATTAGGCGCACCGGTTTTACGTTTGCAGGCTGTACCTGTGTCTGATTTTCTGTCGCCTGAAATTACCGATTTGATCAGCGATATGCAGACAACCCTGGCAGAGTCTGGCGGAGTGGGTCTGGCTGCACCACAAATTTATGAATCACTGAGGATTGTTATTGTCGCGTCGCGCCCTACCCCTCGCTACCCTTACGCACCGGAAATGCCGCCGACGGTGATGTTAAACCCTTCATTCAAACCACTCTCCGAGGTGATCGAAAAAGATTGGGAAGGCTGTTTAAGCATTCCGGGTATTCGGGCCCTGGTGCCCCGTTATCAAAATATCGAGGTTGATTATATAAACGAAACCGGGGATGCGGTCCATCAAAGTTTTGATGGTTTTGTTGCGCGTGTTTTTCAACATGAATATGACCATTTGAATGCGACGGTTTATTTGGACCGGGTTGAGGATAACCGGGATATCGTTTCGGAAAAGGAATTTTTAAAATTGATTGCCGAGCGTTAGGAAATCTAGTAAAGCAGCTACTAAGTGTGACTAATAATTGTTTATTTTAAGACTATACATACACACTTAATATAAGGTTTTTATGTTAAAATTATTCATTTTTTACTAGGCTTACCAAACATGTCAAAATTTATAACTCTCTCCGCAATGCTGATCGGTTTATTTTGCCAAAACTACGCATTTGCCAAAGAGCCGATCCCTGACGCGTCCTACTTTGTCGGTACCTGGAAACTGGTGACCGCTCGCCCTAAGTTGGATATGGATAATTCCAGCCATGATAAGAATTTAAAAGATACCCCGTTTGCTTATTTAGCGGGTAATTCCAATAAACAGTTTGATGAAACCTGGGAATTTTTCCCGGATGGTACTTTCGCCTTATCGGCTGTCGATCATCGCGCCTCTGGTACCATCACTACCAAATCGATTTATGAGGTGGAAAACGATACCTTAAAAATCGGTAAAGTGGGCCGTCCCGGTAAATTTTACCGATATATTGTTTATAAAAGAGAAGGCAACGATTTAATTTTAAAAGGTGGCCTTGAAGGTTATTATTTCTTTACCAAACAATAACTTTATACTCTTCGCGTTTAAGCCCCCCTTCAGTACCTAGGGTTTTGTGCTGGGTTAAGCGTAAAGCAGCAGGAGTAGCAATCTATTTCAATGCTTTATGCTTTTCAGGGCCTCATTGGCATTTCACCACCGCCAGCTCGTTCCAATTGGTGGTATAGCGACTCGATAGACGTTGCGGCCGGTAACGGCGCTTTTCCCCCAAGCCCAGCGCTGCGCTATGTAGCGCATGCGGATAACGTTGGTTAACCCCATCCATAACCTGCATTAATTGCTGTGCTTTACTTTGTTGCAGCATGTCGGTTATCTCGAATATATCCAATTGGCCGGGACTGTGTTGCGGCTTGATGTGTCCGAGTTGCACCGCGCATTTCTGATACCGGTAGCCGGGCCGGAAAATCTGCACCAGCAGCAGCCGAGCCACGGCCAATAAAGCACGGGTATCCTGAGTCGCGGATGGCAACACTAAGCTGGCCGAGCGCTGGTATTGCGGCTCTTTGGGGTTAAACGGATTGGTGCGTATCGAAACACTGACCGAACCGGCCAGGGAATGCTGGCTCCTGAGTTTTTCGGCGGCGCGGCTGGTGAATTCAGCCAATGCCTGATGTAAATCCGACCATTCACTGAGACGGTATTTAAAGCTGCGTGAACAGACGATTTGCTGCCGCGGCGGGATCACTTCCTCCAACTCCAGGCAAGCAACACCTTGCAACTCCAACACCGTGCGCGCCAGTACGATATTGAATTGCGCCTGCATTCTATCCGGTGATTGGCGGCATAAATCCGCAACCGTGTATATGCCCAGTTGCGCCAAGCGCTGGTTTAAACGCGAGCCGATCCCCCAGACTTCATCAACAGGCACTCTGCTCATCAACCTCTGACGCCTTGCCGGATCGCTCAGATCTACCACACCGCTGGTTTTGCGCCATTTTTTAGCGGCAAAATTAGCCAGCTTGGCCAGCGTTTTAGTCGGCCCGATGCCGATACACACCGGAATGCCGATGTTACGTGCCACGCGGCGTTTGATCTCCAACCCGTAAGCGCTGATATCACCACAATAAACAGTGCTTAAATCCAGAAACGATTCGTCGATCGAATAAATTTCAATCTCCGGGGTGAATTCGTTCAAAACCGACATAACCCGCGCGGAAATATCGGCATACAAAGCATAATTGGATGAAAATAAATGCGCACCATGTTGTTTTAGCAGCGGTTCGACTTCGTGCAGCGGGGTGCCCATTTTGACACCCAAATCCTTAACTTCCTGGCTGCGTGCGACAATACAGCCGTCGTTATTGCTTAATACCGCAACCGGCTGTTGCCATAAGTCGGGCCGAAACAAGCGCTCACAACTGACATAAAAATTGTTACAGTCGACCAGAGCGATACGCGCCTGCGCTACCATATTTTATCCGCCCGATGGCAATTAAGGTTGACGGGGGCGCTGTGCCGGGATCGTAAAAACATAGTCTTCATTTTGCACTGCTTTGTGGCACTGGTAACATTCTTGTGCAAAATCCGCATCGTTTCCGTAGGGTATTTGTTCAACACCTTTCCAGCGCGCATATCCCCAGCCGCCGGTATCGGTATATTTTTGACTGTCTTTAACCATCAGTTCGGAATGCACAAATTCACCTGGAACTATCGCCTTCGGCCAAGCCGGGTGCTTACGGTCTTTCCACACCAGCTTCACCAGTACCGAGCCTTCCGGCCAGGGTTTGGTATTTTGCTCGGCGATGGCTTTGATCGCAATGGAGTTGCCCAGAATCACCCGCGAGGTATCGTTATCCCGGCGTTGCGAGGAACCAATAAAACGCCAGTTTTGATAGCCCTTGGGCAATTCGATGCCATTAGGCGCAGGGGCTATACCGCTTTCGGCATAGCAGGCAGCGGCGTTAAACAACGCCATTAATACAAGCAGCTTTCGGTTCATGGGTTAATCTCCAAAATAAATTTGATCGAAAAGTACAGCACCATATAGATTAGACCTAGATACATCAAAAACTGCAACGGGTTTTGCTTAAATGAGCGCAACAGGGTTTTATGTTCTCCCGACGATTTCAACTGCTGATAGAGGGCTCTTTGGGTTTCACCGCGCTGTTGCTGGTAGGCGGCGATCAGTTGCTGTGCCTGTTGAAGCTGCTGCTGATCTCTGAGCCACAAGGCGGGCATCGAGACACCCCAATTTCCAGCCGAAGTTTCGTAATAGTCAATTTCATGCGTATCTAATAAATCGCGAATGTCCCAGGCCTCATCTTCGGGAACGCCTCTTAAAGAAAATAGAAGTTGTGCCATAAAAAACCTGCCGTGACCATAACGCGCCGCAAGACTACGGCAACCACTTTAACTTTATCTGATTTCAGTTAACCGGTATATTATACGCTCCATGCGTAATAATATGTGTGCTGTAATGGGGATTCATAAACGCGCTGAGTATAACAGAACCCGATCAATCATGCTGAACAGCAAACCATCAATCAACCCACCAGGATAAGGTTAAGTATAATGCACAACAAACCCCCGAGCACCCGGCGCAATGGCTATAACAACGGTGAAGCGCTGTCGCCATGGCGAGAAGCCTTGAACGACATCATTTTCGGCGCCGAGACTAAAACCGGACGGGCTTTTGATGTACTCCTGATTATCAGCATCCTTCTAAGCGTGATGGTGGTTATGCTCGATAGCGTGGAATCCATCCAGCAACATCATGCAGTGCTGCTGTATTATCTGGAATGGAGTTTTACCGTGTTATTCACGGTCGAGTATTTATTACGCCTGATCTGCGTACGCCGCCCCTGGCTATATATGCGCAGTTTTTTCGGCATCGTGGATCTAATTTCTATTATCCCTACTTATTTCAGCCTGTTTATTCCAACCGCTAAATATTTACTGACTTTCCGTGTGCTGCGTTTGCTGCGCATTTTCAGAATCTTGAAATTATCAGAATACATGGGTGAGGCACGGGTACTGATGGATGCGCTGCAAAGCAGTAGCCGCAAGGTGATGGTGTTTCTGTACACGGTCATTACCCTAGTCATTGTGTTCGGCTCATTAATGTATGTGGTTGAAGGCAGCGATAACGGTTTTACCAGCATTCCGAAATCCATTTATTGGGCAGTCGTCACCTTAACTACCGTAGGCTACGGCGATATTTCCCCGCAATCCCCCTTAGGCCAGACCATCGCTTCGATGATCATGATCCTTGGTTATGGCATTATCGCAGTACCGACTGGGATCTATAGCGCGGAGTTGGTAAAAACCTACCGGGTAGGAGACATCCGCAATGATGCCTGTCCGAGTTGCGGTAGAACCGGGCATGACGTCGATGCAGGGTTTTGTAAGTATTGCGGCCATGAATTGGATGAATAAACATAGCCTGTGAACACTTTTAGCCCGGTCAACTTGAATCCGAAACGAGACCCTGATGCTTTATGGGTCTTGCTGTTGTCCATTACAGTGATGCTGCTAAGCAGCGGCCTGCTGTATCTATATTTGCTATTCAGGGTATATCGACAAGCCCGGAACAGTACGCCTCTGGTTACTGAACAAACCGCCGTCTATCTGGTATTCGGTAAAAAGTTGATCCAAAACCGGCCTGATGCGGAATACCAAAACCGCCTAAGCAGATTAGTCGACTGCCCGTTCCGGAAAGCCATCCTGATGGGGGGTAAAACGGCCAGGGCAACATTGAGCGAAGCGCAAGCCGGGTATGATTTTATTGCTGCCTCGCTCAAACCCCAACAAACGGTACATATGGAAGACCGCTCCAGAAATACTCTGGAAAACCTGAAAAACACTCGGCAACTTCTCAATGACAGTAGTGTTATCATTATTTCCAGTCGCTATCATTTGGCCCGGTGCAGCCTGTTAGCAAAAAACTTGAATATTAAACATCAGCTCTGTGCAGCGGAACAAATTTATCATTTTAATATCGAACAACTGATTCACTACTTACAGGAGGCATTTTATCTGCATTGGTTCCTATGCGGAAAAAATTGGGCGCGCTTAAGCCGAAATCAACGCATGCTAAACAAAATAAATTAATTAATTATGGTGTATTTTTTGCTTTAATTTTAGATTGTCAAAATCCACTGGCTTGATACACTAACAGCCGATAAATTTAATTGAATCATGTACAATCAAGAAAAATTAAACAGCTAAGTCAAAACTGTAAAACCAATAATTATCATAATAAATCAATAACTTCAATAAACTTTCAGATTTACACCATGACTATCAATACCGAAACAAATTTAAGTCCTTTAAAGAATTTGCGTCAAGATATACCTGCCGGCATTGCAGTATTTTTAGTTGCCCTACCTTTATGTCTGGGAATTGCGCTGGCTTCAGGAGCACCATTAATTTCCGGCATGATAGCAGGTATTATCGGCGGATTAGTGGTCGGGTCACTCAGTAATTCATCATTAGGAGTTAGCGGACCCGCAGCCGGCCTCACCGTTTTGGTGCTAAACGGCATCGACGAATTGACCCTGCCGGTATTTTTAATGGCAATAATCTTTGCCGGTATCTTGCAAATTATCTTAAGCTTTTTAAAAGCCGGCATCATTGGCTATTACTTTCCTTCTGCAGTCATTAGCGGCATGCTATTCGGCATCGGCGTAATCATTATATTGAAGCAGATACCCCACGCAATGGGTTATGACCGGGACTACGAAGGAGATCTCAATTTTAAACAAGCGGACGGATTTAATACGTTTACTGAGTTGGAACATGTGTTTAACCTGGTCTCTCCTACAGCCATAGTCATCGCTTTAGTGGCGCTGACGATTATGATCTTGTGGGAAACCAAATGGATTAGCGGCAGCAAATATGGAAAATTAGTTCCTGGCTCGCTATTGGCTGTCACCAGCGGTTTAATCATTAATCAGGTACTGCTCAGAGTCGCCCCGGAAATGGCTTTATCCGGCAACCATCTGGTATTAATCCCACATGATGATGATTACGGTAGCCTGTTTTCTCATTTAACCCTCCCGGATTACACACAATGGCAAAATATCGATATTTACATAACCGGTATCGTCATTGCGCTAGTGGCCAGTCTGGAAACCTTACTATGCGTTGAAGCCACCGACAAACAGGACCCTCACAAACGCTCCACAGACACTAATAAAGAGTTATTCGCTCAGGGCGTGGGAAATGTACTTTCCGGCTGCATCGGCGGCATACCGGTCACCCAGGTAATCGTGCGCAGTTCTGCGAATGCCCAGGCAGGTGGCCAGACCAAAACATCAACTATATTTCACGGTAGTTTATTACTGTTGTCAATTTTGGTAATTCCAGGCCTACTAAATATGATACCTTTAGCCACTCTGGCAACCATATTAATCATCGTAGGCTATAAGCTGGCACACCCTAGCAAGTTTATCGCGTTGTTCAAATCCGGCATATTCCATTTTATACCCTTCATCGCTACTGTATTGGGCCTGGTTTTTACTGACCTTTTAACCGGTGTCACCATCGGTTCCTGTATAGCGATTTTTTCCATTTTATTGGAAAACTACCGCATGGGCATTTTGTTTCAGCGGGACACTAAAGGAAACCTAACTATCATTACCCTGGCTGAACATGTTTCGTTTTTAAGCAAAGCAAACATTCAGCAAGCTCTACTTCGACAGCCGCCCAATACCGAATTAATCATCGATGCCTTAGCTGCGAAATTTATTGATTTTGATGTGCGTGAGATTATTGATAATTTTAAAATCGAGGCAAAAGATAAAAACATCGATTTTAAATTTATCGATATGCAGGAAGCGCATCCTGTCGTCACTAAAGATCTTCAACAGGGTATGACACCTGACTATGCACTACATTTGCTGATTGAGGGCAACAAGCGCTTTGTTAATAATTTACATGCTCATGGGGACTTATTGACACAGGTTAATATTACCAGTTCCGGACAGTATCCTTTTGCCATCATCTTATCCTGCATTGATTCGCGCACATCCGCTGAATTAATTTTCGATCAGGGTTTAGGCGATATTTTTAGCGTACGAATTGCCGGAAATGTCATCAACGAAGATATTTTAGGCAGTATGGAATTTGCCTGCAAAGTTGCCGGATCCAAACTAATCATGGTCCTAGGGCATAGCAAATGCGGCGCAGTCCTGGGCGCCTGTGAAAAAGTAGAACTTGAAAACCTGACCGGTTTATTAGGTAAGATCACACCCGCTATAGAACATGTTCATAGCCATCAACCAGAAGCATCGGATGCGGAACTACCGGATTTGGTCGCCGAGGAAAACGTCAGATTAACCATGGATAAAATCCTCGAGGAGAGCCACACACTTAGAACGCTGTTTGAGCAGAAGCAAATCAATATCGTCGGTGGTATGTATAACGTCGACGATGGCAAAGTGGATTTTTTTGAAGAACCTCCCTTAAAAAGTGAAAGTTCGGCAGCGTAAAAGACTTATGCCACATCACTGAGCCGTACAATTTTTTTTGCACGGCTCAGCGTTTTCCCTAATAAGCCATTACATCAGTTCTTGGCGCACGATTACCTTCAACGACAATGGTTTGCGGTAATAAAATGCCGGTTGGAAACAACAAAACATAGAAAAAACCTGAAATCGCATCTTCAATAGAATCTTCTGTATAAACACGAACTTCTGTCAGTTTTTCTCTGGCAATAATATCGGCAGGATTGGAAGTTTCATCCAATGGAAATATACCCCAAATTGCATACCATTTTTGATATCGGCGCGTAACCTCAACCGGAACATCTCTAGGCAACAACTTCACATCAGGACCGTATTGAGCTTGAACCTGAACCTTAAAACAGCCGGTCACAGTTACAATCAACACAAGTAACAGGGCTTTTTGTAGAACTGATTTCATAGTCTATTACTTTTGGCTTCGAGTTGATTGACAGGTACATCAATAATCGTATTTTGATTTCCTTCTACAATCATTGTGCGTCGTACAATTGAAAACCAGCCGGTGATCAGGATGGTCAAATTGTCGGTCATATTTTGTTCGGTTTGTAGCCGCACTTCTTTAAAATTATGCTCCAGAATATCCTGTTGAGTGGAATTATCCGAAATGGGTCTGGCACCCCACAGCCAAAACCAAACTGTTCGCTGCACTCTAATTTCAGCATATTCATCCTGTTCCAACAAGCGCACATCATGACCAGGCGGAACTTCCAACCTGACCGTACCACAGCCGGTCATGCTTAATAAGCTAATACTTATCAGCAAACTAGTGATTAAAAAATTGGGAAATTGTATTTTCATGAACACTTATGATTTCGAAAAATAACTGTTAGCGTCAGACCACCCGAAATCGAGCAATTGCCAACGCTCAGTTTCCTTAAACCAGGCGGAACTTATCCGTACTGCTGATAACTCTGCTACACCTAATACCGGTATAGCTTTGCTAAACAAAATATTACCCTTTTCCTGGCCCAAAAGCGTCGAGAATGAAAAAGGAATTTGTTTTGCCTGTAAAAAAGTACCCGCCGGGACGGTGACGGTTCGATAACGGTCAGCCTTATGGGATTGGATCAATATGTTAAGCAAAAACTTCAACGCGTCTTTGGCCTCATCAGCACTTCCAGATTCAATTTCCGACCCTGAAAATGATGCCACCTTGCCTGTTTTATCACTGAACCGCAAACTTTCGATTTTAAACTGCGTGGCATCCTGACTTTCCAAACCGGATACCAGTCCCTCAACATGTGTTTCACCGCTGGTGCTTAAAGTGGTTTGCTGTAGCAAAAACGAGGTGTTATCAACCGCTGTGACCGAAATTGTATAAACTTCAGTTTCCGGAGATGACTGTATTAAACGAAACATCTCCTCTGAATAACTATGCTGTACTACATATTTAGCCCATTGACCTGCTTGTAAAGGATGCGTCGCCTTATTCGGGTAAGTGCGTTCTTGACTGATTTCAACAGCGGCCTGAATTTGCTGCTGTAAACCCTTGTCATTCCTCGCGCACCCGAATAACAGGAAAAGCATAAAATATAAAAAAATCGCGTTTTTCATAATCGCTGTGAAGTAAGCTGCCAAAAAGTAAATAATCAATTGAATGAAATTATACGCATTTTTTTTAAAATTAAAAAAAGAATTGGTCTATTGAACATACGGTATTATCAAAGTGCTGCGTTTAGCGAAGCACAATTTTTTGACTTAATATACGACAAGTTATTGACTTTATCAGTCAAACTCATAGAAAATGGTAAGATTTTTTTATATCGCAAGTAATATTCAATGTCTAAAAGCGATTCCGCGCGCGCCTCCTTAGTTACCATCCGTGATTTATCATTTTCACGCGGAAACAAAACAATATTTGATGGCATTTCGCTAACCATTCCACGTGGCGCTATTACTGCAATCATGGGGCCAAGCGGTACAGGCAAGACCACCTTACTAAAACTAATCGGTGGCCAATTAATCCCCGACCAAGGCCAAATCCTTGTTGATGGGCAAGACGTACACCAACTGCGCTTAAAAGAATTATATCAATTACGAAAACAGATGGGGATGTTGTTTCAGAGCGGTGCCTTATTTACCGATATGAGCGTATATGATAACGTCGCCTTCCCTATTCGGGAACACACCCGACTCTCTGAGTCGATGATACGAACTCTGGTACTGATGAAACTGGAAGCCGTTGGTTTACGAGGTGCGCGCCGCCTGATGCCGGGAGAACTTTCCGGTGGCATGGCCAGACGCGTGGCTTTAGCCAGAGCCATAGCTCTGGACCCGATGATGATCATGTACGACGAACCGTTTACCGGACAAGATCCGATTTCTTTAGGGGTGTTGGTACATTTAATTAAAACCTTAAATACATCTTTAGGCCTAACCAGTGTCATTGTTTCTCACGATGTTCAGGAAACCGCTGCTATCGCCGATTATATTTATGTCATTTCAGATGGTCAGGTGGTCGGCGAAGGTTCGCCGGAAGCCATTGCTCAGTCGGACTCCGACTGGGTCAAACAGTTTATGAACGGTACCCCTGATGGTCCGGTGCGCTTCCATTATTCCGATGATAATTATCAGGATGATATTTTTGCCAATTCGAAATTTTAATAAACCCGAATGATTTATTTTTTTCAACAGCTCGGCAACAGCACACTAAACAGTTTTTCAAAAATGGGTCGAGCTTGTTTTTTTCTGCTGCATAGCTTAAATGGACTGGCCGAGTTTGCTTTACGTCCAAGTTTATTAATTACTCAAGTCTATTCGGTTGGCGTTTTATCATTTTTGATCATTACTATTTCCGGCTTATTTGTCGGCATGGTATTAGGTTTACAGGGTTATTACACATTATCGGATTTTGGTGCCGAGGAAGCTCTGGGGGTGATGGTAGCAGCTTCTTTGGTTAGGGAATTGGGACCGGTTGTCTCGGCGTTATTATTTGCCGGCCGGGCCGGTTCGGCTTTAACTGCAGAAATTGGCTTGATGAAAGCAACCGAACAACTATCCAGCATGGAAATGATGGCTGTAGACCCGATAAAAAGAATTATTTCCCCGCGCTTTTATGCCGGTGTGCTTTCAGTCCCGTTATTAGCCGCATTATTCAGTATGGTTGGCGTTTTAGGTGGCCATATGGTCGGAGTTGGCCTATTGGGCGTAGACGATGGTTCTTACTGGTCACAGATGCAAGCCAGCATTGATTTTTATGATGATATACTCAATGGCGTTATTAAAAGCTTAGTTTTTGGCTTTGTGACTTCCTGGATTGCATTATTTGAAGGCTATGATTCCACGCCAACTTCAGCCGGAATCAGCCGCGCCACCACCCGCACGGTGGTTAATTCGGCGTTTGCCGTATTAGCGCTGGATTTTATGTTAACCGCATTGATGTTTGGAGACACCTGATAATGCAACATAGTAAAACCCTCGACATTCTGGTTGGCTTATTTGTCGCTTCCGGCATTGCAGCATTGTTTTTTCTGGCCATGCAGGTTAGCAACCTGGGTTCCTACCTGAATAATAAAGATGGATATACCATCATTGCACGCTTCGATAATTCCGGTGGTTTAAAAGTCCGCTCTCCGGTTTCAGCCGCTGGAGTCAAAATAGGTCGTGTTGGATCTATCCACTTTGACCCGGAAAACTTTGAATCGGTAGTCGAGTTGATTATCGAATCACAATACGATACCCTGCCGGACGACACTTCAGCCAGCATCTTTACTGCCGGTTTATTAGGCGAGCAATATGTCAACCTTGAACCGGGAGGTTCGGAAGAATATTTAACCCAAGGCAGTGAAATCGACATTACACAACCGGCGCTGGTTCTGGAAGAACTTATCGGTCAATTTCTATTGAAAGACTCCGATGCAAACAAAGACTGATAATGACCTGCAGATACGGCAAAAAAGCCCCGATTATTATTTTTTATCGGGAGATTTAACTTTTGCTACCATCGACCATAAAACCCTTAATCGTTTATCCATCGACACTGCCACCACCACCGTCCAACTTGATATGCAAGCCATTGGCAAAACCGATAGCGCCGGACTGGCTTTGATTTTAGAATGGACAAAACAGGCTAAAAACCGCCAAACCAAGATCGTGTTACTCAATTTACCCGAGCAACTGTTGGCGATTGCACGACTCAGTGGCTTGGATGTCATTCTAAATGACGCCACTAAAGCCGTTTCCACACACTAATGATTTTATCAATATTGATTATTTGAGCACACTATGGACAAACTGATTATTTCCGGAGGTAAACAATTATCCGGTGAATTACGAATTTCCGGAGCCAAAAACGCTGCACTACCGATTCTGGCCGCAACCTTGTTATCCGACAAACCGGTTACCATCGGTAATATTCCTCACTTACACGACATCACCACCACCTTGGAATTATTAGGTCAAATGGGTGTGCATCTGATTGTCGATGAAAAAATGAACATCGAAGCGGATACCAATCACATTACCAACTATGAAGCTCCGTATGATCTGGTCAGAACCATGCGCGCTTCGATTCTGGTGTTAGGTCCGCTGTTAGCGCGTTTCGGAAAAGCCAATGTTTCTTTACCCGGCGGCTGTGCAATTGGCACTCGGCCGGTAGACATTCATTTGGATGGCTTAAAACAAATGGGCGCAGATATCCGTGTCGAAGGCGGCTACATACGTGCAACCGCAAAACGCTTAAAAGGCTGCCGCTTAATGCTTGAACAAATTACCGTTACCGGCACTGAAAACCTGATGATGGCGGCGACCCTGGCAGAGGGCACCACGATTATCGAAAATGCAGCCAAAGAACCGGAAATTTCCGATTTAGCACATTTCTTAAATAAGCTAGGGGCTAAAATTTCCGGTATGGGAACCGATATCATTGTTGTCGAAGGTGTGGAACGCCTGGGTGTTGAAAACCTGCATTACGAAATTCTGCCGGACCGCATTGAGACCGGCACTTATTTAGTTGCTGCTGCAATTACCGGCGGCAAGGTCAAGCTCAAGGATACCCGCCCTGATACGCTGGATGCCGTGTTAGCCAAATTAAGCGAGGCTGGCGCAATAATTACTACCGGGGAAGATTGGATTGAATTGGACATGCAGGGTAAACGACCCAAAGCTGTATCGGTTCGCACCGCACCTTATCCGGCATTTCCAACTGATATGCAAGCGCAATTCACTGCTATGAATACGGTTGCGGAAGGTGTTGGTGTGATTACCGAAACGGTATTCGAGAATCGCTTTATGCACGTACAGGAAATGTTGCGGATGGGCGGGGATATTAAACTGGAATCCAATACCGCTATCTGTTCAGGTGTTGATAAATTAACTTCCGCACCGGTAATGGCAACGGATTTAAGAGCTTCAGCCAGTTTGGTAATCGCAGCCTTGGTCGCAGAGGGCGATACCATCGTTGACCGGATTTACCATATTGACCGCGGCTACGATCATATTGAAGAAAAACTGGCGCAACTGGGCGCTTCGATTCGTCGAATTCCACGTTAACAGACCCGCTGCAATCATGACGTGCCCGTTTTTAAATGTTAAAATCGGGCACTTTTAATCCGGTTTTGACTTCAAAACACCTTTTAACCCATACAGGCTTGCTCAATGTTAACCATCGCTGTATCCAAAGGCAGAATTTATCAGGATGCCCTGCCATTACTGGCAAACGCTGGAATTGTTCCCATAGATGACCCTAAAACCAGCAGAAAATTAATCCTGGACACCAATCAGGATGATGTAAAACTGGTCATTATTCGCGCCACTGATGTCCCTACATTTGTTGAACATGGCGCTGCGGACATGGGCATTGCCGGTAAAGATGTATTATTGGAACATGGCTCGGAAGCATTGTATGAGCCCTTGGACCTTGGCATAGCTAAATGCCGATTAATGACTGCCATCCCCAAAGATGCGCCGGAAATCAAAAACCGGGTCCGGGTGGCAACCAAATATGTCAATATTGCCAGCCGCTATTTCGCCGAACGCGGCATTCAGGCGGAATTCATTAAACTCTACGGATCAATGGAATTAGCGCCGCTGGTTGGTTTGGCTGATTGCATCGTGGATCTGGTGGAAACCGGCAATACATTGAAAGCTAACGGTCTTGAGCAACGCGATTTAATCCTGAATATCAGCTCCAGGCTGGTGGTTAATAAAGCATCTATGAAAATGAAGCATGGAAAAATTCAATCCTTGATTTCTCAGTTGGAACAAAGCTTATGAGCGATTTAAATATCAGCAAACTGAGCAGCTCCGAACCAAATTTTGATTCGAAGCTACAACAGCTGTTAGCCTGGGATGAAAGCGAAGATCTGTCCATCCAGCAGCGAGTGCTGGAAATTATCGCCAATGTAAGGAATAATGGCGACCAGGCGCTGATCGACTATACCAACCAATACGATCAGTGCAGCTTCTATGAAGCCACCGACCTGGAAATCCCCAAACAAACCCTGCAAGATGCCTGGGAGCAATTATCAGAGCAAGATACTGAAGCTTTACAAACCGCTGCTGACCGAATTCGCGCCTATGCCGATAAGCAAAAAATGCAATCCTGGCAGGTCAGTGAAGATGACGGTACGGTGCTGGGCCAGAAGGTCACCGCATTAGACCGTGTAGGCCTGTATGTACCTGGAGGCAAAGCAGCGTACCCTTCTTCAGTGCTAATGAATGCCATTCCAGCCAAGGTCGCCGGTGTCCATGAATTGATCATGGTAGTCCCAACCCCGCAAGGAGAAACCAATCAACTGGTGCTTGCAGCCGCCTGGCTGGCAGGTGTTGACCGGGCTTTTTCAATTGGCGGGGCTCAGGCTGTTGCCGCCCTGGCGTACGGCACTGAAACCATACCCAAGGTAGAAAAAATTGTCGGACCTGGCAATATTTATGTCGCTACCGCTAAAAAGCAGGTATTCGGCCAAGTCGGCATTGATATGATAGCGGGTCCCTCAGAAATTCTGGTCATTTGTGATGGGGAAACCGATCCGGACTGGATCGCAATGGATTTGTTCTCGCAAGCCGAACATGACGAAAATGCCCAAGCGATACTATTAACCGACAATGCTGAATTTCTTAGCGACGTTGAACAGAGCATGCAAAAACTGTTACCGGAAATGGAACGTGCCGAAGTCATCCGTACTTCGTTAAACAGCCGTGGCGCCTTAATTTTGGTCAATGATTTAGATCAGGCTGCAGAAGTGGCCAATCAAATCGCGCCGGAACATTTGGAACTTTCAGTCAGCGACCCGCAAGCGCTGAATATCAAAATACGTAATGCTGGCGCCATTTTCATGGGGCGTTATACTGCTGAAGCCTTGGGTGATTATTGCGCCGGACCTAACCATGTTTTACCCACATCCGGGACCGCGCGCTTTTCATCACCCTTAGGCGTCTACGATTTTCAAAAACGCTCCAGCATCATATATTGTTCCGCCGAAGGCGCCGATAAACTGGCTCGTACCGCATCAGTACTGGCGCGGGGCGAAAGCCTTACCGCACATGCCCGCTCAGCTGAATACAGAATCAAATCCTAACGCAAACAGACTGTATGAATTCGCTGGAAACACTTTTTCGCCAGGAAATCCTGGCCATGTCGGCTTATCATGTTGCCGATGCAAGCGATCTAATTAAATTGGACGCGATGGAAAACCCTTATCAGTGGCCACCGGAGCTCACCCAACGCTGGCTGGAAAAAATCAGCTATTGCCCGATCAACCGCTACCCTGACCCTGACGCGCGGGGCGTTGTTGAACAATTGATGCAACTCAACCCCATTCCGGATGACTGCAGCATTTTACTAGGCAATGGCTCGGATGAAATAATTCAGCTGCTGTTAATGGCGCAAAAAACTGGTGCATCAGTGCTAACGCCGGAGCCCGGCTTTGTGATGTATAAACAGGTTGCTGCCAGCCTCGGACTTGAATACCACGGCATTCCTCTGCTAGCCGATGATTTTCAATTAGATTTGAACCTGCTGTTACAATATATAGAAACTCGAAACCCTGAAATCATTTTCATCGCTTACCCGAACAACCCAACCGGTAACTTATTTGACCGGAAGGCAATCACCGCTATCATAGAAAAAAGCCAGGGGCTGGTAATCATCGACGAGGCCTATGCGCCGTTTGCCAACGACAGCTTCATGCCCGATCTGTCACTGCATCCTAATCTGATGGTTATGCGCACTGTTTCAAAACTTGGACTGGCGGGTTTAAGACTTGGTTACCTGATAGGGAAAAAAAACCTGATAGAACAGTTAAACAAAATCCGCCTCCCATACAACATAAATAGCCTGACTCAAATCAGCGCTGAATTTGCCTTATCCAACTACTCGGTTTTTCAGGAACAAACCGATACCTTATGCCAGGAACGCACTTTTATGCTGAAAGCATTATCCGAATTACCCAAACTAAAGGTGTTCCCCAGCGCTGCAAATTTTATCTTAGTTCGTGGTCCTGAAAATAGCGCCGGGCAATTATTCGAATACTTAAAAACTCAAGGTATTTTAATCAAAAACACCTCAAGTCATGGCGGTTTATTGAAAGATACCCTACGAATCACCATTGGAACACCAGAACAAAACCAACGGTTTTTGTCTAGCTTTAAAAACGGACTTGCACAATTTTAATGCTTTTATTTGCACTACTAATGAAGCATTGTAGTGCAACAAAAATCGATACAAAACACGGTAGAAACCAACTCATACAGTACATTGACAGTAAATCATATATTTAGCCAATGATGGAATGAATAATGCCTAATCAAGAGGTTCGGAAACAAAAATAATTTCCTCGTCTATTTCACAAACTCGTTGTAAATAGTGGTATATTGATACCCGAGGAATACAGACGTTAAATAAAAATATATATATCAGGAGTTTTGCACATGAATAATAAAGGCGTCGATCAGTCTAAACGCCAATTTCTAACTTCGGCCCTGACCGTAGTTGGAGCCATCGGAACTGGATTCATAGCCATACCCTTTCTCGCTCAAATGCAACCCAGCGTTGAAACAGAAGCAGCTGGAGCCCCGGTAGAAGTTGATATTGAAAAAATTGAAACAGGACAATTAATCCGTGCTGAATGGCGCGGAAAACCGGTCTGGATTCTCAATCGAACGCCGAAGGTACTAGAAACCTTAGCGTCATTGGATAATCAACTGGCCGACCCACTGTCTAACGAGTCGAACCAACCAGAATATGCAAAAAACCCGGTAAGGTCTATTAAGCCGGAAACCTTGATAGCTGTCGGTTTATGTACACACCTAGGCTGCTCCCCAACATTCAGACCTGAAATCGCCCCCCCGGATCTAGGTGATAAATGGAAAGGCGGATTTTTCTGTCCTTGCCACGGCTCCTGGTTTGATCTCGCCGGACGTGTTTATCGCGGCGTACCGGCCCCTACTAATCTAGATATTCCACCACATCGATATGTCACCGATTCTCTGATTAAGATAGGCGAAGATCATCAGGAGGCAAGCGCATGAAAAAAGATTACGTCTCGGAATGTTCCAATTGGATTCTAAAACGATTTCCTTTAAGCAAGTTATGGAATGATCATATGGCGCAATATTATGCGCCAAAAAACTTTAATTTCTGGTACTTTTTCGGCTCTTTAGCATTGTTAGTACTGGTGATACAAATCATCACCGGCATCTTACTAACCATGAACTATACACCGGATGCCAAACTGGCATTTGATTCAGTCGAATACATCATGCGTGATGTCAACTGGGGTTGGTTAGTTAGATATATGCACTCGACCGGGGCATCGGCATTTTTTATCGTTGTCTATCTGCATATGTTCCGTGGTCTGATCTATGGCTCCTTTAAAAGTCCTAGGGAGCTAATATGGATCTTCGGTATGTTAATTTACGTGTGTTTAATGGCCGAAGCGTTTATGGGCTATTTATTACCTTGGGGACAAATGTCCTACTGGGGCGCACAGGTTATCATCTCCTTATTCAGCGCCATTCCGGTGGTGGGTGACGAACTATCATTATGGGTTAGGGGCGATTATGTCGTTTCAGACGCCACCTTAAACCGATTCTTTGCCTTTCATGTCATTGCTGTTCCTTTAGTGTTAGTACTACTGGTATTCCTGCATATCGTAGCCTTGCATGAAGTGGGTTCCAACAACCCGGACGGAATTGACATCAAAGAATCCAAAGACCCCTGGGGTAAACCGGTTGATGGAATTGCATTCCACCCTTATTACACCGTTAAAGATATTGTTGGGGTTGGGGTGTTTCTGTTCTTTTTTGCCACGGTCATATTTTACATGCCGGAAATGAACGGGTTTTTCCTGGAACATGCTAATTTTATCCCGGCAGACCCGCTGAGCACGCCGGAACATATTGCTCCGGTCTGGTACTTCACACCTTTTTATGCAATCTTACGTGCCATACCCGACAAATTTGCCGGTGTCATCGGCATGGGTGGCGCTATTTTCGTTTTATTCCTGTTGCCTTGGCTAGACCGTAGTGAAGTCAAATCGATTCGCTATCGAGGTGG
>SPJK01024589.1_pt1 | contig 25202 bp, 21 predicted proteins | sample 3741771 | NCBI WGS metagenome assembly SPJK01 (sample SAMN10925997, study PRJNA522277) | cold seep metagenome | isolation source: Elba SIP-enriched marine methane seep metagenome, extraction at timepoint T2 | place: Italy: coast of Elba, Mediterranean Sea
ATACCCTGTTGATGCCGGTCGCCGATATAAGTTCGCAGCCGGGCGCCGTCCAGACCATCCCATGAACTTATCTGCCGTTCCTTGCAAAAGGCCGCCAAGCGCAGCAAATCGCGTTGATAATTTTTGTAAGTATGCTCTGAAGCATGTTTTTCCGCTTGTAAGTATTGCATAAAAGCGGTGATGGCATACTCAAGCGTTTCGCTCATTTTTTTGACAATAAGGCGATCAATCGGGTGCCGACTATCTCACTGATTTGAGTCAGGAACAAATGCCCCATACTATAGTGGAAACGATTTTCATCTCGGCTGCCGATCGCTAGAATGCCTTCAATTTGGGTGAAGGCCATTGGAATAATGGCGCAAGATTTGACTTCGCCCACCGAACCGGGAAACAAAAACTGCGCCTGCGGTAAGGACAAATGTCCGCAATGAGGCGTATTGCCCGCCAACTCACGCGAAAAATGCAATAACACCGGATCATCCGGTGCAACAAAAACATGATTAATCGCAGAGTCAGGATTATCCTTAATGATCTTTAGCGAAACAAAATCAGTCAAAAAACACTCGGATAACACCTGATTAAGATTATCCAAAATATCATCTAATGTTCTTGCTTCCAACATCGCCAACGTTAATTCATGCATCCGGTTTAGCGAAGTATCGTTCTCCCGCGCGATTTCAATCAACGCTTCCAGTTGATTTTCCAATTCCCGGTGCTTATTCCTAAAAAGCTCCAGTTGCTTGGAAATCAATGAAACCGCCTCACCGCTGGGATGCGGAATGCTCAATTCTTCCAATAAGCTCAAATGGTCATGAAAAAATTCCGGATTGGATTGTAAATAGCGCTCAACTTGCTCGACGGTCGGCAACGGCAATTTATCATTCATAATGTAATCTGTCCTTCAAAAACGCTGACCGCAGGCCCGGTCATCATCACCGGCTGACCTCTGCCCGACCAGTTAATCAGCAGATCTCCGCCCGGCAAGCTCACTGCAACCGAATCATCCAATAATTGTTGCTCAATCCCCGCCACCACAGCGGCGCAGGCTCCGCTGCCGCAGGCTAAGGTTTCCTGAGCCCCTCGTTCATAAACGCGTAAATTAATCTGTTTTCGATTCACGACTTGCATAAAACCGATATTGGCCCGTTGCGGAAAAAACGGGTGACTTTCCAATACCGAACCCATTGCTTCAACCGGCGCGGACTGCACATCATCCACTTGAATCACCGCATGCGGATTACCCATCGACAAGGCTGCAAATGCTATATCCTCGCCATCAATATTTAAACAATAGCGCAACGCTTCACTTTCCGCCAATATCGGAACATGTTCGGGCCGCAGATGCGGCGTTCCCATATTGACCGTCACCAAACCGTCGGCGGTTAAATGCAACACCAACTGTCCCGCGTCGGTATCAACAATGATTTCATCTTTATCGATCATTTGCTTATCGCGCACAAATCGCGCGAAACAGCGCGCGCCGTTGCCGCATTGCGCCACTTCTCCACCGTCGGCATTGAAAATACGGTATTTAAAGTCGGCATTTTCAGAAACCGGCCGCTCAACCAGCAACAACTGATCGCAGCCGATTCCGAAATAACGATTTGCAATAAAGCGAATTTGTTCGGCGGATAAGGCAATCTGTTGATTGATCGCATCAATCACCACAAAGTCATTACCCAGTCCGTGCATTTTGGTAAAATTAATCATTGACTTCAAGGCAACACGCTTTCCCCGCGCCAGAGATCGGCGATGGCTTCACGTTCCCGGACCAGGTGAACTTGATCGCCATCCACCATCAGCTCAGCCGCTTTAGGCCGCGAATTGTAATTGGAGCTCATCGTAAAACCGTAAGCGCCGGAAGACCGCACCGCCAGCAAATCCCCCGCCGCCAGCATTAAGGCGCGCTGCTTGCCTAAAAAATCGCCGGTTTCACAGACCGGGCCGACAATATCCCAAACCTTCGACTCGCGTTGTAAACTTTGATCAACAGCCGCAATCTCTTGCCAAGCGCTATAGAGAGCAGGCCTCAGCAAATCATTCATCGCCGCGTCAACAATAGCAAAATTCTTTTCCTCAGTGGGCTTAAGATACTCGACTCGGGTGACTAAAATACCCGCGTTTCCAGCGATAGCGCGCCCCGGCTCCAATAAAATTTCGTAATCCAGATCCCCTAATTTTTCCAATATTAGGGTGACATACTCTTCCGGCAGCGGCGGCTTTTCATCCTGATAACGAATCCCCAGCCCGCCGCCTAAGTCCAGATGATGTAACTCGATATTTTCCGCTTGTAGCTGAGCGGCTAAGGACATTACTCGCTCAAGTGCGTCAATAAACGGCCCGGTTTCGGTTAATTGTGAACCGATATGGCAATCAATGCCGACCACTTCAATATTAGCCATAGCCGCCGCTCTTCGAAACTCCTGCAAAGCCTGTTCAATGCCGATGCCGAATTTATTTTCTTTCAATCCGGTGGAAATATAAGGATGGGTATTAGCGTCAACATCCGGGTTAACTCTAAATGAAACCGGCGCAACCAAACCTAATTGCCGGGCATGCTCATTGATTCTGTCTAATTCACCGTGAACTTCAATATTGAAACAACGTATTCCGGCCTTCAAAGCCGCGATAATTTCATCATCTCTTTTCCCGACCCCGGAAAAAACGATTTTATCAGCGACTCCGCCCGCCGCCAACACTCTTTCCATCTCACCGATAGAAACGATATCAAACCCCGAACCTAATTTAGCCAAAACATTTAATACCGCTAAATTGGAATTCGCTTTTACCGCATAACAAATCAAATGCGGGTGCTGACCAAAGGCTTGATCAAAAGCCCGCCAATGTCGCTCAAGCGTCGCTTTCGAATAGATATAACAAGGCGAACCGTATTGTTCGGCAATCTCTTTGACCGCAACGTGTTCGGCAAACAATTGATCCTCATGATAATTAAAATAATCCATTTATTCAGACTCCTCCGGCACATGGATAGGGGGTTGTTCATGCGGCAAATACAGTGGGCCTGTTTGCCCGCAAGCTTGTAAAATCAGCAAGGAAACGATAACCATGCTGAGTTTAGGCCATAAAGTGACCGCCAAACATTTTTTTAGAAAGTGGTGATGCTTGTATGTATTCTTCATATCGATTCACTGTAAATCACCGACGGCAACCAAGTCGCCAATTGCGGATAATTGGCGAGAATCGCCAACATAATTAATTGAATGGCGATAAACGGCATCACCCCTTTATAGATTTGACCGCTGCTGATTTCCGGCGGCGCCACGCCGCGCAAATAAAAAAGAGCAAAACCGAACGGCGGGGTTAAAAAAGAGGTTTGCAGATTAATCGCGATCATGATGCCCAGCCAAACCGGGTCCAAGCCCATCGCCAATAGCACCGGCCCGACTATCGGCACAATCACAAAGGTAATTTCGATAAAATCCAACACAAAACCGAGCAAAAACATCACCAGCATCACACTGAACATGGTGCCGAATTTTCCGCCCGGCAGTTCAGACAATACATCCACGATCAACTCTTCGCCTTCAAACCCCCGAAAAACCAGGGAAAACAAGGCGGCGCCGATTAAAATCATAAACACCATGCTGCTTACCCGCGTAGTGCTCCGCATAATTTCACGCAATTTTTCAAAATCCAGCGCTTTTTTAAACAGGGCTATAACCATCGCGCCGACCGCCCCGACGGAAGCGGCCTCGGTCGGCGTCGCCACTCCCCCCATAATTGAGCCTAACACCGCGAAAATAAGAATCAAAGGGGTGAGCAAACTTTTTAAAACCCGATAATAGAAACCCGGTTCTTTTATGGTCTTTTCCGGCGCAGGCATCTTATTCGGCGACAACCAAGCTGTTAACAATATATAAAGCAAATACATCAACACCAAGCCGATGCCCGGCAGTAATGCGCCGGCAAACAAATCGCCTACCGATACGGTTTCCGGAGCAAACACGCCCATCTCCAATTGCGCCTGTTGGTAAGCCGTGGAGATCACATCGCCTAATAACACCAAAACAATGGAAGGCGGAATAATCTGCCCCAAAGTGCCGGATGCGCAAATCGTCCCGCAGGCAACCGCCGGATCATATTGATTACGCATCATAGTCGGTAAAGACAATAAGCCCATGGTCACCACGGTAGCGCCGACAATGCCGGTGCTGGCCGCCATCAACATACCCACCAAGGTCACCGCAACGCCCAAGCCGCCCCGCAAGGAACCAAACAGTTCCGCCATCGACTCCAATAAATCTTCGGCAATCCGTGCTTTTTCCAGCACCACGCCCATAAATACAAACAAGGGTACGGCAATTAAAGTCTCGTTATTCATAATGCCGAACAAGCGGCTGGGTAAAGCGTTTAAAAACGCCGCATCAAAAACATCAAAAAACAGACCGGCGACGGCGAACAACAAAGCCGTGCCGCTTAAAGAAAAAGCCACCGGGAAACCGGATAGCAAAACGATGAATACGCCTAAAAACATCCATAACGCCCACAAATTTTCCATTTTAATCAACCACCCTTTGCTCAGGCGCAATAAGAAAAGTAAGCTTAGATAAAAACAGCGAGAGACCCTGCAAAACCAATAAAACCGCCATTAACAATATACAACTTTTCAGCAAAAACAACCCTGGCAAACCGCCGGAATTTCGCGAACTTTCCAATATTTTCCAAGAGTCGGCAACATATCCCCAACTACTCACAGCGATAAAAACACAGACCGGAATCAATAAAAACAAAGCGCCCAAACAATCAATCCAGGCTTGTCCGCGCGCCGAACAGCGTTGATAGAAAATATCGACTCGCACATGTCCGTCATGCTTCAAAGTGTAAGCAGCGCCCCACATAAAAACCAGAACATGTAAATAGATAACCGATTCTTGTAGCGCTATCCAGCCCAAATCAAAAATATAGCGCAACATAACGATAATGAAAGTAATCACCACCATCGCCAGCGTACACCAGGATACAACAAGCCCTATCCATTCATTCAGATTATCAATGGCTGAAACAACTTTTCGATTTAAAGAACAACAAACAGACATAGAATTTCAGGCAAAAAACGGAATTTTACCTGAAAACCTATCGATAAGGGGAATTTTGAACCGTAATTAAGGGTTGCGCTCGCAACAACCTGGCAATAATGAAACTGTATTTTGATTTCAAAGTATCTGTTAAGTACCCAAGCACAATTAATTTAACTAAATTTCACGCAGGATTTTTTTTCATATTCAAGGCGCATAAATAGGCGCATAGCCCGCTATGTAACTATTTATGCAACGCTGAAGATGGAAAAAAAGACAAGTGAAATGTTAAATTAATTGTGCTTGGGTGCTTAATCAAGCAACTCAGCAGAGCTTTCAGGCTCTACCGTATTTGACTTAGATTTTTCTCCCTGCTCATCGATATAGAAATACAACTCAATAATGACCACCGGAATCATCAAAATCAGCATAAAAGCAATCGGATGAAAACCGGGATTAACAATTTCACCTAACCACCAGGAGCCTATAGCAGCGGCGATAAAACGCATTGGACCGGGAATTTCGACGACAACCATCGACAAGCCTCATATTAATTATTTACAAGTTCAGCAGCCTCCCAACCAAAAGAAAGATGGCGCCAAGCTATTTATGATCGGGCGTCGGCCAAGAAACGACTTGATTTCGTCCTTCATTTTTGGCCATATACATCGCTTTATCGGCAAAATACATTAATTCTTGATAGTTTTCGAATTCCGGCTGACAAAATGCAATACCGATGCTGGCAGTTAACTCATGGCCTCTAAAATCCTGTTTAACATTTTTACCGGAATGTTCAATCATCAGACGAATGCGTTCGGCAAACTGTAATGCGCCATTTCGGTCAGTATCAGTCAAGACGAAAACAAATTCTTCGCCTCCATAGCGACCAACACAATCAACATCGCGCGTTAAACTGCGTAATATATTAGCTACGATGCGTAGCGCGTTATCACCCATTTGATGCCCGCAATCGTCGTTCAGCTTTTTAAAATAATCCAGGTCCAAAAAGCCCAAAGCTAGACGTTCCCGTTCGTCCGGAGCTTGGTTAAAATGAGTTTCAACGAAATCTACGATCATTCTTTTATTCAATAATCCGGTTAACGAGTCCAACTCCGCTTTATTTTTTTCCAATTCAAAACGCTTGGCATTATATAAAGCCGAACCCAATTCATTAGAAATGGGTACGATTTTTTCTAAAACATCTTCTGAAAGCGTTTTACCTGTAATGCAGTTATCGGCATACAACACCGCGCTTAAGCGATGATTGCGAATAATGGGCACAGCAATAAAGGCTTCAACGCCTAACTCGGTTAATAATGGGTGATTATTTTTATCACCCTTTGTGATCAAAGCCGGACGGTGCATCCTTAAACAATCAATCAACATATCAGAAAAAAAGTCGACTTTAATTTCCAGCTTGCTCTGTTCTTCACTTAAGTCTTCCGGCCAACAGTATTTGGAAACCAATTTTCGATATTTGGCGGTCATATTCAATATACACACCCGGTCAAACTTAAAGCACTTTTGAATAGCGCTTAATGTGCGCGGCACAAAAATTTCCGGCTCTAAACTCTGGTGAGGAATGGTGATAATTTTTTTGAGTTCATCATCGACACCATCCGTTTCAAGCGACCAATCAATTAATTCAGAAACTTTACGATGATTGATATGAACAGCCCGATGAATTAAATTGTTCCTTAATTCATTGATGGAAGGAAACTTGATTTGATAGACTTGAGCAATCGTCTGCATTTCTCTATCCACAGTATTCAACAAAGCGTCCAGGTCCAGTCTCTCGACTTCTATAATGGAAGACACAATTGGCGACAAATGCAAGGTTTTATTACTATCAATAGAACCTAAACCTTGCCACCAAGCCAAATAGTTGGCGAGTGAAATAATCCCTATTTCCAACACATAATCACTCCGTTTGGCGTATGCAAGATCATCCAAATGATGATGCGCAGATATTTCAGTAAGCACATCCGGAAAATTCGATTGTCGGCAAAACAGCTTGCCGATTTGCTGATGATTGGCTCCGAAAAAACTTTCTTCGCACTCCAACAATTCTTTTTCATGCTGCTGCTCAAAAAAGTCGATAAACTCACTGTAACTTCGCTTACCATAAGATTCTAATATCAACTTGCCGATATCATGAATCAAACCTCCCGTATAGAGTAAGTCCGGATCAGGATATTCCATCAATATTCCGATTTGTCGACTCATTTCCGCAACAAACAAGCAATGTTGCCAAAAAAAAGTTAAATTAAATGCGACGCTGCCGGATTGCTTAATCAATTGATTATAAAGAGACAGCTTCAGCGCCAACACCCTGACTTTAGAAAATCCTAATAAACTGACAGCCTGCTGAATCGAATTAACCTTAGTCGGCAAAGCATAATAGGCTGAATTTACTGTGGCGAGGATCTCAGCAGTTAAATTGGGTTCTGTTTCAATAACTTTACTTAAATCGGAAAAACCGGCATTTTCATCGTGCGTTAACTGCAGTAACTTTAATCCTGCGACAGGCAAAAGCTGTAAATGCTCTATCGAATCAGTCAAAGCATCATGTATGGCTTTACTCAAGTCTATATTTTGCGACATTGTATTCAATTTGGCTTTGATTTAGAAAATATCCTAAACACTTATTCAAAACATTATGAATGTGTTCACCATATCTAACAAAAAAGCGCTTATGTGATGGGCTTCAAATCGCACCACTACACCACGCTTTTATTAAACTGACATTAAACTCTAATAATTATCGACACACCCAAGCACACCTTGAAAAGAAATTGTTAATCTATAGTTAAGCTAAGGACTGAGAATTTTATAAAACCCGAAACTAACTTGTCTTTTTGTCCAGCTTCTACGTTGTGGAAATAGTTACATAGCCTGCTATGCGCCTATTTCCACGCCTTGAACCTGAACAAAAATCCTACGCTAGTTTCGGGTTTTATTTCATCCTCAGTCCTAAAGAAAAGAAAAATCAAACGAACGATTGCGCTAAAGGATCATCCTTTCCTATCAAAGAAAGGATTAGATTTTGTTCAGTTTACTTGTTTATCCAAAAGCACGAAAGCACTTTGTGAACTCCATCACACTTTATTACTTTCTTCACCACCCTCCCGCTGAAAAAAAGGAATTGAAAATTGACTGAATAGCTTGCTTAAAGAATGGCTATCCGATAACAGCAAAGCTTGCTCCACCACAGATAGCCGCAAATGCGGCGCGAATAATTCAATAAATTGAAAAACATAGGACTTTATATACTTATCCTTTTTGATGGCGATATGGCTGGTGCTGACCCCAAACAAAGCTTTGGCGCTCAAGACGTCTAAATCTTTATCCTGCTCCGGATTGACCGCCATATCAGCGATAATGCCCACCCCCAGCCCCAAGCGAACATAAGTTTTAATCACATCCGCATCAACCGCAGTTAACACAATATCCGGGTTGATGTCATATTGTTGAAAAGCTTCATCGATTTTATATCGACCGGTAAACCCCTGCACATAAGTAATGATCGGGTAACGAATCAACTCTGCGATAGACAAGGTATTCAACTGGCTCAAGGCATGGCCGTTTGGAACAATAACGCTGCGACTCCACTGGTAACACGGCATGGCTAAAATAGCGCTGGCATCAGATAAGGCTTCAGTAGCAATAGCAATATCAACATCGCCATGTTCCAGCATAGCGGCGACTTGTATGGGATTCCCCTGATGAATATGTAAACTCACATCCGGAAACTGTTTCACAAACCGCCCGACAATGTTCGGTAATACATATCGCGCTTGAGTATGAGTCGTGGCGATCGACAATGATTGCCGTCTATGTGTTTTATCTTCCGCCAGTAATTGAATATCATTGACGTTTTCCAAGGCTTGTTCCGCTTTTAATAGAATCGTTTCGCCTACTGTGGTCATCCCGATAATTTGCTTGCCTTTACGTTTAAACAACTCCAGTCCGAGTTCATGTTCAAACAATTGAATCTGCTTGCTGATTGCTGATTGAGAAACACATAGGCTCTGCGAAGCTTTGGAAATATTAAATTGATGACGCGCTATCGCTCTTAAATAACGTAATTGCTGCAACTTCATTATAACCAGATGGAATAACCAAATAACTTTTTATTACTTTTCAATATAGCCTAATTCCTGTATATTTGCGATTTTTTTCGTCCGGACATTTCATGGAACTGATATATATTGCAGCAGGCGCTTTGGTCGGTCTGGTTATCGGCTTAACCGGCGTCGGCGGCGGCTCCTTAATGACGCCGATTTTGGTGCTGGGATTCAGCATTTCGCCTGCTATCGCAGTGGGTACGGACTTGCTGTATGCCGCCATCACCAAGTGTAGCGGCGTCTTTTTTCACCAAAAAAACAAGACCATCGACTGGAAAGTCGTTTTGTTACTGGGCGGCGGCAGCATTCCAAGCTCGATATTAACGATTTTTTTATTGGAAAAGTTGCGCGATACCGGCTTTGATTATGACCATATCATTCTCTCGACCTTAGGGATTATGTTAATCCTCACCGCCGTTATAATCGTCATCAAATCCAGCCTGCTCAACTTCATACACAGAAAACACGATGACAATATTTTGGTTAACGGCGTACGTCGATTCCGGCCGCAAATTACGTTGTTATGCGGCTGTTTATTAGGCATCGTAGTAACCTTATCCTCGGTCGGCGCCGGCGCTATCGGATCGGCCATATTATTTCTGCTCTATCCTTATAAACGTCCGGTGGAAATAGTCGGCACCGATCTGGCGCATGCGGTACCGCTGACAGCAATTGCCGGTTTCGGTCACTTACATTTCGGCACCATAGATTTCAATTTATTAGTCGGTCTGCTGATAGGCGGCTTACCCGCCATTTATTTAGGCAGCCTGATCGGCAAAAGACTGCCGGATAAAGTTTTGCGTCCGTTGATTGCCGTGTTGTTGTTTTTAATGGGGATAAAGCTGATTCTCACTCAGCAACATATACTGAGTTGGTTTTTGTCGGCCTACGGCCAAATAGCGCAGTACCTATCCGAACAATGGTTGCTCCTTCTGCAATAGCGGCTTTTAAATCACCGCTCATTCCAGAGGAAAAACAATCCAGCCCAATGCAATCCAGTTGCTTAATGACCTGATAGAGTTGCCGATAAGGCTGGCGCTGTAGCTGATAATCGCTTTCCGGATGAGGAATCGCCATCACCCCGCGCAAAGCGATCCTCGGCAGCGTTTTAACCTGCGCAATCATTTCCGCCAATTCCGTTAATTTAATTCCGGATTTGCTGGATTCATTGCTGATATTGACTTGTAAACAAATGTTCAGCGGCGCTAAATGATCCGGTCTTTGCTCGCTTAAGCGTTTAGCGATTTTAAGCCGATCAACGCTATGCACCCAATCAAAAGCCGTTGCTATCGGCTTGGTTTTATTCGACTGGATGGGACCGATAAAATGCCAACAAATATCAAATGCCGATAAAGCTTGTTGTTTCATCAACGCTTCCTGCAAATAACTTTCACCGAAATGGCGCTGACCGTATTGATAAGCCAAAGCCAAATCCGCAGCCGGACGCGTCTTACTGACCGCCAGCAATTGTACGGCTCCCGGACAACGACCGGTCTCTAACTCACACTGACGTATCCGGCTGCGTACGGCATTTAACTTTTCAACGCTAATTACTGAATCGTTCATAATCATAATGGCGCAATCAATTTAACAAAACGGCATTGTACCGGCTTTTTATGGGTATACAATGCCCGCAAACCAATCCAGTCATATCACTATAGTAACTACTCAGCCTGTACTGACACCCATCGTTTAAAAGAAATGAGTAATGACAAATTTTAGCAATTGTTCACATCGAAATGAAAAGACAATGCTATGCTTATTTAGGACTGAGGATGAAATAAACCCCTAAACTAGCGTAGGATTTTTGCTCAGGTTCAAGGCGTGGAAATAGGCGCATAGCAAGCTATGTAACTATTTTCACAACGCAGAAACTGGGTAAAAAGACAAGTTAGTTTCTGGGTTTATAAAATTCTCAGTCCTTAATAACTAAAAACTAAAGAGAGTACCTATGGACATCGCAGAGTTATTAGCTTTCTCAGTTAAAAACAAAGCCTCGGATTTACACTTATCCTCCGGCTTACCGCCTATGATACGCGTGGACGGCGATATTCGCCGTATTAATATCCCGGCGCTGGAACACAAAGAGGTGCATTCATTAATATACGACATTATGAATGATAAACAACGCCGCGATTATGAAGAGTTTTTTGAAACCGATTTTTCATTCGCCTTACCCAATGTGGCGCGTTTTCGTGTTAATGCATTCAATCAGGAACGGGGCGCCGCAGCCGTATTTAGAACCATTCCGTCAGAAGTATTAACCTTAGAACAATTGAACGCGCCCAAATTTTTTGAAGAAATCTGTAAAAAACCGCGCGGCTTGATTTTAGTGACCGGCCCCACCGGTTCGGGTAAATCAACCACCTTGGCGGCAATGATTAATCATATTAACAGCAGCGAATATGCTCACATTCTCACCGTAGAAGATCCGATAGAATTTGTTCATGACAGCCAAAAATGCTTAATTAACCAACGTGAAGTGCATCGCGACACCTTGGGTTTTAACGAAGCCTTGCGCTCCGCCCTGCGTGAAGATCCCGACATTATATTAGTCGGCGAGATGCGCGACCTGGAAACTATCCGCTTGGCCTTAACCGCCGCCGAAACAGGTCACCTGGTTTTCGGCACCTTGCATACCACATCCGCAGCCAAAACCATCGACCGGGTCATCGACGTATTCCCGGCGGCGGAAAAAGATATGATCCGCTCAATGCTTTCGGAATCCTTACAAGCCGTTATTTCTCAAACGCTACTGAAAAAAATAGGCGGCGGTCGAGTCGCGGCGCACGAAATTATGGTCGGCACCCCGGCCATCCGCAATTTAATTCGCGAAGCGAAAGTCGCGCAAATGTATTCCGCCATCCAAACCGGCCGAAAAGAAGGCATGCAGACATTAGATCAAAATTTAAAGGAAATGGTGGACCAAGGGAAAGTCACCGCTAAAACGGCGATGGTTAAAGCGGTTAATAAAGATATTTTCAGATAATCTTGTCAAAACTAAACACAATCTCATCACTCACCAGGGGGAATAACATATGGACTTTCATGCGCTTTTAGCTTTAATGGTGGAAAAAAAAGCTTCCGATTTATTTATCACCGCCGGTAAACCGCCGGCCATGAAAATTGACGGTCAAGTTGTTGATGTTTCCAAAAAAGAATTAACGGATGAACAATCGCGTAAAATTGTACTCAGCATAATGGAGCAGCGTCAACGCGATGAATTTGAACATACCAAGGAATGTCAATTCGCCCTATGTCACCAAAACCTGGGACGCTTCAGAGTCAGCGCCTTTACTCAACGCGATGCCGCCGGCATGGTGTTACGGCGTATTGAAACCCATGTCCCGACAGCGGAAGAAATCCATCTGCCGCCGATTTTGAAAGACTTAATCATGCAAAAAAGAGGCTTGGTTATTTTTGTCGGCGCTACCGGCACCGGTAAATCAACTTCATTGGCCGCCCTGATCAAACATCGCAATGAAAACACCAGCGGCCACATCATCACCATTGAAGACCCGATTGAATTCATTCACCCTCACCAAGGCTGCATCATTACCCAGCGCGAAGTCGGACTGGATACCGAATCTTATGAAGTCGCCCTGAAAAACACCTTGCGACAAGCCCCGGATGTGATTCTCATCGGCGAGGTGCGCACACGGGAAACTATGCAACACGCCATTACCTTCGCGGAAACCGGCCATCTATGCTTATGCACCTTGCACGCCAATAACGCCAATCAGGCCATAGACCGAATCTTGCATTTTTTCCCCGATGAAATGCATGGTCAGTTATTTATGGATTTATCGTTAAACCTACGCGGTATTGTCGCTCAACAACTAGTCAAACGCACCGACGGCAAAGGACGCTACCCGGCTATCGAAATTTTGCTCAACACGCCCTTGGCCTCCGACTTAATTCGCAAAGGCGAAGTCCATAAATTAAAAGAACTGATGAAACAATCCCGCGAGCATGGCATGCAAACTTTTGATCAAGCCCTTTATGACTTATATACCGGCGGTAAAATCAGCTATGAAGATGCATTGAACGCCGCTGATTCGCGTAACGAAGTTCGCCTGATGATCAAACTGGGCGCTGAAAATGCCGGTGTTTTGGATGATATGGAAATGTCTTTGGAAGAAGATGATGATGAGAAGCATCGTTTGATGTAGCAGACAAGGTATAATCATACGTTTGAAACTGCTTTATTAGTCAGCTGTGTCGCCTTCATCCTCTAATCACGCCCACTATACCTGGAAATATATACGCAAAATTGCGCTAAAACATAAAAAGGAATTGCTGACGGCTCATTTTATCGCCTTGCTGGCCACCCTCGCCAGCGTACCGGTTCCGCTGTTGATACCGTTACTGGTCGATGAAATTTTACTGGATCAACCCGGCGTCACTCTGGCGACCATCAACCGCTTTTTACCCGAACAATGGCAACTGCCGGTTATTTACATCAGCATTATTCTGCTGACCAGCTTATTAATGCGTTTTTTTGCATTAATTTTAAATATATTTCAAACTCGTCAATTCACCTTAATTTCCAAAGATGTCATTTTCAGGATCCGCAAACAACTGATCCAACATTTGCAAACCGTTTCCATGTCGGAATACGAACAATTGGGCGGCGGCGCAATCATTACCCATTTTGTAACCGATCTGGATACCATTGACAATTTCATCGGCGCCACCATCAGCAAATTACTGGTCGCCAGCCTGACAGTTCTGGGCACCGCCATTATTTTATTGTGGATGCATTGGCAATTGGGCTTATTCATCGTCTTATTTAATCCGCTGGTGATTTACTCCGCTAGATTGGTGGCCAGCAAAATCAAACACCTGAAAGCAGTGGAAAACAGCGCCTACGGTGTTTTTCAACAAGCTTTGACGGAAACCTTAGCCGCCATCCAACAAATCAGAGCCGGCAACCGGGAAACGCATTACTCCAGGCAGTTGATTGAATCCGCATTAAAGGTCAAAAATCATTCCGGCGCATTTGCCTGGAAAAGCGAAGCCGCCACCCGATTTAGCTTTTTGATTTTTCTATTCGGTTTTGACATTTTTCGCGCCACCGCCATGCTGATGGTGCTTTATTCCGACTTAAGCGTAGGTGAAATGCTGGCGGTGTTCGGTTATCTCTGGTTTATGATGGCTCCGGTGCAGGAAATTTTAGGCATCCAACAGAGTTTTTATGCGGCAAAAGCCGCTTTAGACCGGATTAATCAATTGGCGAAATTGAAAAAAGAACCGCAATATCCACACATTCATAACCCATTTAAAGACAAACACACGGTTTCAGTCAGCATTGACAATTTACACTTCAAATACAAGGATGAACCGGTTTTAAACGGCATTAATCTAACCATTAATGAAGGGGAAAAAGTCGCCCTGGTCGGCGCCAGCGGCGGCGGCAAATCAACTTTGGCGCAAACCCTGATCGGTTTATATCCCCCGCACCAAGGGATGATATATTTCGATCACATTCCTATCAACCAAATCGGCGCGGATGTGGTGCGCGAACATGTATCAACCGTATTGCAACACCCGGCCTTGTTAAACGATACTATTCGCGCTAATTTAACTCTGGGCCGCCCCGTTGAAGATGACAAATTATGGGTAGCTCTGGAAACAGCTCAGCTTAAGAGTACAGTTTGCGAAATGGAAAAAGGCCTGGACACCATTGTCGGCATTCACGGCATGCGGCTATCCGGCGGCCAACGACAACGCCTGGCCATTGCCAGAATGATCGTCAGCGACCCTAAAGTCATTATTCTGGATGAAGCCACTTCCGCCTTGGACACCACGACAGAAACACGGCTGCACCAATCGCTGAATCAATTTCTGCACAATAAAACCACCATCATCATTGCTCACCGGCTCAGCGCCGTTAAACAAGCCGACCATGTTTACGTTTTTGAAGAAGGCAAAATTTGCGAACAAGGCAATCATGCAACTTTAATTAAACAGAATGGTCTTTATGCCAAACTATATGGGGAATACTCATCATAAATGAATAACGAAAGCGCAGCAGACCCAAGAAGGGCTGAAAAATATGATTTACACTGTCACTCAACCGCTTCCGATGGCGCCCTGTCGCCGAGCCAATTAGTTGAGCGAGCCGCCATGCAAGGCGTTACCGCCTTATCACTGACCGATCATGACACCGTAAACGGCTTAACAGAAGCATCGGTGGCGGCGGCAAAAGCTGATATTCGCCTGATCCCCGGTATTGAAATTTCCACCACCTGGGAAAACAAATGTTTCCACATAGTGGGACTCAATATTGACCCTGACAATCCCGCCTTAAACGCCGGTATTAAAGAACTGCAGACAATTCGCTCAAGCCGCGCCCGGCGCATTGCTGAAAAACTAGCCGCCAAAAAAGTTTCCGGCGCTTATGAGGCTATCGTGGAAAACGCCGGCAGTAATATGATCACCCGCTTTCATTTCGCTGATTTTCTCTTGCAGCAAAAAATCGTAACAACCCACCAACAGGCTTTTGATAAATATCTGGCTAAAGGCAAACCCGCTTATGTATCGACTAGCTGGGCGACAATGAACGACGCTGTAGACTGGATCAAACAAAGCGGCGGGGTCGCTGTACTTGCCCACCCGTTACGTTATAAACTTAGCGGAAGTTGGTTGAAACGCACACTATCCGCCTTCAAAGAAGCGGGCGGGGTCGGCATAGAAGTCATTACCGGGCAAAGCAGCCGAGATGATATTATCCGCAGCGCCCATTTAGCCCGACGTTTTGATTTATATGCTTCAGTGGGATCGGATTTTCATACGCCGAGCAATCAATGGCTGGAATTGGGACGCTTTCCCGATTTACCGAATCATTGCCAACCCATTTGGACGCTACTCTAAATTAAACGCATGGGACAAGAAATCTCCATTGCTGAATTCGATCAGCAGACTTTTGCCGACTTCCATCAAAAACTCAAACAAGAAACCGACTTATTGCATGAAATCGCCCGCAAAAATGGCTTTTCCAAGCATAAGCCGGTAGCGGGATTTGAAATTGAAGCCTGGTTGTTGGATAACGATATGCAAGTCGCGCCGATCAACGAACAATTTCTGGAAACATTCCATCACCCCCTCGCCTGCGAAGAACTCGCCCGCTTCAATATCGAACTCAACAGCATCCCCACGCCCTGTAACGGCGCAGTGTTATCAAACCAGTTAAAACAATTGGAAAGCACTTGGGACGCCGCTTATCGACATGCTCAAAACATGGATAAGCAGATGATGATGGTCGGCATCTTACCGACATTAAAGCAAGCCGATTTAACCCTCGCTAATATGTCTAACCGCAACCGCTATCGCGCCTTGAACACCCAGATTCTAAAGTCGCGCGGCAAACCTGTACACTTGGATATTTTAGGTCAGGATCATTTAAAAATTGATCATAACGATGTGATGCTGGAGTCATCCGCCACTTCCTTGCAAATCCACATTCAATTGCCGATAGACATCGCTCATCATTTTTACAACGCCTCGATCATGGCTTCCGCCATCATTGTCGCCAGTAGCGCCAATGCGCCCTTTCTGTTAGGCAAAAACCTCTGGCAGGAAACCCGCATCCCATTATTTGAGCAAGCCATCGAAACCGGCGGTTATGCCGGAGCCGCCCAAGGCCCGCTAAAAAGAGTCAGTTTCGGCACCGATTACGCCCGCCAATCGATCATGGAATGCTTCACGGAAAATATTGACCATTTCCCGGTTCTACTGCCTGAAATCATGGATGAAGCGCCGGAAAACTTTGCCCATTTACGCTTACATAACGGCACTATCTGGCGTTGGAACCGTCCCCTGGTCGGCTTCGACGCCGACGGCGCCCCGCATATCAGAATTGAACACCGCAGCCCGTCAGCCGGTCCCAGCTGCATAGACGCCATCGCCAACGCGGCTTTTTATTACGGACTCAGTCAATATCTTTATGAAGGCATTGTCAACAAACAACAAATAATGCCTTTTTCACAAGCTAAAGACAATTTTTACCAAGCCGCCCGCTTCGGTTTGGATAGCCATATTCTTTGGTTTAATTCAGAAAAAATTCGCATTCGTCAACTTGCCCAGCGTGAGCTATTGGAAAACGCAAAGCAAGGCCTACGGTCGCTGGGCATCGATGCCGAGGATGGTGACTATTTTATCGACATCATCCGGCAAAGAATTGAAAATCGCCAAACCGGCAGCGAATGGCAGCAAAACTTTATAAAAAATACGCAAAACGATTATACTCGGATGACTCAAGCTTATTTAAAAAACCAGCAATCCGGCCTGCCTGTGAGCCAATGGAGCATCCATTAATATGACTGAATTAACGCATTTGTACAGCCTGCCGGAAGGCTTGTTAGAAACGGAGCCGGAAACTGTTCATAATCACATTGAAGAAGCAACGCTGGTGCATTTAAGCGGCAGACGCAAACAACCTTTGTTTATTTCGGTATTACTGCACGGCAACGAGCCGACCGGCTTTTACGCCTTACAAAGGCTGCTGCAAAAATATCAAGATAAGCCCCTGCCGCGTTCCATCAGTCTGTTTTTCGGCAATGTCAATGCCGCTAAATACAAGGTCCGTCATTTGGAAAACCAGCCGGACTTCAACCGCATCTGGCCGGGCGGCAAACTGCCCGAATCGGCGGAATCAAGAATGATTGGTCAAATCTATGAAGCTGTTTTAGAATTGAAACCTTTGGCCTGTATTGATATTCATAACAACACCGGCACCAATCCGCATTACGCCTGCATCAGCAAACTGGATAACCGTTTTCTACAGCTCGCCGCATTATTCGGCAAACTTGTGGTTTACTTTTCCAATCCAAAAGGCGTTCAATCCATCGCCTTCACTGAGCATTTTCCATCAATTACCCTGGAATGCGGACGCCCTGATCAACAATACGGCATAGACCATGCCTTCGAGTTTTTAAACAGTTGTCTGAATCTGGAACATTTATCCGAAACCGCTAAATTCGCCCATGATTTAGACATTTACCGATCAGTCGCCCAAATAAAAATCAACCCGGACGTATCCATCAGCTTTAATGACACCAATGCAGACTTATTTCTCTATCGCGATTTGGACACCATGAATTTCATTGAAGCCGCCCCCGGAACCGGCATCGGAAAAATCAACAGGCATAAGGTTTTGCCGATAAGGGCAACGAATGACAACGGCGAAATCGTTACTGAAAAATATTTTCAAAACATTCATGATGAACTGCAATTCAAAACCGCCATCATGCCTTCTATGCTCACCTTGGATGAAAAAATTATTGAACAAGATTGCTTATGTTATTTGATGGAAAAAATGTCCTTATGAATAATTTCTGGGAAACTAAAAAACTGGCGGAAATGAGCAATGAAGAATGGGAATCGCTGTGCGACAACTGCGGAAAATGTTGTTTGCATAAACTGGAAGATGAAGACAGCGGTGAAATCTATTTCACCAGCGTAGTCTGCGATTTAATCGATCTGGAAAGCTGCCGCTGCACTCGTTATTCGGAAAGATGTACGCTAGTGCCTACCTGCCTGAATTTAAAACAACACGATTTTGCCGAATACAACTGGCTCCCTGCAACCTGCGCCTACCGTTTACTCACTGACGGCAAACCGCTGCCAAGCTGGCACCCGCTAATCAGCGGCAGCCATGACACCGTTCAAGAGGCCGGGGTTGCAATCAGCGGTTATGCGATGAAAGAATCAGAGGTTGATGATTTGGAAGACCATATTATTGAGTGGTTGGATTGAACCGGAATAAACGCCATAAGCTCTATTCATCTTTTAATTACTATGATGATGCGCTTCGCCTGTGTAACTTGGACAACATCGTGGTCAGACTGAAGTCTGACCACCAATGAAGAGCTGCAATTCTAGTATTTTTCGGCTCGCAGCGCGCACCTTGGATTATGATTAAATCAAGGTTTATCGCTGATCAAGAAATACCCGGTTTGCTTGCTTTTAAAAATAACAAAACCATGATCAATCGCAGTCGCCGCTTGTATTTTGACGATATTCTCAGCCGCCAAAGGCTCAACCTTGCTTAATTGACTATCCGCGAAAATAAGATTGATGCGAGCGGCTTCGGTTTGTGAACCATAGTAAGGCGCAATGAAATAGATGGCCGCTTCTTGAAAATCCGTGACCGCGCGTTGTTGTGAATCAAAAACATTCAGATAATAAACCTCCGAACGCAACTTACCGAATTGCCGCCCATCCAGATACCCCTGAATGGCTTGTTGTATGCCGTTAAAATAGCCTAATTCCGCATGCAATGTCGGAATCAATAAATCATTCGTCAAACTGCCGTTAATCGCTAAAGCGGTGTGGCGAATGCTTTTCGAGCCTTTATCCACCTGAAATACAAAACTGTTCGCATGTTTAAAGTCAGCTTGCATTTCGCGGGCGATTTCAACGCCGACTACATTCAACAATAACGCCGAAGTTACCGGCAGAAATACGCCATTGACTTCACGGGCGCTGGAGTTTTTGAATACGCTCATAAACGGATCAATGCGGGTATGATAAAGAATATCATCCACACTCTGCGTCACCGAAGCATCCGCTTCCAGGTTGAAATAAGGCATGCCCAAACGCACGATGCCTTCATTCACCAAGCGCACATCCGGTAATTGTATTACCATTTTCTTCTGTTCGCTGCCCAGCGTCCCTTTGGAAGATAAAGCCTGGCTTACTTCGCCATTCGCCTGTTTTTCATGACAATCCAAACAAGGCATAGCATCTTCCGCAGCGCGAGTGTTATGAGAGATCACATACTCATTGGATTCCGACAACACAAATTCAGTATCGGGATTATTAAAACCTTTTCCCTTCAACAAACTATCGTAAGCCTGTTTTAAAGCTTTATAACCTTGGTATTCAGTAGGTTTATCATAGATAATTTGATCGTCGACCTGGGTAGCCCCCACTGTGCCGAGTTGCTGCTGAGTCATTGGATCGGTGATCAAACCGATTATCGCACCATCGCTATTATTTACTGTTGTATAAACCGAAAGCAGTTCGTTACGGTGTAAAATTCTGCCGCTGCTTTTATCCCGCCAATAGTTTCGTAAACGCGGATTATAAGCGGAAATTTTCAACTGACCGTCTTCCGCCGTTCGATAGCGATACATAATCTGGAATTGATTACCGTCGCCATCATGTTTACCCAGAATATGGCAGGTTTGACAAGCCACTTGATTAAAATGGGTTTCGGTAATCTGTAACAAGCTATTCTCATCATAACCTTTTAAATCACCGTTTTTCTTCCACTGATCCCTATGGGTTTCCAACAAGGAATCCGCCGAACCTTTAATGGCGTTATCAGCATGCAAATGACACCATTCGCAGGATTTTAGATTCGGCCGATAATCCAGATCATTGCGCACATCCATATCGGAATTGCCTTTTGGAAAATCATGGTTGGCGTCCAGATCAATCGGCGCCAGGTTCGATTTATAATATTGCGCAGAATGGCAGGAATTACAGGACTCGATGGATCGTCGCTCGCCATTATTTTCAGTGAAATTAGTGCCTTTATGCACATCATCCCGATAATCATCTTCTAAAGTCGCCCCGGCGCCTGAGGTCTCCCCATCTCCGCCTTCGGAAAATGCCGCCAAGGTTTGCTTGGCGTCCTCGCCAAACCCATAAAAACCGCGCCGCGAGTTACTGGTAAAATGACAAGCCATGCAATTATCATTCTCAGGGAAACGCAGCATCGGCATCACGATACGACCATTATCATCGAATGCCTCAGCTCGCCAATTGAACACCGGCAAACCCTCGGCATTCAATGCAAAATCACCGTTATTCCTTTCCGTCGTGACAATATATTCACCATCCGTATTCTTCATATACTCCAATAAACCCGTGGCCGCCTGGCGAAAAAAACCGCGTTCGGTAAACGACTTTCTGGCTAAGCGCGGCTCCAAAGCCTTATTTAAGCCGCTATCTCTTGAGGGTCTTAATTTGGAAAACTGAATATGACATAGTAAACAATCCGCTTCCGCCACCCCGCTTTTTTGCCAGTCCCATAATTGCAGACTACGCTCACCGGTTTCCGGATTGACCACCGGCTCATAATAGTCGCCGTCTCCCCAGGCAATATCGGCTTTGTTTTTTTGATCATAGCGAATGCCTTGTCTATCCAATTCAGCCCAGCCGCCGCCTTGGTGACAGTCCATACAGGTTTTCACCCAACCCGCCGCCCCATAATCGGCAAATTCATCAACTGAGCTATTATTTTTTTTGGCCAAAACCTGCGGCTCATCGCCGTCCATACAGCTGTAACCGCCGAACTTACCCGGCGACACCAAATGCGGCAAGCCTCTGACCTCACCGTAATTATCTTTGGCTTCGTCTCGGCCCATTTCAAAATGATAAGCATGGGTGATTTTTTGATAATCATGGCAACCACTCCCCTCGCAGCTCAGTTTGGGACTGTAGGGATTATTGCCCAATAACACATGTTGTCCTTGCTCATCCAGCAAGGTTATGGGCGGATGGTTAAGCGGTCGGTCAAAATCGTTCAGCGCAGAAAAAGCCGATCCGCAACACAGAATTAATAAAGTAATGCCGGAAAGTTTTTGCAAGCGATTTATTTTTATAATTAAAGAATGCATGGATAAACTCCGCGAAGGAGAAAGTGATCATCGAACTCATAGCTCAAGCAATAAACATTCCATTACCAGCATAACAACCACACTTCAAAGACCTACTTTCAGCGCCACGCGCTCGTCAAAAGAAAGCGTAGCTTTTTTAGATCTATATCCCCCCACGAGGGAAGAACCCTTGTCCCTCATTTTATTACCCCCATTCACATGAGCAAAATTTGATATGCAAAAGCTATATGGTCACTCAACAACCTTTCCCATCGAAACACTTCACCCACCAACCGAACATTTAAACTAGGTCATTTGACCCTTATTAAGTTAAATAACACTGTTTTTTTATGACAATCTTGTGAGCGCCGTTAAAAAGCAACAATCCCTCCCAACGCCTTAAAATTATTCACACCTCACATTCAAGCCTCGAAACCACAGTTGATTAGGCTAACAGCCCAACAAAAGCTCATCCGCAAACGCATAGAAAGTCCATTGGCATGCTAACTGCATAGACCTCATGTCAACAGCTTAGTCTGCTTGAATCTGTCTGCGTCTGCAGAAAATACGAAAACCTACAACGAGTGATCTCATATCTAAACGCACAAACTGATTTTTTCCTGGCTCTCATAAAAGCTGAAAATAGTCATGGCGCCGACTTTTCAGCGCCAACTGGATTAAAAGATCTCCATTATGCTGCGCAACAGGTATGGATTTAATGAATGGTTTATCAATAACAATACAAATTTAGGTGAAATCGATGAAACACTCCGGATTATTGCTTACCTCCTTAGCCTTGAGTTGCTCCCTGGCTCAAGCTGGAGATTCTACTTTGTCATTTGGCGACAACGGCGCGCTGAATTTGCATGTTCCTCATGTGCATTACAGTGGCCAAATGTATGAAGCTACGTTTACCTATGTTGAAAATGACTATTTTGTATTATCAGATATAGCGCCTTTATCAGGTCATGTGCATGGCGTTGCGCCCATTGAAGTGGGTAGCGACCTTTCCTTTTCATTAAATTCAATTGATTTTTCAGGCGCAGCTTATAAAGCTGACTTTGCTTATATCGGTGATTTGAAATTTCAATTTTCCAATGTAACCGTCAGCGACGGCGATACCGGCGGCGGCAATACCGGGAATGGAAACGGATTAGCCGGAAATGACGCGCATGTCGGCCAAAACATCGCCAATCTTGGCATTATGGCTGAAGGCTCATTTTCTTACGCCTACAGCATCAGCGACGATGCTTCAACAATTACGGGGCGCTCACGCGATGCGGATAGAGTTACCTTGCCTTATGCTTATAACGAAGATCACAACGGCATGGTTCCGTTAGACGGTCTAGGCGGCACTCGCGCATACGGACGCGCGGCCAACAACAACGGTCTGATTGCCGGTTATGCTTCTCTAGAGGAAGTGGAAGGCGAAGATATTGTTTACAACGCTTTCTACAGCATGAACAATTCCATGACCCACAGCATCGGCACATTGGGTGAAGGCGCCGACTCGCGCGCCTACGGCATTAACAATCACGGCGTTGTCGTCGGTTGGTCTGCAAGCTTGGCGGATAACACCGACCACGTAGCTTTCCAATATGATACTTCAAGCAGCACAATGACAGGCCTGGGCGGCGACATTTTAGGCGGTCAACGTTCTTTTGCTTTCGACATCAACGACAACGGCCAAATCGCCGGTGTCGCCACTACCGCTGATGGCTCCGCTTTAGCATTTATTTATGAAAACGGCGCCGCCAAAAGCTTAGGCTCGGTAGATGATTCAGGCTATTCCGAAGCCCGCGCGATTAATGATAAAGGACAAGCGACAGGCTGGTCTCTGAATAGCGAAGGAAAATATGTCGCATTTATGTATGACGGCAGCACGATGAATGCTATTCCAGGCATGGGCGGCGATACTAAAGCTTATGACATTAATACTCACGGTCATGTAGTCGGCGATGCGCGCGATGCAGATGGCGGTCGCCACGCATTTATTTATAAAGACGGCATGATGCATGATTTATATGACATGTTGCCTGAAGCCGATAAGGAAAACTGGAAAGAGCTACGTGAAGCATTCAGCATCAGTGACGATGGAACAATTGTTGGCCGCGGCCGCTTCTGGACAGATAAAGAAGCTGGCAGCAACTCTTCAAGAGCTTTCAGAATAAAAATGTAATCCAGCCTTATCAATTTATCGAATTACTGACCCGTCTATGCGAGAGATTGTAATACTTTTGCTTAGGCGAGCAAAAAAACTTTGGAGAATATAATGAAAAAAGTAGTTACGCCAATTATGGCGCTTGCTTCAGTACTTACTGTTGCTTCTGCTCATGCAGAAGTGGTGCTGATCAGCGATTTTGAAGATGGCGCCACGCAAGGTTGGGGCAAAGGCGGCGCGGCAGGGTTGCCAATCACCGTTGAAACTGAAGATGACGGCAACAATTACATCCGCTTGATCTCAGAAGGCGAAAATTCAACTCATCCGGATAAAAAAGTCGTTTTTCAAAACACCAGCGGCGCATGGCGCGGCAACTATAATATCAAAGGCGTAAAATCAGTCACCGCCCGTTTTAAAAACATGGGACCGACAGAACTGGAATTACATGTTGCGGTAGGCAATACTTTGGCTGATTTAAGAACCCGCTGGGTTTCCACTGAAGGCGCAGTTATTCCAAATGACGGTGAATGGCATGAAGCTACTTTCTCATTAGAGTCTGCAGGCATGTCCATGGTGCCTTTAGGCGGCCACGGTAAATCATCCGCTTCATTTTCAGTCGATGAAACTAAAGGCAATGTCGCCACCATTCGTTTTAGCCAAGGCACTTTAGGCTCAGAAACCGGACAAGGACACTCTGCCGAAGGCTTATACACCGGCTGGAACGGCGGCCCGGAAGTTGAAGCGGATTTATGGATTGACGATATTGCCTTATCGTCTGATTCTAAATAAGAAGTATAAAGCTCGCCGAATAATATTTTCGCGAGCGTTCAAAATACACATCAGCCATGACAAGTTCTCTCTATCGAATTCATGGCTGATCCTTAAGGTGAGCCACGGATGAACTCATCAGCGGTAACAGGGATGTTTACCACCGTGAAAGCAACAACTTAGCTGATATTCTTCTCGGCTAAGCAAAAATACTTAAAATTCCCTGACCGGATATTGCCCTTCCCGCTTCAATCTCATCAATAATCGTTGTTGCGGTTTGCGCCGGATTCTCTTGCTCATTCAACTCGCCATGAGCTTGCTGTCCTGAAGATCGCCCCTCACCCTGGCCTAAAAAGGGATTCTGAGATGATTTTTGCTCAGACTGATGCTGCGACACATTCACCTCAACCAGGGTCAACTGCTGAGCGCTGAACATCTCTTTTAAGCGCGGTATCGCCGCTTCTATCGCTTCTTTTACAACTGCATGCTGAGCGCTGAA